>Ga0209705_10000564_pt1 | contig 19456 bp, 17 predicted proteins | sample PPLLaktember2015_5_FD_187262 | JGI IMG/M metagenome (GOLD analysis project Ga0209705, IMG submission 187262) | Freshwater sediment microbial communities from Prairie Pothole Lake near Jamestown, North Dakota, USA - PPLs Lake P8 Core (1) Depth... | ecosystem: Environmental > Aquatic > Freshwater... | reverse complement strand
TACTTCTTGGCCTGCACGTCGAGCACCGGGATGGTTTCCTTGCCGTAGGCCGAGTCGTGATAGATGTTCACGATCTTCTTGCCCTTCAGCTTGTCCATCCCGCCTTCCTTCTGGCCGATGAACTTGATCTTGGCGGTGTTCTGCGACCAGTAGGTGGTGATGAGCGGGAAGATGTACGGGAAGATACGTCCGTCAGCGGCGTCGGTGCGGCCATAGCCGAGCGAGATGATGGGAATGCGGTCCGCGGTGGCCTTCTCGATCAGCGAGTAGGTGATGCCGGTCGAGAGCGGATGGATCACCGTCGCGCCGGTCGGGCCTTTCTTCTTGGAGCGCTCATAGCACTCCACGCCGCGGGCGTTGTTGTACTCGGTCTCGCACTTCTCCCAGGTGAGCTTGACGCCGTTGATGCCGCCGTCGCGCTCGTTCAGCATGGCGAAGTAGTCGATCATGCCGCCGCCGAAGCCCGAGCCGCCGGGGGCGTACGGGCCGACCCAGTAGAAGTTTGCCGGGACGAACTGCTCGTTTTGTGCTGCTGCCGTGCCGGAAAAAGCGGTAGCGAGCGCGACAGCGCCCGCCGCGATGATCCGTTTCATGGAAAGCCTCCTCCTAAGGTACTGTTCCAAATAGCGGAACAGGCAGTATAGCCATTTAATTCCGAGTGTCTAGTGCGTCGCCGCCTAATGGCCGCTAGTGCGGAAATGGCCACAGGCGCAGCTTCTCCTTGGCGATCTGCCACAGCCGGGCCAGACCATTGGGCTCGACGATGAGGAAGAAGATGATCAGGCCGCCGAAGATGATCAGCTCGAGGTTGGACACCATCGCGTGCGAGAGCTCCACGCCGAAGGTGTGCGATACCCAGGACGAGGCCAGGTTTAGAAAGATGGGGAACAGCGTAATGAAGGCCGCGCCGAGGAAGGAGCCGAGGATCGAGCCCACGCCGCCGATGATCACCATGAACAGGATCCGGAACGACAGGTCCAGCGTGAAGGCCTCGGGCTCCACGGTGCCCAAGTAAGTGTAGGCGTACAAGGCGCCCGCCACGCCGCAGTAGAAGGAGCTGATGCCGAAGGCGAGCAGCTTGGTCTTCATCATCGGGATGCCGATCACCGAGGCGGCGACGTCCATATCGCGCACGGCCATGAACGCGCGCCCGGTCTCGCTGCGCATCAGGTTCTTGGCAAGCAGCGCCAGCACCGTCACCACGGTGAGGGTGAACAGGTACTTGCGCACCGGCGTGTCGAAGACGAAGCCGAAAACCGTGATGACCTGCGCGGTGATCACGCCGGTGGAGCTGTGGTTCGTGAACCAGGGCACCCGCTGCAGCGTCCAGAGCACGAAGAACTGGCAGGCGAGCGTCGCCACCGCCAGGTAGAAGCCCTTGATGCGCAGGCTCGGCAGGCCGAACACGATGCCCACCGCCGCCGCGCACAGCCCGGCGAGGATGAACGCCGGGATGACGCCGATCCAGGGCATGCGCAGCACGAAGTTGTAGGCCATGAACGCGCCCACCGCCATGAAGGCGGCGGTGCCGAGCGAAAGCAGCCCGGCGTAACCGGTGAGGATGTTGAGCCCGAGGGTGGCGAGCGCGAGGATGAGGAACGGCGTGATCAATGCCCCGAGCCAGTACTGGTTGCCGATGAGGGGCACCACGACGAAGGCGAACACGAGCAGCAGGCCGATGACGACCCGGTCCTGCCGGATCGGGAAGATCTGCTGGTCCTCGGCGTAGCTCGACTTGAACTGCCCGGCCTCGCGATAGAGCACTCTGGCTTTTCTCCCCTAGACCCGGTCGATATGCTTCTCGCCGAAGAGGCCCTCGGGCCGCACCAGCAGGAACAGAAGCGCCACCACGTAGGCGAACCAGGACTCGATGCCGCCGCCCACCATCGGACCCACGTAGACCTCGGCGAGCTTCTCCGTGGTGCCGATGATCAGGCCGCCGATGATCGCGCCCGGGATGGACTCGAACCCGCCGATCAGCAGCACCGGCAGCGCCTTCAGCGCGACGAAGGTCAGCGCGAACTGCACGCCGTTCCTCACGCCCCACATCAGGCCCGCCACCAGCGCGACGAAGCCGGCCACGCCCCAGACGATGGCCCAGATGTGCTGCAGCGGAATGCCAACCGCGAGCGCCGCCTGGTGATCGTCGGCGACCGCGCGCAAGGCGCGGCCGATGCGCGTCTTCTGGAACAGCACCGCGAGGACGGCGACGAGCGCGCCGGCGACGAACGCCGCGAAGAGGTCGAACTGGCTGATGTTGACGTTCCACTTCTGCGACAGCCACTCGATCGGCACGTCGGGGATGCCGAGCTCCAGGCCGTGCGGCTGCGAGCCCCAGATGAGCTGCGACAGCCCCTCCAGGACGAAGGTGAGGCCGATGGTGGCCATGAACAGCGTGATCTGCGGCTGGTTGACGAGCGGGCGCAGCACCACGCGCTCGGTGACGATGCCCAGCAGCACCATCACGGCGAGAGTCACCGCCAGTGCGAGCCAGAAGTTCCAGCCGCGCTCGGTGAGCGAGACGAAGGTGAGCGCGGCGAAGAACACCATGGCGCCCTGCGCGAAGTTGAACACCCCCGAGGCCTTGTAGATCAGCACGAAGCCGAGCGCGACGAGCGAGTACATCACGCCGGCGAGCAGGCCTCCGGCGAGCACCTCGAAGAAAAAGATGAGCTCGACGCTAATGGGCCACCCCGCTAAGCACTAGTGTGCGACGCCTAAATAGGCGTCGATCACCGCCTGGTTGCCGCGCACGTCCGCGGGCGAGCCGTCGGCGATCTTGCGCCCGTAGTCGAGCACCACGACGCGGTCGGAAATGTCCATCACCACCCCCATGTCGTGCTCGATGAGCACGATGGTGGTGCCGTAGTGCTCGTTGACGTCGAGGATGAAGCGGCACATGTCGCGCTTTTCCTCGAGGTTCATGCCGGCCATCGGCTCGTCGAGCAGCAGCACGGTCGGCTCCGCGGCGAGCGCGCGGCCGAGCTCGACGCGCTTCTGCAGGCCGTAGGGCAGGCGCCCCACCGGCGTCTTGCGGATGTGCTGGATCTCGAGGAAGTCGATGATCTCCTCCACGGCGCGCCGGTGCTCGATCTCCTCGCGCCGCGCCGCGCCGACCCACAGCGCCTGCTGCAGGAAATTGCAGCGCATCTTCAGGTTGCGCCCGGTCATGATGTTGTCGAGCACGCTCATGCCCTTGAAGAGGGCGATGTTCTGGAAGGTGCGCGCGATGCCGAGCTCCGCGGCCTGGTGCGAATCCATGTCGTGGAACAGCTTGTCCTTGAAGCGGATCGTGCCCTTCTGCGGGTGGTAGACGCCGTTGAGGACGTTCAGCATCGAGCTCTTGCCGGCGCCGTTCGGGCCGATAATGGCGCGGATCTCGTGCTCCTTCACGTCGAAGGAAACCTCCTGCAGCGCGCGCACGCCCCCGAACGCCAGCGAGACGCCTTCGACCGACAGGATCATGCGGCGCGCTTTGCGGCCGCGGGCGGGAAGGTCCTCGCGTCGCGGATCTTGAGGTCCGCGGAATACGTGCCGGTGCGGCCGTCCTCGTAGCGCACCTGCGCGCTGACATGAACCGTCGTTTGCGGGCTGTACAAGGCTTCGAGGAGCGACTGGTATTTCTCGCCGATGAAGCCGCGGCGCACCTTGCGCGTGCGCGTGAGCTCGCCGTCGTCGGCTTCGAGCTCCTTGTGCAGGATGAGGAAGCGGTGAATCTGGGATCCGGCGATCTCGGGCTCGGCGGCAAGGTCGGCGTTGACGCGCTCGACGCACTCGCGCACCAGGTCGTATACCTCGTCGCGCGAGGCGAGGTCGGTGTAGCCCGAATAGGGCATGTTGCGCTTCTCGGCCCAGTTGCCGACCGCGTCCGGATCGATGTTGATGAACGCGCAGACCTTGTCGCGCTGGTGGCCGAAGCAGACCGTCTCGCGGATATACGAGAAGAACTTCAGCTTGTTCTCGAGGTACTTCGGCGCGAACAGCGTGCCGTCGGCGAGCGCGCCGACGTCCTTCACGCGGTCGATGATCTTGACGTGCCCGTCCGGGTCGAAATAGCCCGCGTCCCCGGTATGGAACCAGCCCTGCGTGTCTTTCGCCTGGAGGGTCGCCTCCGGATTGCGGTAGTACTCGCGGAACAGTCCGGGGGAGCGGATGAGCAGCTCCCGCTCGGGCGAGAACTTCAGCTCCACGCCAGGCACGGCGGGGCCGGCGGTATCGGCCTTGACCTGGCCGTCGGGCTGGATGCAGACGAACACCGCGGTCTCGGTCGAGCCGTAGAGCTGCTTCAGGTTGATGCCGATCGAGCGGTAGAACCGGAAGAGATCCGGCCCGATCGCCTCGCCGGCCGTGTAGCCGACCTTCACCCGGCTCATGCCGAGGACGTTGCGCAGCGGCCCGTAGACGAGCAGATCACCAATCCAATACAAAATCCTTTCCAAAAACCCGACGCGTTTGCCGTCGAGGATGGCGCCGCCGACGCGATTGGCCACGCCCATGAAGAAGCGGTAGAGCCAGCGCTTGACGCTCGAGGCGTCCTCCATGCGGATCGAGACCTGCGTGAGCAGGTTCTCGAGCACGCGCGGCGGCGCGAAGTAGTAGGTCGGCCCGATCTCGCGCATGTCGGTCATGACGGTCTCGGCGGACTCGGGGCAGCAGATGCAGTAGCCGGTGACGAAGGCCTGGGCGCAGGAAAAGATGTTCTGCCCGATCCAGGCCGGCGGCAGGTAGGCGAGGATGACGTCGCGCTCGCCCAGGTGCTCCATCCGCGCCGCCGTCAGCGAGGGGCCGAGCAGGCTGGCATGGGTGTGCACCACGCCCTTGGCGACCCCGGTGGTGCCCGAGGTGAAGAACATGCCGGCCGTGTCGCCGGCGGCGCCCCTGGCGATCTCGGTCTCCACGTACGCCGGATCGCGGCGGTGCGATTCACGGCCGAGCTCGAGCAGCTTGTCGTAGGCCATCAGCTCGGGCTGCGCATAGCGGCGCATGCCGCGCGGGTCGTCGTAATAGATGCGCTTGAGGGTCGGGCACTGCGGCAGGATCTCGAGCAGCTTGTCGACCTGCTCCTGGTCCTCGGCGAAGGCGAAGGCGATCTGCGCGTTCTGGATGGGGAAGGCCATCTCGGTGGCGACCGCGTCCTGGTAGAGCGGCACCGGGATCGCGCCGAGGCATTGCGCCGCCGCCATCATCGCGTACAGGCGGGGGCGGTTGTCGCTGATGAGCACGATGTGGCTGCCGCGCTGCAGCCCCTGGGCGGCAAGCCCGGCGGCGAGGCAGCGCGCCTCGTCGGCGAACTCGCTCCAGGTCCAGGTCTGCCAGATGCCCAGGTCCTTCTCGCGGATGGCCGGCCGCGCGCCGCGCACCTTCGCATGGTGCATGAGCAGCTTCGGAAACGTGTCCAGCCCGGAAAGCTCGTCCGCCATCCCCTCCTCCAGGGTGTGCACGGCTCGGCGGATTCTATAATGAACTCATGCAAGGCATAGAGCACTGGACCCGCAAGGGCGACGTAAAGCTGTTCCTCTGGCAAAAGCGCGCCCGCGGCGACAAGCCGCGCGGCACCCTCCTCTTCGTGCACGGCTCGTCGATGGCCTCGCAGCCGACCTTCGACCTGCAGGTGCCCGGCCGGCCGCATTCCTCGGCGATGGAATGGTTCGCCGAGCGCGGCTTCGACACCTGGTGCCTCGACAACGAAGGCTACGGGCGCTCGGACAAGTCGCGGCCGATCAACTGCGACATCGCCAATGGCGCCGATGACCTGGATGTTGCAAGTCGGTACGTGCTGAAACAGTCAGGGGCAAAGAAGCTCCTGATGTACGGCATCTCCTCGGGGGCGCTCAAGGCGGGCCTTTTCGCCCAGCGCCACCCGGAGCGGGTGGCGCGCCTCGCGCTCGACGCCTTCGTCTGGACGGGCGAGGGCAGCCCGACGCTCGAGCAGCGCCGCAAACGCCTGCCCGAGTTCGCCGCGAAGAACCGCCGGCCGATCGACCGCGCCTTCGTGCGCAGCATCTTCGAGCGCGACCACCCGGGCACGGCCGACGCTGCCACCATCGAGGCCTTCGCCGACGCGATCCTTGCCCTCGACGACTCGGTGCCCACCGGCACCTACGTCGACATGTGCTCGAAGCTGCCGCTCGTCGACCCGGCGAAGCTCGACGTGCCGACCATCGTCATGCGCGGCGAGTTCGACGGCATCGCCTCGGTCGAGGATCTGCTCGAGTTCTTCCGCCGCCTGCCCAACGCCGACAAGCAGTTCGCGGTGATGGCCGGCATCTCGCACGCCAGCTTCCAGCAGAAGAACTACCTGCTTGTGTACCATATCCTGCACGCCTTCTTCACCCAACCAGAGCCGGAGTACCGCGCATGAAACGTCTCCTCCCGATCGTCTTCCTTCTTTGTGCCACCCAGGTGCTCGCCCAGTCCTGGCCGTCGCGGCCGGTGCGCGTGGTGGTGCCCCTCGGCGCCGGCGGCTTCGCCGACGTCCCGGCGCGCATCCTCGCGCCGCGGCTCGCCGCCCAGACCGGCGGCACGTTCTACGTGGAGAACCGCCCCGGCGCCGGCAGCACCATCGGCGCGGACTTCGTCGCCAAGTCGGAGCCCGACGGGCATACGCTGCTCTTCACCGCGACGCCGCACGTCATCAGCGCGCATCTCTACAGCAAGCTGCAGTACGACGCGCTGAAGGACTTCGCGCCGGTCGCGCTCACGGCCTCGGGCCCCTACGCGCTGGTCGTCAACGCCGAGCTGCCGGTGAAGTCGGTGAGCGAGCTGATCGCCGCGGCGAAGGCTGCGCCGGGCAAGCTCGACTATGCGAGCTCCGGCAACGGCAGCGCCCAGCATCTGGTCTCCGCCCTCTTCGCCTCGATGGCCGGCATCGAGCTGAACCACGTGCCCTACAAGGGCAGCGGCCAGGCGATGCAGGACCTGCTGTCCGGGCAGGTCAAGGTGTCCTTCGCCGGCATTCCGAACGTGATGCCGCACGTGAAGAGCGGCCGGCTGCGCGCGCTCGCGGTGAGCACGGCGGAGCGCTGGCCGGACCTGCCCGACGTTCCCACCGTCGCCCAGGCCGGCGTCGCGGGCTACGAGGCGACGCTCTGGCTGTGCGTGCTCGCGCCGGCGAAGACGCCGGCCCCGATCGTGAAGCAGCTCTCCGCCGAGATCGCCAAGGCTCTCAACGACCCGGAGATGCTGAAGAACCTGCGCTCGGCGGGCATCGCCGCGACCTACATGGGCCCGCAGGCCTTCGGGCCCTTCATGCGCGCCGAGTACGAGAAGTGGGGCAAGGTCGTGAAGGCCACGGGGGCCACGGTCAACTAGGGTGGACTGATCGCGCTGGCATGCGAGTTGCTCGGGTTGGCCGGATGAAACTCGAGCGCTATCTCCAAGCTACGCCGCGGCAGATCGAGCGGCGCCTGCGCCAGGTCGACCTCGCGTGGCAATTCGAGCGCGCCCTGCGCGCGAACGCCCTTCCCGTAGCGATCGCCGGCACCCTGCTCGGCGCGCTGCTCGACCGCCGCTTCCTTGCCCTGCCTGCCCTCGTCGGCGGCTGGCTGCTCCTGCGTCGCCTGCGCCCGTCGTGGACGCTGGCGGAAGAGCGCGAGGCCTTGCGCCTGCTCTACGGCGCCCGCGCCGCGGGCCTCTAGCTACATGTTGCGGCGGTACTGGCCGCCGACCTCGAAGAGGGCGTGGGTGATCTGCCCGAGCGAGCACACGCGCACCGCGTCCATCAGCACCGCGAAGACGTTCTCGTCGCGGATGACGGCCTGCTGCAGCTTTTCGAGCATTTCCCCTGAAGAGGAAGCGTTCTTCTCTTGAAAGGCGCGTAGCCGCTTCAGCTGCGATTGCTTCTCTTCCTCGGTCGAGCGGATCAGCTCGAGCTTCTGCGGCGTCAGGTCGCCGTGCGGGTTGCGGAAGGTGTTCACGCCGACGATGGGGTAGGAGCCGTCGTGCTTGCGGTGCTCGTAGGTGAGCGACTCCTCCTGGATCTTGCCGCGCTGGTAGCCGGTCTCCATCGCGCCGAGCACGCCGCCGCGGCTCGAGATCGCCTCGAACTCCTTCAGCACCGCCTCCTCCACCAGGTCGGTGAGCGCCTCCACGAGGAAGGAGCCCTGGTTGGGGTTCTCGTTCTTCGCCACGCCCCATTCCTGGTTGATGATCATCTGGATGGCCATGGCGCGGCGCACCGAGTCCTCGGTCGGGGTGGTGATCGCCTCGTCGTAGGCGTTGGTGTGCAGCGAGTTGGTGTTGTCGTAGGTGGAGATGAGCGCCTGCAGCGTGGTGCGGATGTCGTTGAAGGCGATCTCCTGCGCGTGCAGCGAGCGCCCCGAGGTCTGCGAATGGAACTTGAGCTTCTGGCTGCGCTCATTCCCCCCGTAGCGGCGCTGCATCGCCACCGCCCAGATGCGCCGCGCGACGCGCCCGAGCACCGCGTACTCCGGGTCCATGCCGTAGGAGAAGAAGAACGACAGGTTGGGCGCGAAGTCGTCGATCTTCATGCCGCGCGCGAGATAGGCCTCGACGAACGTGAAGCCGTTGGCGAGCGTGAAGGCGAGCTGCGAGATCGGGTTCGCGCCGGCTTCCGCGATGTGGTAGCCGGAGATCGACACCGAGTAGAAATTGCGCACCTCGTTCTCGATGAAATATTCCTGGATGTCGCCCATCACCTTGAGCGAGAACTCGGTGGAGAAGATGCAGGTATTCTGGCCCTGGTCTTCCTTGAGGATGTCCGCCTGCACGGTGCCGCGGACGCTCGCCAAGGTTTCGGCCCTTATCTTCCTTAGCTCTTCCCCGGTGGGCTTGCGGCCCAATTTCTCGATTTGCTGATCGATGGCCGTGTTGAAGAACATGGCGAGCAGGGTGGGCGCCGGGCCGTTGATGGTCATCGACACCGAGGTCGCGGGGTCGCACAGGTCGAATCCCGAGTACAGCACCTTCATGTCGTCGAGCGTGGCGATCGACACGCCGGAATTGCCCACCTTGCCGTAGATGTCCGGACGCTCGTCGGGATCGAAGCCGTAGAGCGTCACCGAGTCGAAGGCGGTCGACAGGCGCTTCGCCGGCAGGTCCCTGGAGAGCAGGTGGAAGCGCCGGTTGGTGCGGAACGGATCGCCCTCGCCGGCGAACATGCGCGTGGGATCCTCGTTCTCGCGCTTGAAGTGGAACACGCCGGCGGTGAACGGGAATTCCCCGGGCAGGTTCTCGCGCATGCGCCAGCGCAGCAGCTCGCCATGGTCCTCGAAGCGCGGCAGCGCGACTTTCGGCACCTTTGTGCCCGAGAGCGAGGTGTGCGTGAGCTTGCTGCGCAGCTCCTTGCCGCGCACCTTCACCACCTGCTCGTCGCCGGAATAAGCCTTGACGGTCCTGGGCCAGCCGTCGAGGAGCTTCTGCGCCCGGGAATCGAGGACCTTGCTTTCGAGCAGCTTGTCGAGCTCGGGCACCTTCTTGGCGAGCATCGCCTTCGTCGCCGAGAGCTGCTGTTTCTCCCGTGCCAAGGTGGCTTGGGAAGCGGCATGCGAGTGATATTCCCTCACGCATTCGGCGATCTCGGCGAGGTAGCGCTGGCGCTGCGCCGGCACGACGACGTGGATCGCCGAAGAGACCTTCGATGCGGGCCTGGGCAGCCGGCCGGGGCTCAGCTTGAGGCCCTTCTCGGCGAGCTTGCCCGCCACGGCGTGGTAGAGCGCGGTGACGCCGTCGTCGTTGAAGCGCGCGGCGATGGTGCCGAATACCGGCATCTCCTCGGGCGCCTGCCGGAAGCTCTCGCGGTTCCTCTGCACCTGCTTGCGCACGTCGCGCAGCGCGTCGTCGGCGCCCTTGCGGTCGAACTTGTTGATCGCCACGAAGTCGGCGAAGTCGAGCATGTCGATCTTCTCGAGCTGGCTCGCGGCGCCGAACTCGGGGGTCATGACGTAGAGCGACGCGTCGACGTGCGGCACGATCGCCGCATCGCCCTGGCCGATGCCGGCCGTCTCGACGATCACCAGCTCGTAGCCGGCCGCCTTGCAGGCGGCGATCGCCCCGCCGATGGCGGCCGAGAGCTCGCTGCCCGCCGCGCGCGTGGCGAGCGAGCGCATGAAGACGTTCGGCCCGTGGATCGCGTTCATGCGGATGCGGTCGCCGAGCAGCGCGCCGCCGGTCTTGCGCCGCGTCGGGTCGACCGACAGCACCGCGATCTTGAGCCGGTCGCCCTGGTCGAGGCGGAAGCGGCGCACCAGCTCGTCGGTGAGCGAGCTTTTCCCCGCGCCGCCCGTCCCGGTGACGCCAAGGACAGGTGCTGTGCCTTTCTGCAGTTCTCTCTTGAAGATTCCCAGTTCCAAGCCGGTAATGACCTGTGCGAGCGAGCGCGGATCGCCTGGCTGGAGCTCCTTCGGCGCGTACTGGCCGAGGTCGAAGTCGCAGCGCGCGAGCATGTCGTTGATCATGCCCTGCAGCCCCATGCGCTGGCCGTCCTCCGGGGAGTACACGCGCGCGACGCCGTACTCCTGCAGCTCCTTGATCTCCGCCGGCACGATCACGCCGCCGCCGCCGCCGAACACCTGGATGTGCGCGCCGCCGCGGCTGCGCAGCAGGTCGACCATGTACTTGAAGAACTCGATGTGCCCGCCCTGGTAGGAAGACACCGCGATGCCCTGCACGTCCTCCTGCAGCGCGGCGCTCACGATCTCCTCGACCGAGCGGTTGTGGCCGAGGTGGATCACCTCGGCGCCGGAGGCCTGCAGGATGCGGCGCATGATGTTGATCGACGCGTCGTGCCCGTCGAACAGGCTGGCGGCGGTGACGAAGCGGATCTTGTGCTTCGCCTTGTGGACGAGCTTCTTCGAGTCGGAGAGGTCCGTCATCGGCCCGTTAGGCTAGTTGACGTTTACGTAAACGTCAACCTCAGTTGCGGTAGGACGGGTCTCGCGCGTCGATCATGCGCTGCAGCGCGGCGAAGACGTCGTCGCAGGTGCGCTTCTCCGCCGGGCCACCCTCGCGCACCGTCTGCGGGAACACCTCCGGCCGGATCGGGTTGATGGCACCGGCCGCGCTCGCCGCGATCTGCACGTCGCAGGCGCGCTGCAGGGTCCAGAGCATGAGGTAGGCCTGCGACACGCTCGGGCCCCACGCCAGCAGGCCGTGGTTGCGCAGGATGACCGCCGGCTTGTTGCCGATGCTCTTCAGCAGCCGGTCCTTCTCGCCCGGCTCGACGGTGATGCCTTCGAACTCGTGATAGCCGACCTGGCCGTGCAGCATCGCCCCATAGAAGTTGTGCGGCGAGAGTCCTTCCTTCAGGCAGGCCACGGCAAGGCCGGTGGTGGTATGCGTGTGCATCACGCAATGCGCGTTCTCGATCGCCCCGTGGATCGCCGAGTGGATGACGAACCCGGCGCGGTTCACCGGCCACTCGGTCTTGCGCACCGGGTTGCCCTCGATGTCGATCAGCACCAGGCTCGAGGCGGTGATCTCGCGGTAGTGCAGCCCGAAGGGGTTGATGAGGAACCTGACTTCGGGTCCGGGCACGCGCACCGTGATGTGGTTGAAGATCATCTCGGTCCAGCCGAGCATGTCGAAGATGCGGTAGGCCGCGGCGAGCTCGACCCGCGCCGCGCGTTCGGCTTCGGTCATCGGCGCCTCGGTTGCGCGCGCCGCGTTCTGCATGTAGACGGTCATGCGATTAGTTTACTCTCGTGCCCGTGCACCGCTCCATCGTCTATGCACTGGCCTCCGCTGCCCTGTTCGGGGCAAGCACGCCGCTTGCGAAGCTGCTGCTGAGCGATGCGGCGCCGCTGATGGTAGCCGGGCTGCTGTACCTGGGCAGCGGCGTCGGCCTCGCAGCCTGGCTCGGCATGCGAACCCTGTCCGCCGGAGCGACGCGCGCCTCGCCGATCGGCCGGGCGGAGTTGCCGTGGCTCGCCGGCGCGATCGCCGCCGGCGGCGTTGCTGGCCCGGCGCTCCTGATGTTCGGGCTGGCGCGCACCGACGGCAGCGCGGCTTCGCTGCTGCTCAATCTGGAAGCGGTGCTGACCGCGGCGATCGCGTGGCTGGTATTTCGCGAAAACGTCGATCGCCGCATCTTCCTCGGCATGGCGGCGATCGTGGCGGGCGGGGTGCTGCTGTCCTGGGACCAGATACCTCGCGCCGGCGGCCTCGCCGGCCCGCTTCTCGTCGCGGCCGCCTGCCTCGCCTGGGCGGTCGACAACAACCTCACGCGCAAGGTATCGGGCGGCGACGCCGCGACCATCGCCTGCCTGAAGGGGCTCGCGGCCGGAAGCGTCAACCTCGGGTTGGCGTTCGCCGCGGGCGCGGCGCTGCCGGCGGCCGGCACGGTGCTCGCGGCAGCCGCGCTCGGGTTCGCCGGCTACGGCGTGAGCCTTGCGCTGTTCGTTGTCGCGCTGCGCGGTCTCGGTACGGCGCGCACCGGGGCGTACTTCTCGGTGGCGCCGTTCTTCGGCGCCGCCCTCGCGTTCGCGGTGCTCGTCGAAACCCCTTCGGCGGCGTTCTGGATGGCCGCAGCGCTGATGGCGCTGGGCGTCTGGTTGCACATCAGCGAGCGCCACGAGCACGAGCATGCGCACGAGCCCATGGAGCATACGCACGAGCACGCCCACGATGCGCATCACCAACATGAGCACGACTTCTCGTGGGACGGCCGCGAGCCGCACGTCCATCCGCACCGCCACGACCGGCTCGTTCACAGCCATCCCCACTATCCGGATCTGCACCACCGGCACCACCACTGATCCCATCATGAAGGCCCTGCTTTTCGCAGCCGCCCTGCTTCTCCCGGCGGCGCAGGCGATCGGACAGCTCGAAGTCGGGAAATTCTCGGCGGCGCGCGTGGGCGCGGCGCTGCCCGAAGGCTGGAAACCGCTGACCTTCCCGAAGGTCGAGAAGCACACCGTCTACGAGCTCGTCCGCGACGGGGAAGCCGTCGTCGTCCGGGCACGCAGCGAGGCCGCCGCCTCGGGTCTTGCCCGCGAGCTCCGCATCGACCCGCGCGAGTACCCGATCGTGCGCTGGCGCTGGAAAGTGGCGAACCTGCTGAAAAAGAGCGACATCCGCAGCAAGCAAGGCGACGATTATCCGGCACGGCTCTACATCACCTTCGAGTACGAGCCGGACAAGGTGAGCTCCGGCCGACGGGCGAAGTACCGGCTGGGGCGGCTCATCTTCGGCGACATCCCGATCGCCGCGCTCAACTACGTCTGGGACGGGAAAGCGCCCGCGGGGGCGATCGTCGACAACGCCTACACGGACTTCGCGAAGATGATCGTCGTGCGAAGCGGCGCGCAGGCGCTCGGGACGTGGGTCGAGGAAGAGCGCAACGTGTACGAGGACTACAAGAAGGCGTTCGGCGGGGAGCCGCCGATGATCAAGGGCGTGGCGATCATGACCGACAGCGACGATACCGGCGAGTCGGCGACCGCCTACTACGGCGACATCACCTTTCACGCTGCGCGCTGAGCAGGCCGTTCGCGGTTGCACGCAGCTGCAGCCGCTCGCACTGGGCGCGAGTGAGCCGCGTATTGCGCGGCGAGGTGTCGGCGCGCATGAGATTCTCCGCCGCGTCGCTATGCTCGCCGCTGTCGGAAAGAAGATGCACCAGCTCGTGCGCCAGCGCCTGCGGCAGATCGCGTGTGCCGTGCGCCACCCACACCGTGTAGGCGAGCTCCGGCCGGGTGGACGCGTTGGCGCGACCGATGGCCTCGGCGTCGAAGGGCGGTTCGTTGAGCGTGTCGTCGACGAAGAAGATCGCGGGCTTGCGCACCGCCATGCGGCGCAGCAGCTCACGCGACACAGGCGTCGCATAGATCCGGAAGCTGGGCGGCGCCTGCACCACGCTCAGCTCGACCCTGGACAGCCCTACGCCGCACTGCGCGAGCAATCCTGCGGAGGCGGTTACGGCCGCCGCGATTTCTTCCTGCAGCCAGCGGCCACCGTGGAAGGCGTAGAGCGACAGCCGCAGGCGATGGGATGCGTTCGGGTTCTCCGCCCCCGACAGCACCCGCGTTTCCACCACACGGGTCTCCTCCTGCGCGTGCGCCGGCGCCGCCAGGCATGCCAGCACAATCGCCAGCCGGGCCCTTCGCCTCATTGGGCGCGGCCGCAGTACGTGTAGGTGAGGGGCCGCGGGCCTTTCAGGTACTCGTTCTCCAGCTCGACGATCTCGAATCCGGCCTCGCGGATGAGCCGGTCGATCCGGCGCGTGAGATGGCAGCCCCCGGCGAGCGGCTTCCACAGCGGCTCGATGCGCCGCTGCCACGCCGCGACGGAGGCATCGGGCGCATGGCCATGCTCGACGAAGAGCAGCGAGCCGCCCGGCTTGAGGACGCGGCGCACCTCGCGCAGCGCCTTGGCCACGTCTGGAATCGAGCACAGCGTCCAGGTCGTCACCACGGTATCGATCGAGCGCGCGGCGAGCGGGATCTCTTCCGCTGAGCCCCTCAGCAACTCGACGGGGAAGTGAGCGCCGGGCAGCTTGCGGCTCGCCATCCGGAGCAGCGCCTCTGACGGTTCGAGCGCATGCAGACGCTGCACCTGCGACCCGTAGAAGGGCAGGTTGAGCCCGGAGCCGGCGCCCAGCTCCAGCACCCTGCCCGCGGCTGCCGGAATGACCTTGCGGCGATAGCGCTTCACTTCCTTGTTGCGCATCGCCAGATCGATAAGGCGCGGCAGGATCCACCGCTCGTAGAAGTTCAGCGTCGCGCCCCTACTGTGCCGTGCCGCGGCTCGCGATGCGCGACCAGCTCCGTCCGGCATCCTTCGAGATGAAGACGCTCCTGCCGAACGTGGCGATGGCGTATTCGCTGCGCGACGCGGGATTCTGCGCGATGTAGGCGACGGCGTCCTCGCGCAGCGGCGGCAGCTTCACCGGCGTAGCCTTTCCGCCTGCCAGCGCGACGCGCGCCAGGCGGGGCTGTCCGTCGAAGGCGCTGTACCAGAGGTGCTTGCCGTCGAGGTCGAAGAACACCGCCAGGCCCTCGCCGGCTGCGGCCACGGTCTCGAAGCGGCTCCCTGAATCGCGCGAGAGGTGGATTGCCGTAGAGCTCGCCACGGCCACCGTGGCGGCGTCGTCGGGATGCGCGGCCAGCGCGCGCGGCTCGCCTTTGAGGCCGGCCGCCTGCGCCGGCTTCCAGGCGAAGCCGTCGTTCAGGGTGTAGTGCAGGCCGGGCTTACCCATGCGCGAGTTGGGCGCCGGATTCCACACGTAGATCGCATTGGTGTTCCAGCTCGCGGCGAGCCCATGGAAGTCGATCTCGCCTTCGAGTCCCAGCTTGTCCCAGGTCTTGCCGCCGTTCCTGCTGCGGATCAACCCGAACGGATTGACCAGTCCCGAACCCGGCGCCGGATGGCCGCTGCTGTAGAGGCCCTTCGCCGTGGCGGAGAAGCCCATGTAGTCGTGCTGCGGGCCCGGAGCTTTCGACCATCTGCCGCTCTCGTACACCGCGAGGCCATGGTGGCTCGGGATCATCAGGCGCTTGCCGTCCGGGCTGTACGCCAGGCCGTGAACATGCGTGAGCGTGACGCTCTGCTGGGCATGCGTCGCACCGGCAATGATGAAGAACAGCGCCGCCACTAGTCTCGCCATCATTTCCTCGCGTTGCGGATGATCTCTTCGCGCGCCGCCAGAAGCTCGGGCGCCTTCCAGTGGCTCTTGATGTAGGCCAGGACGGCGCGGATCTGCTGGTCGGACAACGTCCCGGCGAATGCCGGCATGTCGCTTTGGTAGCCCGGCGGTGCGTAGGGTGGCACGAGGCCCAGCTTGGTGATGCCGAAGAGCACTTCGTCGGTGTGATGCCAGGTGTGGCCGCTCTCGTCGTGCGGCGGCGCCGGCATGCGGCCGTTCGGCAGCCTGCGCTGCCATTGGGGCTGGCCCTCGAGCTTCATGCCGTGGCAGGCGCCGCAGTGCTGCGAGTACAGCTTCTGTCCCAGCGCCAGCGTCGCGGGATCGGACGGCGCCTCGCCGCATGCGGCAAGCAGAACGACCGGCAGGAAGCGCCTCATGCCACGCGCACGACGGCCATCATGCCGCTCGCCTGGTGCTCGAGCACGTGGCAGTGGAACATCCAGTCGCCCGGGTTATCGGCGACGAAGGCGATCTCGGCGCGGCTGTCGGGATCGACGAGCACCGTGTCGCCCCACTCCCCGCCTTCGACCGGCTTGCCGTTTCGCGTCAGCACGCGGAACACGTGGCCGTGCAGGTGGATCGGGTGGTGCCAGGAAGTGTCGTTCACGAGCTCCATGACATAGGACTTGCCGCGCTCCAACGTCAGCATGGGCGCCGGATGATCGTGCCCCTCGGGCAGCACCGTGCCGTTCACCGTCCAGAACATCCCCCGGTGCTCGCGCTGGCTCGGCATGGCGCCCATCATGCCGCCGCCGAAAACGACGCGATGGCGCTCGGCGCGGGCAAGGTCGGGCGCCGCGACCGGATTCGCCGGCAAAGGCCGCACCGGGTCGAATGTCTTTCTCAAAGGCTCTTCTTTGGCGTAGTCGATGTTGAGCAACCGGTAGGCGCGGCGCTGGTAGAAGTCGTCGATCACCCGGTGGCGGCTGCTGGGCGAGCCGGCGCAATCGAGGATCAGGTCCGCGCGCATGGCGGGGCCGAGAACCACCTGCCCGGCCTTGTGCGGCGAAACGGGATGGCCGTCGAGCGCGATCACCGACGGTTCGTGCCCTTCGAAGCGCAGCCCGTAGATGCGCGCATTCGAGGCGTTGATGAGCCGCAGCCGGATGCGCTCGCCGGCGCGCACCGCGAACGACTCGCGGATCGAGCCGTTCACGGTGACCGTGTTGCCGATGCGGCCGGCATGGCTCGCGTCCATGAAGCTCATGAAGTCGGTCGTGACGCGCGCTTCGCGGTCGAGCCGCCAGTCCGAGAGCACCCAGACGAGGTCGCGGTCGACCGCCGGCGGCTCGCGCTCCTCGATCACCAGCGCGCCATAGAGGCCGCGGCCGACCTGCTCCGGGCTGCCCAGATGCGGGTGGTACCAGTAGGTGCCTGCGTCGGGCAGGTCGAACTCGTAGACGAAGCGGCCGCCGTTTTTCGCGATCGGCGGCTGCGTCAGGTGCGGAACTCCGTCCATCGCATTGGGAAGACGAATACCGTGGAAGTGCACCGTCGTGTCGACCGGCAGCGCGTTCTCGACCTCGATGCGCAGCCGCTCGCCCTGCCGGAAGCGCAGCTCGGGGCCGGGGACGGCGCCGCCGTACGCCCAAACGTCGGATTTCGGATTGGCGGCGCCGACGAGCGACTGCCGCGACGGACCTGCGCGAAGGATGCGAGGCCCCGCCTGTGCGATAGCCCACTGCGGGCAGAGCCCGGAAGCCGCACCGGCAACCAGGCCGAGGAACTGCCGCCTTCTCACTTGATCTCGGTAATGACGTACTCCCTGCCCGATTGCACGAAGCCGAACTCGATCTTACCGCCCGGCTTCGCCTTCTCCAGCAGCGCCTTGTCCTTGACCACGAATCCCATGGTCATCCCCGGCCACTTCAGGCTGGCCACCGGCTCGTGCTTGATGGTGACCTTGCCCTTGTCGCGATCGAGCCGGGCGACCGTGCCGCTCGCCTGGTGGACGGCTTGGGCGTGGGCGGCGACACTCAGGGCCAGCCCGAGCACAAACAGCGTGAAACGCTTCATCAGCTCTCTCCTTTCGCACGTCTGCGGTTCAGTAATAGATAGGCGGCCGGGATGACGAACATCGACAGCAGCGGCGCGGTGATCATGCCGCCGATCATCGGCGCCGCGATGCGCTGCATGATCTCGCTCCCCGTGCCCTCGGACCACATGATCGGCGCCAGGCCGGCGAGGATCACGGCCACGGTCATCGCTTTCGGGCGCACGCGCTGCACCGCGCCTTCGTCGATCGCCTCCATCAGGCGGCCGGCGCCGTGGCGCTCGATCGCCTGCTTGAGATAGACCAGCATCACGACGCCGAATTCCGCCGAAACCCCGGCGAGCGCGATGAACCCCACCACGCTCGCCACCGAGAGGTGATGGCCGAGAAGATAGATGGTCCAAAAGCCACCGACCACGGCGAAGGGCAGCGACAGCATGATGAGCAGCGCCTCGCCCGCATCGCGGAAGGTGAGGTGCAGCAGCAGGAAGATCACCAGCAGCACGAACGGCACGACCACCGCCAGGCGGGCCTTCGCGCGCTCGAGGTACTCGAACTGGCCCGACCAGGAAAGCGAAGTCCCCGGGGGCAGCTTCACCTGGTCGAACACCACGCGCTGGGCGTCGGCGACCACCGAGCCGAGGTCGCGGCCGCGGATGTCGACGTAGATCCAGCCGGTCAGGCGCGCGTTCTCCGAGCGCAGCATCGGCGGCCCGTCCGAGATCTCGAGTGCCGCCACGGTGGCGAGGGGAATCTGCGCGCCCCGCTCGGTAATGATCGGCAGGTTGCGCAGCCGGTCCACCGAATCGCGCAGCTCGCGCGGGTAGCGCACGCTGATCGGAAAGCGGCTGCGCCCCTCGACCGTCTCGCCGATCGTCTCGCCGCCGATCGCCGCCGAAACCACCGACTGCACGTCGGCGATGGACAGCCCGTAGCGCGCCGCCGCCGCGCGGTCAATCTTCACGTCGATGTAGCGCCCGCCGCGCACGCGCTCGGCGAGCACCGAGGAGACGCCCGGCACGTCCTTGACGACGCGCTCGATGCGCCCGGCGACGCGCTCGATCTCGACGAGGTCGTTGCCCGACACCTTGATGCCGAGCGGGCTCTTGATGCCGGTGGCGAGCATGTCGATGCGGTTGCGGATGGGCGGGATCCAGATGTTGGAGAGCCCCGGCAGGCGCACCAGCGCATCGAGCTCCTCGACCAGCTTGTCGGGCGTCATGCCGGGGCGCCATTCGCTCCGGGGCTTGAGCTGCACCACGGTTTCCACCATCTCCATCGGCGCCGGGTCGGTCGCGGTCTCGGCGCGGCCGATCTTGCCGAACACGCTCTTCACCTCCGGCACTGTCTTGATCAGCCGATCGGTCTGCTGCAGGAGCTCTGCCGCCTTCCCCGGCGAGATTCCGGGCAGCGCCGAGGGCATGTAGAGCAGGTCGCCCTCGTACAGCGGCGGCAGGAACTCCGAGCCCAGGCGCGAGAGCGGCACCCAGATCGAGGCGGCGAGCAGCACCGCGACAGCAAGCGTCAGCCAGGGTGCGCGCAGCACGCCGGCGAGCAGCGGCCGGTACGCGGCGATCAGCCAGCGGTTGAGCGGGTTGCTGCGCTCGGCGGGGATGCGGCCGCGGACGAGGTAGCCCATCAGCACCGGCACGAGGGTGACCGAAAGCCCCGCGGCCGCTGCCATGGCGTAGGTCTTGGTGTACGCAAGCGGCGAGAAAAGGCGCCCTTCCTGCGCCTGCAGCGCGAACACCGGCACGAACGAGAGCGTGATGATAAGCAGCGAGAAGAACAGCGCCGGCCCGACCTCGGTGGCGGCTTCGCCGACCAGGCGCCAGCGCGCCTCGCCCGACACCTCCCGGCCT
>Ga0209705_10000563_pt1 | contig 19493 bp, 22 predicted proteins | sample PPLLaktember2015_5_FD_187262 | JGI IMG/M metagenome (GOLD analysis project Ga0209705, IMG submission 187262) | Freshwater sediment microbial communities from Prairie Pothole Lake near Jamestown, North Dakota, USA - PPLs Lake P8 Core (1) Depth... | ecosystem: Environmental > Aquatic > Freshwater... | reverse complement strand
AACCAATTTCAATCGTCTGAAAAAGGACCGGCATATACATCATTGCAATTCGCAATGTTATTTCCTGCGGCCACGGCCGTCCATCTCGGGCACATCGATCTGAAGTGCCCGGATCTTCCGGAAAAGGGTGCTCACATGGATGCCCAGGTCCCGTGCCGCTCGCTTCCGGTTTCCCGAATAGCGTAGCAATGTCTCGGTAATGAGATGTTTCTCCATGGCCTGGAGGCTCATCGGGCCGAGGGCATTTGCTGCAGACGCGGCGGGCCTCAATTCGACCGGAAGGTGGTGCATTTCTATGATACTGCCCCGGCAAAGCACGAACGCCTGTTCGATCATATTCTCCAACTCACGGACATTGCCGGGGTAATCATGTGCCATCAGGCGGGCCATCGCCTCGCCGGAAACACCGGCAATATCCTTTCCCTGGATACGGTTGAACTTCGCCACGAGATGTTCTGTCAAAAGGGGAATGTCTTCAGGTCGCTCCCTCAGGGGCGGCAGCGTCAGGTGAATGACGCGGATGCGATAATAAAGGTCTTCCCGGAATTTCCCCGTTCGGACGTATTCGGCCAGGTCCCGATTCGTCGCGGCCACCACGCGGGCATCGACCTGCAACGGCTGCAAGGTCCCCAGTGGCTCGATGGCATGGTCCTGCAGCACCCTCAAGAGCCGCACCTGCAGGGCCGGCGAAATGTCGCCGATTTCATCCAGGAATAACGTTCCCCCGTGGGCAAGGGCAAATCGACCCATCTTGTCTCGACGGGCATCGGTAAAGGCACCGGCCTTGTAACCGAACAGCTCGCTTTCCAGGAGGGTGTCCGGAAGGGCCGCGCAGTTCACTGCGACAAACCGCTTCTTGCTGCGCAACGACAGGTTGTGAATGGCCCGTGCGAACAGCTCCTTCCCCGTCCCGCTCGGCCCTTCGATTAAAACGGTGCTGCTGCTTTCGGCGATCCGGGGAAGGACGTCGAACAGGCTCATCATGGCCGGGCTCCGACCTACGATGTCCTCGAAGGTATAGAGACCCCGGAGCTCCTTTTTCAACTGTTCCACCTGGCTGAGGTCCTGGAACGTCTCCACGCCGCCGATGACCCTTCCCGCATCATCTTTCAGAATGGCCGTTGAGATTCGAATCGGCTTGCGCTGGCCCTGGTGATTGACGATGTGCGCAGTGGCGTTCAGGACCGGCCTGCCGGTGTCAAAGGTCTTTCTCAAGGCACAGTCCTGCTCACAGATGTTGGCATGGAAAACCTCGAAACACGCCCTTCCCAAGGCGTCTTCCCTGGATACTCCCGTGATTTGCTCGGCGGCCCGGTTGAACGCTGTGATCCGCCAGTCCGGTCCCACCGTAAAGACCCCCTCATTGATCGAATCGAGGATGATGTCCCTCTGCCGTCTCTCGATATCCTGCCCCATGATTTCAACCCCGTCCTGGGTTCGGTTAATCGTGCATTATGGATTTTTGCCTCTATTATTTAATTGCATTATGCGATGATATTGCAAGCGACTTTTTTCATAAAAATCTTAATCATCTGATATTGCGTTGTATTTTGTTATGTGGCGGTTTGGCATGGAGATTGCCGTAGTAGAATTTATGAGAATCGCGATTCCCCATTGGCAGGGACGCATTTCGCCCGTTTTCGATGTAGCGGGGACCCTGTGCCTGATCGACATCGAAGACGGACGGGAGGTACGTCGTCAGAGCGTATCTCTTTCCAGCCGCGACCCTTTCCGGCGGGTGGCTGAGGTCTCCGCCCTTCGAATGGACGTGCTGATATGCGGGGCCCTTTCCTATCCTCTTGAAAGGGCCCTCATCGGCGCCGGCGTCCAGGTCGCCTGCTGTATCTGCGGCGAGGTCGATGCCGTTGTCGATGCTTACCTGAGGGGACGGTTGGCGGACCGTCGTTTTCTGATGCCTGGTTGCCCAAACACTCGGCAGGGGAACCGCTTCCGCCATCGCGGAAGGCGTTCCTTGCCGTGAGTATAAAACGATAAGCGAGAGGGGGTGAACGAGATGCCTAGAGGAGATGGGACGGGACCCGCCGGATTGGGTCCGATGACGGGTCGCGCGGCGGGGTACTGCGCGGGTTATTCAATGCCTGGTTTTGCGACCCCGGGCTGGGGCCGAGGCTTTTGGGGCCGCGGGCGCGGCGGCGGCTTCGGATGGCGAAACCGTTTCTTTGCGTCCGGTCTTACGGGCTGGCCTCGGGCGGCCGCAGGCTGGCCCGCCTGGGGAGGCGGCCCGCCTTACGCCGGGCCGTTTGCGCCGGTCATGACCCGCGAGCAGGAAATCGATGCCTTGAAGGACCAGGCCAAGTACTTCGAAGACGCCCTGAATGAGATCCGCAAGCGGATGGAAGAACTGGATGCCGGGAGCACCCGGGATTGATTTCGGTGCCGGCTTTTCTAAAATAAATCGAATATGCCTTGCAGGAAGCTCTTGGCTGGAGAACAAGGAGAAAAATTGTGGCGGCAGTCGTGAATGAGGAGTTGTGTAACGGTTGCGGCGCCTGTGCCGAGATCTGCCCCGCGGAAGCGGTTCAAATCGTGGACGGCAAAGCTCGGGTCGATGCGGATAGTTGCATCGAATGCGGCGTTTGCGAGATGGATTGCCCGGAAGATGCTATCTCGATGGAGTGATCACCTGACGGGATAGCGCCCGCTCAGGCTCTGCACAAGCAAGAGGTCTGCGTTGAAAACGCGGATCTTCGATGTGCCTCTCGCAGACACTCCGGAAAGGAAAAAAACGGAACGGCAGCATCGATCAGCAAGGGAGGTGAACGGAGATGGCCGGTAAGCTGGTCCCTGCGTCACACAGCCTGTATGATTTCGGGTTGACGGCGCCCGAGTACGACCGATGGTACAATACACCGACCGGGCAGGCCCATGATGGCTTGCAGAAGGAGGATGTCCTCAGGCTTTTGAGAGTGTCCAAGCCGGGTGGCTGTCTCCTCGATGTGGGCTGCGGAACAGGGCATTGGAGCCGATTCTTTGCCTCGATGAGCTACAGGGTATTCGGCATTGATCTCAGCGAACGGATGATCGCCGTGGCCAAGGCCGTCGCTCCCGCCGGCTGCACCTTTCATGTCGCGGATGCGTGCAGCCTTCCATTTGCAGACGCCTCGTTTGACGTCGTGGCTGCCATGTATGCTTTGGAGTTTATTGCCTGCGTCGAGGACGCGCTCGGGGAGATGGCGCGCTGTACGAAGCCAGACGGCAGCATTCTTATCGGCACGCTCAACCGGCTCTCGCCGTTGAACCGGAAACGCTTGTCCCGGGGCCAGCAGCCCTATGCATCCGGTCGGTTGCTGGCACCGCATGAACTATGGGATCTGCTTGCGCCCTTCGGAACGGTTCGGATGATTGCGACCTCTCCGCGGGATGGCGCAGAACGTGCCGGAAATATCGTCCGCCGTCTTGAGGCTCGGCACGAAATGCTGTCCGGTCCGTTCCTGGTGGCGGAGGTCCGGAAACGAGCATAAAGAAGGAAGTGAGCGTGCATATGTTGCGAACGGTTTATGCGGGCGTTGCCATAGAGCATACGCGGCGCCCTCAAAAAGAAGCCCCTGAATGCCTCGACGGGTGCGCGGAGGTGACAAGGGGATGACATATGCTCGAATCACGATCCTGGTTGAGAATACCGTCCGGGACAGGGGGCTGTTGGCTGAACACGGCCTGGCTTTCTGGATCGAACGGGGATCAAAGCGCATCCTGTTCGATACCGGTCAGGGTCACGCCCTTCGTAACAATGCCCAAAAACTCGGTGTCCCCCTTGAGTCGGCGGATGCCGTTGTTCTGAGCCACGGCCATTACGACCACACGGGAGGTCTTTGCGATGCGTTGAAAATGACGCGGGACACGATCGTCTTGGCGCATCCGGCGGCCTTTGCCCCCAAGTATGCGCGCAATCCCGACGGGACGGCCCGCGCCATCGGCATCCCGCTGCTCGATGAGCGGAAGGTGAAGGGGCTGGCCAATCTGATAGGGGTCCATGGTCCCCGAGAGATCTGTGAGGGACTTTACCTCACCGGGCCCGTTCCGCGGCTGACCGACTTCGAGGATACGGGCGGGCCTTTCTTCGTGGACGAGGCCTGCCGGCATCCGGACGAGCTTCCGGACGATCAGGCTGCCTTCCTGGAAACATCGGCCGGCACGGTGGTCATCCTGGGCTGTGCGCACGCCGGGGTCATCAACACGCTGCATTACGTCCGGCAACTGACAGGCCATCGCCCCATTCACACCGTCATCGGCGGAATGCACCTGCTTTCGGCCGGCGAAGGGCGACTGAACAGGACCGTCTCGGAGCTCCGGCGGCTGGAGGTGAAACATTTGCTGCCCCTGCACTGCACCGGTTTCGACGCGACGGCGCGCCTCTGGCACGAATTTCCCGGCAGGTGCCTTTCTTGCCCCGTGGGGGGGCAGCTCGAGCTGGCGCCCTAGCTGCCGGCCGATAAACGGCAAGCGTGCCGCTCGCCCGGTTGGGGGACTCCAATAGGCTTAGGCTGTGCGCGCAAGCGGACCGGACAGACCGTGTGACAAAAAGTACCGTGCGAGGATGGGTTTCTTATGAAATATCTCTTTGGTCCCGTTCCGTCCAGGCGGCTCGGGCGATCCCTTGGCGTGGATCTCGTGCCTTTCAAGACGTGCACCTATGACTGCATCTACTGCCAGCTCGGCCGGACCACCTGTAAGACCATCGAAAGACGGCAGTGGGTACCCCTGGAGGATGTCGTGGGCGAGCTGCGGGAAATGCTCGTCACTCGGCCGGATTACATCACCGTCAGCGGCTCCGGCGAGCCGACTTTGTACTCCCGACTCGGCGAGCTGATCGATCGCATCCGTTCGATCACGAACATTCCCGTGGCAGTGCTGACCAATGGCTCCCTGCTCTGGCAGGAGGATGTTCGAAAACAACTGATGAACGCGCATGTGGTGATCCCCTCTCTCGATGCGGCGGATGGACTCATGTTCAGCGCCGTCAACCGGCCGCACCCCGGTATTTCCTTCGAGCAGATGCTGGACGGCCTGATCGCGTTCCGGGGAGAATACCGCGGCGAGTATTGGCTCGAGGTCTTTCTTCTGGGGGGTCACACGGCGATTCCGGGCGAGGTCAACAAGATCGCCCGGTGCGCAGCACGGATAGGGCCGGATCGTGTGCAGTTGAACACGGTCACGCGGCCGCCGGCCGAGGATTTCGCAGTGAGTGTCGACCGCGGCCGCTTGGATGAGCTTGCCGCCCTGTTCGATCCCCCGGCGGAGGTCATCGCAGACTTTCCGGGACTGCAGGAGGAGGGGGACTTCGCGGCCACGCGGGAGGGGGTCTTTCAACTGCTCCAGCGACGGCCCTGTTCGATGGACGACATTGCCGACGGTCTGGGGATGCACCGCAACGAGGCGGCCAAGTACATCGAGGAGTTGCTGACCCGGAAACTCATCGAGCGGGTCTCGTCCGCCGGGAAAACCTTTTTCCGGAAATGCGATCGATGAACGACTCTGCCGGGCACCCTGAACCTTCCCGCGGCTGTCGTGTGCGCTTATCCCGGGCCTTCACCGGAGCTTTCAAGCGCTTATCAATGCGGCCATACGTCCTACCTGTTCGAGGGCCCGCTCGACCTTCGGCGAGAAGTGGGCGGCGTTGAGCCTCAGGAAATTCCTGTACTTGCCCGAATTCGAGAAGATCGGGCCGGGCGCAATCGAGATCCCTTTTTCTCTCGCCTTTCGGAACAGCTCCAGGGAATCCACGCTTGCGGGAAGCTCCACCCAGAAGATGAAGCTGCCGTCGGGACGGGTCGTCTTCGTCCCCTCGGGGAAGAGCCGGCGGACGGCCTCGAGCATCTGTCCCAGCTGCTTTTCATAGATCCGCCTCACCTTGCGCAGGTGGCGCTCGTAGCCCCCGCTTGCCAGGAATTCGGCCACGGCCATCTGGGTGGGCGAGGCGGGGGCGAGCGTGTTGATCATGCGCTGGTGCTCGATCTCCCTCTGGTAGCGGCCCGGGGCGACCCAGCCGACGCGGTACCCCGGGGCAAGCGTCTTCGAGAAGGACGAGCAGAGCACGACGAGCCCTTCCTCATCGAAGGACTTGGCCGCCCGGGGCCGCGTGTCGGAAAAGGAGAGATCGCCGTAGATGTCGTCCTCGATAAGAGGGATCTGCTTTTCGGCAAGCATCTTCACGAGGGTCTTCTTCCGGTGGTCGGGCATACTGCTGCCCGTGGGGTTGCTGTAGTTTGCGCTCACCAGGCAGGCCTTCACGGGCGTCTGCTCCAGGGCGTAGCCCAGGGCCTCCAGGCTGATCCCCTCCTTCGGGCTCGAGGGGATCTCCACGATTTTCAACCCCATGGCGGCCATGGCCTGCAGGTGGTTGAAGAAGAAGGGCGACTCGATGGCCACGGCATCCCCGGGCCGGCACAGGGCGCGAAGCGTTATGGCGATTGCCTCGTGACAGCCCGTGGTGACGACGATGTCATCGGGTGTCAGCGGGCAGCCGGTCTGGATCGCGCGCTGGGCAATCTGTATGCGCAACGGCTCGTATCCGTTCGAGAAGATGTAGGAGACGCTCGTTGAGTCCTTCATCCGCACGACGGAGGCAAGGATCCGGTTGAGCTTTCTTGCGGGCAGCAGATCCACGTTCGGTGTCGCCATGCCGAGGTTGAAATAAGCCGGGTTGGCGGCGTCCTTCACGATGACCCGTGCGATCTCGCTGATACTCGCTTCGGCCGGTTTCATCTCCGCCCTGGAGAGCTGCGGCTCCGTGACCGGCTTCAGCCTGGGCGGCGAGACGTAATAGCCAGACTGGGGGCGCGCCTCGATGAGTCCTTTCACCTCCAGGAGGCGATAGGCCTCGAGTGCCGTCGAGATGCTCACCTTCATGGAGCGGCTGATGTCCCGGATCGAGGGGATCCGGTCCCCCGTCCTGTATGTGCCGTGCCGGATCAGGTGATCCATCTTTCCGGCCACTTCTTCGTAGAGTGCGTTTTGCGTTCCTTTCATTTCCGTTCACCCCCAGAGAACAATCATAAGGTTCCCCGAAGAAACCGGGAAGACACAGATGTGATGTTTTAATACCATAACAGTTGTAAATATCCACATCTGTTTGCCAAACAAATTCGATTGCTGAATCTGTTGTCCCTCACCCATCGAGCCTATACTTGATCCTGTCAACGGGTGGAGCTTGCTGAAAAGCCCGCCGGTTCAAGCACATCTCAAGACAGAGAGGGCTCGAGGATGAAAGCAGAGGAAACTCATAGGCTGTGCCCGGATGCCATGATCCGACTCGAAGGGGATGTTGCGGGCAGGGTCATCTCGTGCAGCAAAGGGATTTTGTGGCTGACCCAGACGGGCACTCCGGGGGATCACCTGATCCGGGCGGGCGAGGCCTTTTCAGTCGCCCAACCCGGCGTGGTCCTGATCAGTGCCCTGGAGGATTCCGCTTACACAGTATCGGGGGGGAAGAGCCATCTCCTCGGTTCTGAATGGTCCTTCATGCCGGCTCTCCGGCGAATGGCGCGCCGTTTCGAGGCGGTGAGAAAAAGTCTTTTGGCTTGACGATCGACACGTTGCCCCTTATCCTCTCCCTGTGCCGTTCCTGTTCTGAAGCACATAGGGGTAACCGGAAATGGATATTACCTCAGCGATCCTGATCATCCTGGGGCTTGCCCTCTTCGAGTCAATCACCAGCATCGACAACGCCATCATCAACGCCGAGGTCCTGCAGGGAATGCAGCCTCGGGCGCGAAGGTGGTTTCTCACCTGGGGAATCCTGATCGCGGTCTTCGGCGTCCGCGGGCTTCTGCCGTGGCTCATCGTCTGGGTCATGACGCCGGGCCTGGGGCCCTGGGATGCCTTTACGGCGAGCCTCACCGGTGACCCGGCGGCCCTCAAGGCCATCCAGGAAAGCGCCCCCGTTCTGCTCATGGGGGGCGGGGTCTTCTTTGTCTTCCTCTTCTGTCACTGGATTTTTCTCGAGCCGAAAAAATACGGACTCCCCGTCGAGCGGATCTTCGCTCGCCAGGGGGCCTGGTTCTACGCCGTCGTCTCCATTGCGCTGACGACCATCGTCTGGTTTGCCCTGGATGACAGCCCGATGCTTGCCTTCGGGGCCGTCGTGGGCTCCTCGGCCTTCTTCATCACCCACGGCTTCAAACGCTACGCCGAGGAACAGGAGGCGCGCCTGCTCTCCGGCGAAGCGCACATGTCCGACATCGGCAAGATCCTCTACCTGGAGGTGATCGACCTGACCTTCTCCATCGACGGCGTCGTGGGGGCCTTCGCCTTCACCCTCGCGGTGCCCCTGATCCTGCTGGGAAACGGGATCGGTGCCGTCGTCGTCCGTCAGCTCACGGTCTACGGCGTCGATCGGATCAAGAAATACGTCTTTCTCAAAAACGGCGCCATGTACTCCGTCCTCGTTCTCGGGTGCGTGATGCTCGCCCACGGCTTCGGCTACCACGTGCCCGAGTGGCTCACCCCCTTGGCCACATTCCTCATCGTGGGCTACTTCTTCTTCAAATCCCGCTGGCAGGCCAAGAAAGCCAAGGCTTAGCTTCTTATTTCCTCCCGCCCACCTTCCATAACATGGAGCTCTTCTGCGGCTGCATATTCCGCAAATGGAACTGCCACGTCAACAACCCAATTATTTTAATTAGTTAAATATGATATAAGAATTTACTTGCAATTAGAATATATATTCTAGTATTAATATTCATTATGGGGCGTAAGGCACATTTCAAACGTGATGAATTCATAGATGCGGCGATGAGGATGGTTGCCGAAAAAGGGCCCGGCGCTCTTACTGTTTCCGCGCTGGCAAGCGGCATGAAGGCCCCGATTGGCTCCGTCTATCACCGGTTCCCGTCCCGCGATGTGCTCCTGGCGCAGTTGTGGATCCGGATCGTCGAGTCCTTTCAGCGGGGATTTCTCGCATCCCTTGAGCACGACGGGCTCTCGGCGGCTCTTTACACGGTAGGATGGGTGCGTGAGCACCCTGAAGAGGCCCGGGTGCTTCTGCTGCACCGGAGGGAAGAACTTGTCTCGGGGCCGTGGCCGGTTCACCTGAAGGATGATGCCGCACGCCTCACGCAGCAACTCGACGAAGGAATTCGCTGCTTTACGATAAAACATTTTGGCCGCCTCTCCAACGAAGCGCTGCGCCGCACCGCCTTTGCACTGAGGGATGTGCCGCTGGCCGCATTGCGGCCGCACGTGGAGCGCGGCGAGCAACCACCCGGATTTGTCGGTCAACTTGTGCGCGAAACCTATTTGGCTGTTATGAGGATCGAGAGATGAAAATCTACAACAGGCACGAAAGGAAAATTCAGGCACCCGCTGCCGAGGTCGGGGCAACCCTCGACACCCTCTCCGGTCCTGCGGATCAACTGTGGCCCAAGGACAACTGGCCTCCGATGCAGTTCGACACCTCCCTTCGGGAAGGGGCCAGGGGCGGTCATGGCCCCGTGCGGTACAGCTCGGGAAGGGGCCAGGGGCGGTCATGGCCCCGTGCGGTACAGCGTGACGGAGTATCTGCCGGGCCACCGGGTCGTTTTCCAGTTTGAAGTCGCGGGATTGACGAATGGCCTCGACGGCCGGCATTTCTTCGAGGTGATTCCCCGGCGGGACTGCACGCTGATCCGGCATGTTGTCGATGCCGCCTGCGATCTCCAGACGTGGGCGAAGTGGCGCATCCTGATCGAACCCATGCACGACGCCCTGATCGAGGACGCCTTTGACCGGGTGGAACAGAGGCTTCATGGAGGATTTGAGAAACGATCCCGGTGGAGCCGCTGGGTTCGTTTCCTGAGAAAGATGAGGGGGCGAAAGGCAACCAGGCGGGCAAGAGATCACTGACCACAGATCACCCCCGACGATCTGGAAAGAAAAGCCTCTCCGGTGCGAGGGGCTTTCTATGTCCGGGGCATGCCGCCCTACCCGATTCCTGGTCCGTTCATCCGCACAGCTCGCCGATGGGGCAGGCGGCGATGCAATTGAAGCAGGTGTACTGGAATCCGATGAAGGACGCCCGATAGAGGCTCATGAGCAAGGGGTCCTTGAGGAGGGCCTGCTGTTCCTCCGGCTATTTCCCCACGAATTTCCGCATATAGCCGATCATGGCCGGGATTCCGAAGGGCTGGGATGCCCTAAGGCACTTCAGCTCTTCCGTTTTGCCCGACCTTTCGAGGGCTTTGCCCGGGCAGGCATCGACGCAGAGGCCGCAGTCGTTGCAGAGCTCTTCCTTCAGGGGCTCGTCCGAGGACAGCGGCATTTCCGTGAGGAGCCCCGTGAAGCTCAAACGGGACCCGAAGCGAGGGTGGATCACGAGGTTGTGTCGGCCGAAGACACCGAGGCCCGAGGCCACGGCGGCGTGCCGCAGCGAGATGTCGCCGACAAGACCCAGGGTCGGGGCCTCCATGTCGAGGGGGTACGAGGAGAGGATCGGCGATGCCTTTTTCCCCGTCTGCTTCTCGATGAGACGAGCCATGAGGTAGAGGTGGCTCTTCGATGTGTCCATCACCGCCATGCGGCCGGCGATGTTGAACCGCGGGTTTTTGCTGTCCAGGGCCCCGTCGATCATGCGATGGGCGAGCACGATGGGGTTGCTCTTCGAGCCGGCTACAAAAGGAAGATCGCCACGATGATGACGCCGACAAACCCCGCCATGGCAGGCCAGAGATTTCTGCGGGCGATCTCCACGGGGTCCGTGCCCGTGATGGCAGCCGCCGGGATCAGGGCCCAGGGAATGATCGTCCCGCCGCCCACGGCCACGGCAAAGAACTGCCCCAACGCCCCGAGGGTGGCCACGTCGAGTTGCGTCGGCCCGCCCAGGGCCTGGGCGAGGGTTCCCACCAGAGGGAGTCCCGAGAAGCCGGAGCCGTCGAGGCCCGTGATGCCTCCGACGACAGCCTGGATGACAGCAACAGGGATTGCGCTCAGCGGGACGCTGTTTGCCAGGGCCTGGCCCAGGTCGAAGAGCAATCCTTTGGCCCCTTCACCGAAGATGGCCTTTGCAGTGCCCGGCGAGCCCATGAAGAAGAAAGCGGCAATCAGCAGAACCGGTGCGAAGATCCTGATCCCGAACATAAAGCCCGCGCGGGTATGTTCGGTGAGTTTCTCGAACCCTTCCTTCCCGTACCCTCCAAGGGCAACGAATACCATGACGATCCCGACGGTGCCGCCCAGCAGGGCCGTGGCATCGCCGCCCCGCAGCTTGAAGACGAGCATCCCCAAAACATCCAGCGCAAACAGGATCGCGATGACCGGGAGGGCAAACTTCTTGAAACCGGGGTTGGCCGCGGTCCACTTCTCCCGTTCCTTGAGGGCCTCGGCGGAGGCCTCGAAAGGGGCCCACTCGATGGGCTTTCCTGCGTTGGCCCTGATGTCCTGCCTTACGGAGCGGAAGGACAGGGGAAGGGCGATGGCAGCCCAGACGGCGAGCATCGGGAGACTTTTCCACATGACGGCGTCAATCGGAACTCCCGCTGTCTTGGCGGTGATGCCCGGGGCGCCCTGGATGATGAAGTCGGTGGTCAACGCGCAGCCGTAGCCGAACATGCTGATGGCCATGGCTGCATTGATGGGGGAGAGCCCCGCCTTGATCGCCGCCGGCAGCAGAAGCGCACCCACGAGGGCGATGGCCGGCGAGGGCCAGATGACCCAGGCCACGAGCATGATGACGAAACCCATGACCCAGAAGGCGATCTCCGGGGAAACGAGCATTTTCTGGACCGGCCGGAACATCATGTCCGCCAGACCCGTCTCCTCGAGCATCTTCGCCATGGCCACGATAATCGAGATGATTGCGATGATCCCCAGCAGCTCGCTGAAGGCAACCGTGATGGAGTTGAAGACAGCCTGTATGGCCTTGACGAAACTACCCGTGACGATCCAGGCCAGCACGAGGGATGCCACGATACAGACAAGGGGCGTTTCCCTCCGAAGCGTCATGGTGATGAGCACGGCCACGATGAAGAATGCATACACCCAGTGCGCAAGGGTCAGTTCCACGTTATCCCCCTCCTTTGAAAAGATGAATCAACCCCGCCTTGTCCACCCTCTTCCGGATGGTCTCCCGATCGGTGGTGTAAAGGCCTTTCTCTTTCATCCGGTCGAAGTAGACCGACCCCGAGAAGGTGTACTTGAAGCCCAGCCCTTCCTCGGTTGCCATCTGCGTCCCCACGTAACCGACCGCGTCGCCCGCCGCAAGCGTATCGGGCAGGATCAGCGCTTTTTCGCCCCGGATGTGCCTTACGGCATTGCACCCGGCAAGGGTCCCCGTGACGATAGCCTCCGTGTGCCCCACGAGAAGCCCTGCCTTCTCGCCTGCGCAGAAGAGGTTCTCCACGCCATCGACCTTCAGGGCGTCGTTGCGGGGCGACATGCCCACGTAGCGGATGGAGTTGCCCAGGCCGCCTGCGTAGGGGTCTTCGTAACGGGCGTTCTCGAACCCGGGGATCTTCCGCAGGGCCGCCAGCGGGAAAAAAGGGACCATGAGCTTGGCATGTCCCGTGTCCAGGAGGATGAGGTTTGCCTGAAATTCCGGGATGGCGTACTGCTGGCAGGCCTTGATGGACGTCTGCACCTCCTTCTGCAGGGAGAGGGGAAGGGGGACAACGACTACGCCTTTCCGGGTCAGTACATCGGCGACGTCCCGGGACAGGGACTCCTTGAGGAGTTTGCAGGAGCCGCTCATCGCCCCGATCCGGCTTCCCTTCCTTCCCTCCCGCTCCTTGACACCGCACAGGGCCGTCAGGCTCACCCTGCCGCCAAAGGCGGGGCAGCGAAGGATGCACAGGACGCAGCCGTTTCCGTACTTCGCGCACTGGCCCGGAGGGCCTGCGGTTCCCGTCGTGTCGATATAGGCATCGGCAGGAAAGCTCACCGTCTCGTCGTTTTCGATCCCGTGGACGGCGATGATCCGGCCATCTTTCATCTCCACGTCATTCACCCGCGTGGAGAGCCGGATTTCGACACCCCTGGACTCGAGGAATGCCTTGACGATGGGCTCCATCGTGGCCACGTTGTAAAGGGAGGCGTGGGGATGCCCGGGAAACTCGATGTTGCGGTGAAGGGAGTTGGCATCGGTGAGATCGAACAGATCGCCCCCGCCCATGGCGATCATCTCCTCGGCGGCGGTGAAGCGGCCGTTGTTTCGCATGATCCCGCCTACAAGGCCTGTCCCCAGGATCATGTCCGTCCTCTCGACGAGGATGACCTCGGCCCCCTTTTTTCTTGCTGACAGGGCGGCGGCGCATCCCGCCCATCCAGCCCCGACGACGATGATCTTCATCCGGCAGTTCCTCAACAAAAAGTGATGAATCGTACCGGCATTTTCTGATCTTGTAAACGGGAAAGACGGATCCGACGTGTCTGCGAAAAAAGACTAAGGTCCCGGCCCGATTCTCCCGATTAAATAACCAGGGTGAAACCGATGAAGGCATCCAGGGAAGATCTGCATCAGTTCGAGTACGGCGTTGGCCTGGCCTCGCTCGTCATCCTGGTGGCCGGGTTGAACATTCTCGATGCCATCTTCACGCAGGTGATCCTCGCCACGGGAGGCGCCGAGTGCAACCCCGTCGTCCGGGCGGCCATCGACGCCTATGGAGACCGTTTCTGGATCTGGAAAGTCGCCGCCGTCTCAGCCCTACTGGTCCTCATTTGCCTTTACAGCCGGCTCCGGCTCTTCCGGGTGATCCTTGCCGGCACGGCCCTGCTCTTCGTGTGCGTCATCTCCTGGCAGCTTCACCTCCTGGCCAGCGGCCCCCTCGCCCGCTGATCGACTCCGTGCATTTTCTCCGTTCCGGTCTTGATTGTGCCGCCTTTGCGTGGTAGAGAGGTACCGGCCGTCCGGTCGACCGGGGACCCACAGAAGGAACGAAGCCCGAGGATCGTTCCCGCAATCCCGATTTCCTTGCATCATTTGCCAGCGAACGTTGGAGAGAGGCGCGCCATGGCATCCAATCATCCGATCATCGTCGGCATCGGACAGATCACCTACCGTCCCGAAGAACATTCCGATTACCTCCATCCCCTGCAGCTGGGGAAGATCGCCGTGGAATCCGCCGTGGAGGATTGCCGCTGTCCCGCCGTCCTCGGCCATGCCGATACGGTGACCGTCATCAACATGTTCTCGCACGGCTATGGGGACCCGGCGGGCCTTTTCTGCGAAATGCTGGGGATTCAACCCCGCGTTCGCGAGTACACGGCCATCGGCGGCAACACGCCCCAGTGGCTGGCGAACCGGACGGCAGACCGGATCGCCCGGGGCGAGATCTCCGTTGCGGTTCTCGTGGGGGCCGAGGCCATGCACAACGCCCCGGCCGAGACGCGCGACAACTGGCTGCAGGACCTGGGCGCCTCGGGAGGCCCCGAGATGGTGGGCGACACGCGGTGGGGCTCCACGCCGCACGAGATGCTGCACCACGCCCGCTATCCCCTCGAGATCTACCCCCTCTACGAGAATGCATTGCGTGCCCATCGAGGGATGAGCATCGAGGCAAACCGGGCCTTTCTCGCCGGGTACTGCGCGGTGTTCTCGAAGATCGCATCAGAGAACCCCCGGGCCTGGTTCCGGAAGGCCCGGTCGAGCGCCGAGATCGGGACGGTAACGTCGCGAAACCGGATGGTGAACTTCCCCTACACGAAGTACATGAACCCCATCATGAACGTGAACCAGGCGGCCGCCGCCGTCATGATGGGAACCGACACGGCGCGCAAGCTCGGGATACCGAAGGACAGGTGGGTCTACCTCCACGGCGGGGCCGACGGCACCGACAAGTGGTTTCTCTCGGAGCGCGGCGACTTCATCTCGAGCCCGGTGGTGCGCGAGGTGTCCGCCGCATGTCTTGCCATGGCGGGCAGGGAAATCGGCGACATGAATCTCTTCGATCTCTACAGCTGTTTCCCCAGCGCCACCCTCCTGCAGGCCCGCGAGATGGGCTTGGACCTCGAAAAGCTCCCGCCGCTGACCATGACGGGGGGGCTTGCCTACTTCGGCGGCCCCGGCAACAGCTACACCCTTCATGCCATCGTGGAGGCCGTGGAAAGGCTGAGGAAAAATCCCAAACCGTTCGCCTTCATCTCCGCCCTGGGCTGGTACTTCACCAAGTATTCGGCGGGTATTTACAGCGGGCAGGAGCCCGGGCGGCCCTGGGACCGCAAGGGCCAGGGGGGGCTGCAGAAAAAACTTGACGGGCAGCAGGCACCGCCGTTGAATACGACGCCGAAGGGCACGGCCGCGGTGGAGGCCTACACGGTCATGCACGACCGCAAGGGCGAGCCGGACTACGCGGTACTCGCCGCCCGGCTGGAGAACGGCGAGCGTTGCTGGGCCATGACCGATAAGGACCCCGATCTGTTCCGGGCGATGGAGAAGGAGGAGTTCGTCGGGAAAAAGGGGCGCGTGACCCCCGGGGGCGATGCCCCGAACATCATGAAGTTCTGATGGGATCCGATGCCATTCACGCAGCCCGGTGGCGATAACTCAGGCAGATGCCGTCGGCCATTGTCGTGCTCACGATCACCGTGTCGAAATCGGGGTGCCTGCGGATCATGTCCATATAATCCTTCATGTCGCCGGCCTCGGAGACGGCGTTGTGTACGGCGATCATCCCCCCGGGGGCAAGCTTTTTCGGGTAGAGCTTCTTGAAATAGTCCATTTGTCCGCCCTTGTCGGCATCGAGGAACACGAAATCAACGGGGCCCCTGAACCCCGCAATCTCCCGGTGGGCATCCCCGCGGATCAGGGTGATCCGCCCTGCAAGCCCTGCGTCCTGGACATTCTTCCGGGCCACGCTGTGCCGTCCCGTGTCGATTTCGATTGTCGTCAGCCGGCCGCCCGTTTCTTCCAGGGCAAGCCCCATCCAGATCGCCGAGTAACCCTGGGACGTCCCCACTTCGAGGACATGGACCGCCCTCGTTGCCTTTACCATGAGGTGGAGAAATTCGGCATCCTTGCGGGGGGTGCTCCAGTACCGGCCGATCCTGGACTCCATCCCGTCCAGTACCTTTCGCACCCGGGAGGGGTCTGCCTTGGAAGGCTGAAGGGCGGCATCCCCCGTTTGGGCCAGGGCAGGCGACGCCCATCCCCCGAGCGCCAGCAGTCCGGCCAAACCGCCTGCCCGTTCAAGGAATTCCCGCCTGTCGAGTTTTTTAACGGTTTTCATGCCTGTACCTCCTGCATAAGCTGAGAGAGAAAGTGTCTGATAGTTGGGAATCCGGCATCCGGATTCAGGCTTCCGGAATACAGAATTCCGTATTTTTTATCCCGAATCCGGAGTCCCGAAGCCCGAATCCCTTCTTTTCTGGATTCTCCACGCCGCCAGCCCAGCCAGGATCGTAGCGAAACCCACGAGGCTCTCCAGGGGCCTTTGCGCCACGGTGAAGGCTGTCATGGCCGCCACCCCGGCAAGAAAGAGCCAGGGGACAACGGGGTAGCCCGGCACGGCCAGGGCTTTTCCTTCCCGTTTTCGCAAAACGATCAGGGACGCCACGGTTGCCGCTGTGCTGATGCCGAGGGTGAAGCCGATCCAGGTGAGAAGCGCATCGAAGGTGGCGCTCCAGAGAAAGAGAATCGCCAGCCCCGCCTGCAGGGCGATGGCCGCCCTCGGGGGACCCGACGTGACGGCAAGCCGCCGGGGCAGAACCCCGTCAAGGGCCATCTGCGCGTACACCCGGGGGCCCGCCATCACGAGCGACGAGACGCTGCTGATAAGCACAACGGCGATCAGGCCCGCAACGGCCTCCTCCAGAAAGGCCCCGCCTACGGCACGGGCCGCGATGCGTCCCACCTCGAGCTTGCCGGCCAGCTCGGCGACGGGGGCGGAAAAGACAAAGACGGCATTGAGCCCCAGGTAGAGAATCGTGACGAGCGCCGTGCCGAGGATCATCGAGCGCGGGATCGTCCTCTCCGCGTCTTTGATCTCACCGCCGACGTATACCGCGGCGTTCCAACCGGAATAGCTGAATGAGATCCAGATGAGCGAGACCCCGAAGACTGCAACGGGGAAGGGGGGATCGGGTTGTGCTGCCGGGAGTCCGATCCTGAATGCGGCGATCGCGACAAAGGCAACGATCAGGATGACCTTGAGCAGCACCGCCCCGTTCTGTACCTGTGCCCCTCGCCGCACCTCGACGGCATGAACGGCCGCAAAGGAAAGGATCAGGATTGAGCCAGCCAGGGCGGGCGGGATGCCCCCGAGCCAGGGCCGTGCGTAGGCGCCGAAGGCAAAAGCCGCCGCCGCGAGCGGGGCCGAAAACCCGACGAGCAGGGAGAGCCACCCCGCAACGTATCCCGCCGCCGGGTGCAGGGTGCGGGACAGAAAGAGGTACTCGCCGCCGGATTCGGGGATGCGCCGCGCAAGCGCCCCGTAGCAAATCGCCCCGAGGCCCGCCTGCACGCCCCCGACGGCCCAGGCGGCCAGCACATACCACGGGGAGCCGAGATCGGCGAGCAGAAAGCCGCTCGTGGTGAAAACACCCGCCCCGATCATGTTCGCCACGACAAGGGCCGTGGCGCTGCCGGCCCCAAGTTTTCTGTTCTGCGTCACGCGGGTCTCCTTGCCGGGCGACGGGTCCCTCGTCTCAATCGATGATGTGATAGCCCGCGTCGACGAAGGTGATGTTCCCCGTCAGGGCATCGCCGTGGTCGCTGACCAGGAATCCCGCGATGGCGCCCACATCGTCCACGGTCACAAGGCGGTGCTGCGGGGATTTCATCTCGGCCTGTTCGAGCAATTCGTCGAACTTTCCAATCCCCGAGGCGGCCCTCGTCTTCAGGGGGCCCGGCGAGAGGGCGTGGACCCGGATCCGCTTGGGGCCCAGCTCGGCCGCAAGGTAGCGAACGCAGCTCTCCAGGGACGCCTTGACGGGCCCCATGGCATTGTAGTTCTTGACCACCTGGTTTGCGCCGTAGTAGCTCATGGCGAGCAGGCACCCTCCGGAGCTCATCAGGGGCTCGGCGAGCTTTGCCATCCGGATGAAGGAGTGGCAGGAGATGTCCATGGCCATGAGAAACCCCGCAAGCGAACAGTCGATCACGCGCCCCTGGAGGTCATCCTTGGGCATGAAGGCGATCGAGTGAACGAGGAAGTCCAGCCGGCCCCACCTGTCGCGGATGGCCTTGAAGAGGGCATCCATCTGGTCGGGCTTCTGGACATCGAGAGGCATGAAGATCTCCGCTGCAAGCTCCTTCGCAAGGGGCTCGACGAACTGTTTTGCCTTTTCGGTCTGGTAGGTGATGGCCTGGGCGGCCCCCAGCGCCTTGAATCGCACGGCACAGCCGTAGGCGATGCTCTCTTCGTTTGCGATCCCGACCACGAGGCCCTTCTTCCCTTCGAGATACCTGCAGTTGTCCAGCATGCGGTCTCCCTCCTTTATGGTGATGCATGGCTCTGCCCGTGTTGATGATCAAACACTAAATATCATAGGGGAAACGGCATCCCCGATCAAGCAAAGACGTTGCTCGAGAAGCTTCCCCGGGGCCAGCAGAAAACCGCCGCAGGCTATATCGGCGACGGGTCGACCCTTGCCGGCGTGTGGCAGTCCTTCAAGCCGGGGGAAAAGGCGCCCAAGGTCGATTTCAAGAAGAACCTGGTGGTCTTTACCCGCAACGTGAAATTCTACAACCGCAAGGCCACCACGAAGGTCACCCTTCTGAAAGGGCTCCTGGAGGTCCAGGGCATCGAGACCGTGACCTCGGTGCCCGTGACGGACAAGGTGGCCATGGCCATGGCGGAGGTCCCTCGCCAGGGGGTGAAGACCCTGCGCGCAGGCGACAAGTTCATCCCCGTGAAATAATGAGCGAGGCGGAGCGCAGCTCTTTGGTTTCTCCGGGGTCCGGGTTGGACTCACCATTCCGGGTGCTTGGCAGCATGGAAAAGAGGAAGGAAATAACCCTTGACCCGAGGGGGAAAGCCGTGTAGCATCACCGAACTTGCATCGGTGAGTCTGGTTTGAAAGCTCCCGCTGTGATCTAGGCCGGATGTGAACATTTTGTCGTGTAGAGGTTGACCACCATGCTCTTCAAAGTGGTGGTTTTTTTATTTCTGCCGTTGTTTTTTATCCGCCTGAAAAATTTTCGAAAGGAGGATAAAAGCGATGTCAGAAGGTAAAGTCAAATGGTTCAACGAGCGCAAGGGCTTCGGCTTCATCGAGACCGACGAAGGCAATGACGTCTTCGTGCACTTCAGCGCGATTCAGGACAGCGGCTTCAAGACCCTTCAAGAGGGCCAGCGCGTGAGCTTCGAAGTTGAGCAGGGCCAGAAAGGCCCCGCGGCTGCGGATGTAAGGGCGCTCTAAGCCGACCCGATACTCAGGGGGCACTTTCCCGCTATGGATGCAGGGAAGTGCCCTTGCTGAATCTTCCGACTGATCCCTCCTCTGCCGTTTACATGGCAGGGGCCCTGTCCCTTGAACCTGGAAGATCCGGAGGAAGACAGATGAATGAAAGGAGACGAACATGAACAGAAAACTATACGTCGGAAACCTCTCGAGCGAAGCGACGGAAG
>Ga0209705_10000560_pt1 | contig 19505 bp, 21 predicted proteins | sample PPLLaktember2015_5_FD_187262 | JGI IMG/M metagenome (GOLD analysis project Ga0209705, IMG submission 187262) | Freshwater sediment microbial communities from Prairie Pothole Lake near Jamestown, North Dakota, USA - PPLs Lake P8 Core (1) Depth... | ecosystem: Environmental > Aquatic > Freshwater... | reverse complement strand
TATGAAAAAATCAAGTATCTCAAGACGTAATTTTCTTGGCAAGGCAGCAACTGTCGGGGTAGCAGGTGTTGTGGTTCCCACGATCATTACAAGCTGTGCACGTGAAACAAAAAAGGTAGTTGAAGTTCCGACCTTCCTCGATCAGGCTCCCGACGGTCCCGTTCTTAAAGCCGGTGTCATCGGATGCGGCGGCCGCGGATCAGGAGCTGCGATCAATTTCCTGAATGCCGGCCCTAATCTGCAGATAACTGCACTGGGCGATACATTCCAGGACCGTGTTGACGCCTGCAGGGCAAGCATCCTCAAACAGAAAAACCAGGAAGTTCCAATCGAGAATTGCTTCGTCGGGTTCGATTGCTTCCAGAAAGTTATTGATTCAGGCGTTGACATTGTAATTCTTGCAACTCCTCCTTTCTTCCGTCCCGAGCATCTGGCAGCAGCAGTGGCAGCTAAAAAGCACATCTTTGCCGAAAAACCGGTCTGCGTCGACCCGACAGGTGCAAGGTCTGTAATGGCCACAGCAAAAAAAGCCGAGGGCCTCGGACTAAGTATTACAACCGGCACACAGCGCCGTCACCAGCGCGACTATATGGCCAACTGGCAGCAGGTCCAGCAGGGTCTTATCGGCGACCTGACTGGCGGTAATGTATGGTGGAACGGCGGCAAGCTGTGGCATCGCGACCAGGATCCAACGTGGAGCGAAATGGAATGGATGATCCGCAACTGGGTTAACTGGACATGGCTCTCAGGCGACCATATCGTGGAACAGCACGTTCATAACCTTGATGTTGCGAACTGGTTCTTCGGAGCCCATCCTGTAAAAGCCGTTGGTTTTGGTTCAAGGCTTCGCCGCGTAACAGGCGACCAGTACGACAATTTCAGTATCGATTATACATTTGAGGATGGCAGGCATCTCCACAGCATGTGCCGCCAGATAAACGGCACCGCCCCTAATGTTTCCGAAAGACTTCAGGGAGCAAAAGGTTCAACCAACTGTAACAGTACAGTTCTTGATCTGGCCGGAACCGAACTCTGGAAATATGAATATCCTCTCGACAAGGACGGAAAGCCGACAACCCGCGTAAGCGTTGATCCTTATGTCCAGGAGCATATCGACCTGGTAACCGCTATCCGCACAGGAAAACCATTCAACGAACTTGAGGCTACAGCAGTTTCGACAATGATCGGGATCATGGGCCGTATTTCAGCATATACCGGAAAAGAGACGACCTATGAAGAGATGATGAACTCCGATCTGAAGCTTGGCCCGACAGTATTCGCATTCGGACCAGTTGATATTCCGAAGGAAGTTCCAATAGCAGGAGAACCCTATGTTCCTCCAACACCCGAGCAACTGGCAGAACAAGCCAAAAGACGGGCTGAAAGAGAGGCTCAGAGAGCTGCTGAAAAACAAAATTAAATACAATCTTTATGAATAGCTCGAGAAGAGATTTTATTAAAAGAACAACGACAGGTGCTGCTTTTCTGGCAGCACCTGCCATTCTTGGATCTGCAAAAGCAGATGGCCAGGTGAGAACTACCGATGCCTCGAATCCCTTTAGGCTTAAATATGCACCGGGACTTGGGATGTTCAGGCAGCATGCCGGGCAGGATCCGATCGATAACATCAAGTTCTGTTACGACCAGGGATTCCGTGCCGTATTTGACAATGGCATAATGAGAAGAGAACCTGCACTTCAGGAGAAAATCATGGCCGAACTTCAGCGCCTCAAAATGGATTTCGGCCCATATGTCCTGAGGGCTGATTCAGGAAAGCAGGACTTCGTTCTCAAAACACAGGAGGTCCGCGATATGCTTGAAACACAGATGAAGGAGGGTGCCGAATTTTCAAAAAGAACCGGAGCCAAATTCGCCCTTATAGTCCCCGGAAGGTATGACACAAAACTCCATATGGACTACCAGACAGCCAATGTTATTGATAACCTCAGATATTGCTGCGATATACTTGAACCCGCTGGAGTTACAATAGTCCTGGAACCTCTTAATCACCGTACAAATCATCCCGGAGTATTTCTTACCGGAATCCCACAGGCTTACGCCATATGCAGAGGCGTGAACAGGCCCTCGTGCAAAATTGTTAATGATATCTATCATCAGCAGATCAGCGAGGGAAACCTGATCCCAAATATTGAGATGGCATGGAGCGAAATAGGGGCCTTTCATTGCGGAGACAATCCGGGGAGAAACGAACCCACCTCAGGTGAAATAAATTACAAGAATATCTTCAGGTACCTCTATAACAAGAAATATGACGGTACAATCTGTATGGAGCATGGCGTCAGCCAGAGAGGCACCAAGGAGGGAGAAGCCCGCGTTATTCAGGCCTACCGCGAATGCGATAGCTTTGAAGTGTAAAATACTTAAAGAGGCTGGGAAATCAGCCTCTTTTTATTGATACATCAATGAAAAGATTACTTGTTCTGGAGATACTAATGATATTAACCATTAGTTCCTTCCCTCAGGGAAATCTCAATAAACCCTATTTCTCAATCCCCGTCATCGATCTCAACGACGAAACCTCCCGTCAGGTGGTTGTCGACAGGGAAGAGGGCCAGTACCTTGGTCATCCCACGACGGTTCTCCAAGAAGATGGCAAGACAATCCTTATTGTCTATCCGAAAGGCCATGGCAGGGGAGAGATAGTATATAAAAGAAGCACCGACGGCGGTCTTACATGGAGCGACCGCCTCAGTACACCCGAAAGCTGGAAGACTTCACTGGAGGTCCCTGCAATTTTCAGAACAATTGATCCGGCCGGGGAAAAACATCTGATACTTTTCTCCGGATTATATCCTGCAAGGCTTGCTCATTCGGAGGATGACGGGCTTACATGGAGCGGGCTGGAGCCGGCCGGCGACTGGGGCGGAATCGTGGTGATGGCTGCACTAACGGCCCTCAATACCGGAAATGGCCATTATATGGCACTGTTCCACGACGACCTCAGGTTCATGACAGCTGACGGACAGGAAAAATACAGGGAGGACCGAAAAACAAATGACCTGGCTCTGTTTACACTCTATAAAACCTTTTCTAACGACGGTGGTCTGACATGGTCAAAACCGGAACAGATCCTTAGTAGAAGGGATATGAACCTGTGTGAACCCGGAATGGTGAGATCTCCCAACGGGAAAACACTTGCGGTGCTACTCCGGGAAAATGCACGCATCGCCAATTCACAGATCATCTTTTCGAAAGATGAAGGGAAAACGTGGAGTGATCCCCGGCCTCTCCCGAATGAGCTCAACGGCGACAGGCATGTGCTAAAGTACGCTCCCGACGGACGGCTGCTTATTGTCTTCAGGGATATAAGTCCGGTGAGCTTCAGAAAGGATCTGGACGGTTTAGCAAAAGAGAGGAACGAGGTAAATTTGAGCAAGGTCGCAAAAGAGACCGGGCAGGGCAGTCCGACTGAAGGCGACTGGGTTGGATGGGTTGGCAAATGGAAGGACCTGGTGAAAGGTAAGCCCGGACAATTCAGGATCAGGTTCAAGGATAACATCCATAGCTGGGATTGCTGCTATCCGGGTGTGGAACTTCTTCCGGACGGAACATTTGTGGTTACAACCTATGGCCATTGGGAAAAAGACAAGGAACCGTATATTGTAAGCATCAGGTTTAAAATGGAGGAACTCGATGAAAAATTTAAAAACCCTTAAGCACGGAGTTTCACTGAGGTTTCACGGAGGTCCACGGAGTAAAACAGTGTGACTCCGTGATAACCCGGCGTGACTCCGTGGTTAAAAAGAATAATCATTAAATCTATAACCCATTATGATTAAACATTTTAAACGATTCATAACTTTAGTAATATTCATTGGGCTATTCCTGAGTTCCTGCAAAAAGGAATACAAACTCTTTGTTGGAGGATTCACAACCAGGGACGGGGAAAAAGCAATGTCGGTCTTTAACTTTAATGCCGGCAACGGAAAGCTGAAGCTAATTTCAGAATCAGATGTCGGTCCTAGTCCCTCTTATTTCTGTTTTTCGGAAAAGAAAAAAATGTTCTACATAATCAATGAGGTCTGGGAATTCAAAGGTCAGTTTGGAGGAGGACTTACCACTTTCAAATATGATGATACTTCCAACTCATTTGAGAAGCAGAACGAAATGCTGATACCCTATGCCGGCCCCTGCCATATCTCAATGTCGGCCGACAGCGGCCATCTGTTCATTGCAAATTACCCCAACGGTTCGGTTGCCGTTGTGAGGCTCGATGAAGGGGGCATACCTGAAACGATTACCGACACGATCCTGTATGTCAAAGAGGAGCCCGACAGGTCGCATGCCCACATGATACAGCACGATCCGGCGGGAAAGTATGTGTATGTCACCGACCTCGGTCTTGACAGGGTTGTCGTCTATGATTTTGATAAGGAGAACGGCAAACTGAATCAGATTGAAGACGGCATTGCATCCCTTCCCCAGAGATCGGGACCAAGACATTTTACATTCAATGCCGGCGGATCGAAATTATATGTGATAAATGAGCTCGGATCACTGATGACGGTATTTGATGTTGATGATAACGGAGGACTTGAACTGGTTCAGACCCTGACGACAAAAAAGGATGCTGTTATTGAAAACAACTATTGTGCAGATATACACTTAAGCAGCGACGGACGGTATTTATACGGTTCCAACAGGGGCGAGAACAATATAGTAACGTATAGGGTAGGTGATGACGGATTACTTACACTGGCAGGCCACACAACATGCGGAGGTGACTGGCCGAGGAACTTCGTTCTGGATCCATCCGGAAAATTTCTGATTGCCGGCAACCAGAAGTCAAATTATATTTCGGTTTTCAGGATCGACAGGAAAACAGGATTGCCATCGGCTGCCCTCGATTCTGCGAGGGTAAAAATGCCGGCATGCCTGAAATTCTTTTGATATTGAATTAATTTACCCCCCAACCCCCACCTGACGCTTCGGTCAGGGCAAAAAGCCCAAGGGGGGCTATTTAAAGTCCCCCCTGGGGGATTTAGGGGTAAAAACACAGAGAATACAAGTCCCCCTCCGGGGGATTTAGGGGTAAATAAAATGAATAGAAATTGCCACACTCATTCAAATTATTTATTGGTTTCTTGAATTTTCTTCGTAACATTATTTTCTGATAAATTCTTCCTCTGATGGACAGGAATAAATTAATCAAGGCTTTATCGGATGAACCGCAAAGGCAATGGGACATAATTGTTATCGGCGGGGGTGCAACGGGTCTGGGAATTGCCCTTGATGCCGTAACCCGTGGATATAAAACAATTCTGCTCGAACAGTCGGATTTTGCAAAAGGAACCTCATCGCGAAGCACAAAGCTTGTTCACGGCGGCGTCCGGTATATGGCACAGGGAGATTTACTGCTTGTAACCGAAGCCCTTCACGAGCGCGGGCTGATGCTAAAGAATGCACCTCATCTTACCACAAATCAGGAATTTGTGATTCCGGTTTACACTTACTGGGATGTTTTCCTGTACACCGTAGGGCTGAAGTTTTATGACCTGCTTGCAGGAAGGTTGAGCATGGGTAAATCATATTTCATTAATAGGAAAAGGGCGGTCCAAAGGCTTCCCCTGCTTAAGTCAGAAGGCCTAAAGGGAGGCATCGTTTATCACGACGGACAGTTTGACGATGCAAGAATGGCTGTTACCCTTGCCATTGCCAGCATTGAGAAGGGGGGAACTGTGCTTAACTATTTCAGGGTAGGCAGCCTGCTTAAGGATGAAAAGGGAAAAATAACCGGTGTTATTGCAAATGACCTGATGTCGGTGAATGAGTACAGGATCCCCGGGAAGCTGGTCATCAATGCCGCCGGGGTTTTTGCCGACAAGATCCACAGTATGGATGATCCTGAATCAAAGCCCACCATCAGGCCCAGCCAGGGGGTGCATGTTGTTCTCGACATTTCCTTTTTACAGAGCGGCTCTGCAATAATGATACCCAAGACTGACGACGGACGTGTCCTTTTTGCCATTCCCTGGTACGGCAAGGTTGTTGCCGGAACAACCGACACTCCTCTCGATATGGTCACTCTCGAGCCCAGGGCGCTTGAACAGGAGATTGACTTCATCCTGAAGACTGCCGGCAAATATCTTACAAGGCAGCCAAAAAGGAAGGATGTAAACTGCATATTTGCAGGACTCAGACCACTGGCTGCCAATCCCGATAATCCGGAGGCAACAAAGGAAGTCTCCAGAAGGCATAAGATAACATTGTCACGGTCGGGGCTCCTGTCAATAATAGGAGGCAAATGGACATCCTACAGGCGGATGGCGGAGGAGACAATTGACAAAGCTGTTAAGGAAAGGATCATCGAAAAGAGGAAATGTGTTACAAAGCATTTCAGCTTTTATTCAAACGGTAATCCGCCGGTATCTGAACGACTTAAGATATATGGCAGCAATGCTTCTCAAATTGAGGATCTGATAAGGGAGCATCCTGAATTGGGGGAACACATTCATGAGAAGTTGCCTTACACAAAAGCTGAAATTGTATGGATCTGCAGAAATGAAATACCAGTCACTCTTGAGGACATGCTTGCCCGAAGGACGAGGGCCCTGATCCTCGATGCAAGGGCAAGCGCAGAGGCAGGTCCGGCAGTGGCGGCTATAATGGCAAAGGAGCTCGGATTCAGCAAATCGTGGCAGGAAAAGGAGATATCGGAATACAAAGATCTGATAAAAATCTATACATAATACTTAATACATTTTTAAATGAACAGGTTTATTCTGGCACTTGACCAGGGAACAACAAGTTCCCGTGCAATTGTTTTCAACCATTCAGGACTTCCTGTTGCCACCGCGCAGAAGGAGTTCACCCAGATCTATCCCAAGCCGGGATGGGTGGAACACAATCCTGAGGAGATTTGGTCGACTCAGACCGGAGTGGCGGCCGAGGTGCTTGCAAAGGCAGGAATCAAAAGCTCGGATGTTGCCGGGATAGGCATCACTAACCAGCGCGAAACGACAATTGTATGGAACAGGATCACAGGCAGGCCGGTGCACAATGCAATTGTATGGCAGGACCGCCGCACTGCTGATTTTTGTGACAGCCTAAAGGCGCAGGGAACCGACTGGACAATCCTCGAAAAGACCGGACTGATCGTTGATGCATATTTTTCGGCAACCAAGGTCAGGTGGATCCTTGAAAACGTGAAGGATGCCCGGCAGCTTGCTGAAAAGGGCGAGCTTGCATTCGGTACTGTCGATTCATGGCTTGTCTGGAATCTTACCCGCGGGAAGCTTCACATTACTGATGTCTCGAACGCATCACGGACAATGCTTTATAATATACATACCCTCGAATGGGATAAGGAATTATTGAAGATCTTTGATATACCTGAAAGCATGCTTCCTGAAGTAAGGTCCTCCAGTGAGGTTTATGGTCATACCGTCGGGCAGTTTTCACCGGAGATCCCCATTGCGGGGATTGCCGGTGACCAGCAGGCAGCCCTCTTCGGGCAGATGTGCATAGAGCCTGGCATGGTAAAGAATACATATGGCACAGGATGTTTCATGATGATGAATATAGGGACCAAGCCTATTGAATCAAAAAGCAGGCTCCTGACCACCATAGCATGGAAAATCGGTAAAGAGACATGTTACGCTTTTGAAGGAAGCATTTTTATTGCTGGTGCTGTTGTTCAGTGGCTTCGCGATGGCCTTGGAATTATCTCGAAGTCGGGCGATGTTGAAACGCTTGCGGGAAAGGTAAAAGACAGCGAGGGAGTCTATTTTGTTCCTGCCTTTGCGGGCCTGGGAGCTCCCTACTGGAACCAGCATGCCCGAGGGACATTAGTCGGCATTACACGCGGATCGACATCGGCGCATATTGCCCGTGCGGCACTCGACAGCATCGCTTACCAGACACTGGAGGTTCTTCAGGCAATGGAAAAGGATTCTGGTATAGAAATCAGGGAGCTGAGGGTTGATGGCGGAGCCACTGTAAACAATAATCTGATGCAGTTCCAGAGCGACCTTCTGCAGGCAACCGTAATAAGGCCCAAAATTACCGAGACTACAGCCCTCGGCGCTGCATATCTTGCAGGGCTGGCGGTAGCTTTCTGGAAGAATATTGAAGAGACCTCAAAGCAATGGCAGATCGACAGGACCTTTGTGCCGGTCATGGCCCCTGAAAAGACGGAATCGCTTGTGAAGGGATGGAAGAGGGCGGTGAAGGCAACGGAAGCATGGGCGGAGGACTAGCGACGCACGGCATACGGCGCACGACGCACGGCATACGACGCACGGCATACGACACACTGCGCACGACTCAAGGTAACCTGCAACCTGCAACAAGCAACCAGCAACAAGTAATCAGCAACCAGCGACCAGCAACAAGTAACCAGTAACCTTTAACAATCAACCCATGAATCAATTTTTTGCAGAATTTTTCGGAACTGCCATGATCCTTGTCTTCGGAAATGGCGTTGTGGCAAATGTTCTTCTGAACAAAACAAAGGGGAACAACAGCGGCTGGATAGTAATAACATTCGGGTGGGCCATCGGGGTTTTTACCGGAGTATTGATCTCGGCCCCTGTCAGCGGCGCCCATTTGAACCCGGCAGTCACACTGGCGCTTGCAATAGCCCATAAGTTCGCATGGGCAAAAGTTCCGGTTTATGTTTGTGCCCAGGTACTCGGTGCTATGTTCGGCGCTGGTCTTACATGGCTTGCATACAAAAAGCATTTTGATGCCACCGTTGACGGCGATGCCAAGCTGGCAGTATTTGCCACAGGGCCGAATATAAGGAGTTACTGGTATAATGTGTTGACTGAGATCATCGGCACTTATGTCCTGGCACTTGCTGTCCTTTATATGGCTGAACCTGAAGTGGGGCTAGGGGCGCTGAATGCCTTGCCTGTGGCGCTGGTTGTGCTTGGATTGGGATTGTCGCTCGGAGGTCCGACAGGCTATGCAATAAATCCTGCCAGGGATATGGGACCCCGTATAATGCATTTCCTGCTTCCTATCCCGAATAAAAGGGACAGCGACTGGAAATATTCCTGGGTTCCGATTCTGGGCCCTTTGACGGGTGCATCGATTGCAGCTGTAATGTTCATTTTATTTGGGGGATCCTAAAAAGTAACAATTTTTGAATATAGGTTTCATTCAGTTAAACAAAACCTTTGTAACTTTGTTTTAACCATTGATTATTAACTATGACTTAAAAACTACTGCTATGAAAAAAAATTTTCTTTCGCTTGCTGTGTTAATCTTTACCCTGACTCAACTATCCGCACAGGAACCTACTTTTGTAAAGGGGGACAAAGTTCTTAACGTTGGACTTGGACTTGGATCTACTCTGTATTCAGGTAGTTATTATAAAAGTGCAATACCTCCGGTATCCGCTTCCCTTGAATTTGGTGTTGCAGATAACATCCTCGAAAAGGGGGTGATTGGCGTTGGTCCTTACTTTGGTTATTCTTCCTATAAATACGATTATCTGTCCTCAAAGTGGAAGTATACCAACATGATACTTGGGGCAAAAGGTAATTTTCATTACCCTCTGGTTGAAAAGCTGGATACCTACACCGGTCTGCTGCTTGGTTATAATATTGTAACCTCCAAATGGACAGGATCGGGGGTTGAAGATGATTATTCTGCTTCTTCAAGCGGTCTCGCATGGTCGTGGTTTATCGGCGGAAGATATTATTTCTCGGAGACATTTGCAGTAATGGCTGAACTTGGATATGGAATCGCTTACCTGAATATTGGAATTGCCCTCAAGTTCTGATCGAATAACTTCATAATACCGGATAATCTTTCCAGGTTTTAAATAAGAAACAGTTTTCCTGAAAGGGGGGACTGTTTTTATTTTATATTATTTCAGATTATTATAATTTTAAAAGTTCTAATAATATCTGAAATGAAGAAGCTTTTGTTATTCAGTGCAGTTTTGTATTTAACTGTAGTGCAGCTTATCGCTCAGGCACCTGCTTTCTCGAAGGGGAATAAGGTTTTTAATCTTGGACTGGGTATCGGATCAACTTTGTTCACTGATACATATTACCGCACCATGTTCCCTCCTGTTTCTGGATCGTTTGAGGTTGGCGTTGCCGATCATATCCTCGAAAAGGGGGTTATCGGGGCAGGAGGTTACGTGGCAGGCACTTCATATAAGTACCAGTTTTCAAACAAGGGATGGAATACATCACAGATAATTATAGGCGCAAGGGGTAATTTCCACTATCCGCTTGTGGAACGGCTTGATACATATACCGGGCTAATGCTGGGTTACGGGATAAAGACAATCGAGTATTTTGGCGGATATACGGTTGATGATTATACGGGATCATCAAGCGGGATCCAGTGGGCATGGTTCATCGGAGGAAGGTATTATTTCAGGGGAAACCTTGCGGTAATGGCTGAACTTGGATATGGAGTAACCTACCTGAATATTGGATTTTCACTGAGATTCTGAGTGGTCTGGACCCGGACGGGATAATAAAGAAAGCCAGCACCCCGTTTTATCAGCATTAATCAATTATGTTAGTCAAATACAATTTCCAGAGCAGGAAAGTGTGAATGGGTGCTGGCCGGAATCAAAATTAGGGATTGAGATTCTAAAGTTTTTAGCAACTAAATAACAATTTAACAAAGTTATTAACAATTGGTTGACTGTAAAAGCATCAATCCATACCCTTCTGACTTTGAATTTTATCGATTTATTAGGTGATACAAATCCATTAACCGCAAAGTTCGCAAAGATATTTCGCCAAGCACGCAAAGAAATAAATATTAAGGGTTTAACTTTGCGTTCTTTGCGCCAGCTTTGCGTTGTTTGCGGTTAAATAGGATTCCTTGAACGACTCAAATCAGTTCTAATAATAGCCTGAATTAGAAATATGATATTTTAATATCCTGAGGGCTCAGGATCGTTTAATGAAATTATTGGTGATCAAGATTGGTTACTGCCAATCGCAGACAAAGCTTGTAACTTCGTGTTTCTGGACCTCAATCTCCTTGTGCTGGCTCTGAACCTTCTGATAGTGTTCCTTCAGCCTTCTGGCATTTTCCTCCAGTTGCTTCGCAAGGCTTAACTTGTAAGCGCTTACGTTGATTCCCTTGTTCAAATCGTGTGGTTCCATAGCTGTCGGTTTTACTGCGTCGTTCAAAAATCCTTCCACAGATACATATATTAAACGCAACCTCGGCTGAAATATTCTGGAACGACGGCAATTTATTTCAGTCCTTCCCGTTCATCAATTCTGGAAAGAAAGCCAGCACCCCGTTTGTTTAGTTGTTAATCAGTATTTTATTGTGCTAATTTCCAGAATTGGAAAAGATGAAAGGTGCTGGCCGGTATCAAAGGTAACAATAGGATTCCCCAATTCCATTTTTAATAAATAACAATGCAGGGTAAGTTATCAACATATTTGGAACTTATAACCAACCCCAGGGAAGACGGAATTAAAACAAGCCGGCACTTACGGCAACATATTGATTTGCAATAGCGAAAAAAGATTAGCAACTTTAAAAACGGAAACCTTATACAGGGGATACATTAACCGGAAATATCTGTCGTGACGGAGTTAAATGCCACCAATCAGATCTTTATCAGGAAGCTGACAGCAATTGTCACTGCTAACCTGGTTAATGAGAATTTTGGCGCCAGGGAGCTTGAGCGGGAATCGGGGATAAGTCTTTACCGACTGAACCGGAGACTGAATTCAATCTCCGGAAAAACCACCAGTCAGTTCATCCGTGAGATCCGTCTGGATAAAGCCTTGGAAATGCTTCAGAACGAATCCTTTACAGTATCAGAGGTTTCATACCGGACCGGATTCAACAGTCCTTCCTATTTCATAGCATGCTTTCATGATTACTTCGGGTATCCTCCGGGTAAAGTACAAATATTTGGTATTCACAAAGATGAAGAATCCCAATCTGAGGCTTCAATACAAAAGAAACAAAGGCCGGCCGGAAGAACCATAATATTTGCTTTATCAGGCGCCCTGATCCTTGCTGTTATAATTTATTTCTTCATCAGGCTCTTTTCGGATAATTTTTCTGCAGATGGAATAAGATCTGATTTAAATAATAGAACATCAATTGCAGTACTCCCGTTCCGGAATTTTAGCATCAATTCTGCTGATCAGTATGTTTATGACGGCATAATGGAGGAAATCTTTAACAGTCTGACCAAGATACACGTATTCGGAGTTATTTCCCATACTTCGGTTGAACAATACAGGAACACAACAAAAACTGTATCTGAAATAGGGAAAACGCTGGATGTGGATTATATCGTGGAGGGGAGCGGTCAGAAATTTGGCAAAACTTTCCGGATCAGGGTGCAGTTGATTGACGCAAACACTGACTTACATATCTGGTCAAAACCGTTTCAGTATAAAATGAAAGAGACCAGGAAGCTTTTCAGGATACAAAGCAGGATTGCGAAAAACATTGCTTCAGAATTAAAGGCAACAATAACTCTGAAGGAAAGGGAGTTGATAGAAAAAATTCCTACTGCCAGTAATACGGCGTACAATTTATACCTGAAAGCAAACAGTTTTCAGAAGGATATTGAAGCCACTCGTAATCATAGTTCCTATCAGACTGCTGTTAACCTGTTTAATGCTGCCCTTGATATAGATTCAACATTTGCCCGGGCTTATACAGGACTGGCCTTTGCATACTGGAACCGGTATTTCTATGAAACCTATTTTAAGGAGGACTTTCTTGATTCCTGTCGTATTTTGGCAGAGAAAGCTCTTTCCTGCGATGATCAGCTGGATGAAGCATATTTTATGAAAGGTCAATACTATAATGTGAATGGACAATCATCCGAAGCTTTGCTTAATTATAATATGGCATTGGAAATTAACCCTAATTACTATGAGGCTTATTTAAGGAAAGGAAATCTTCTCACCCGCGTGCTGGGTGATTATGTTAAAGGTCTTGACAATTACCATCAGGCCTTAAACCTTATTCGAGGTGAGGGGCGCCCGGTAATACTAAAGTCATTGGGCAGGGCATACGGGGATGCCGGATTCATTGAAAAAGCAAAGTATTATTATGACGAAGCATTTTTTCTTGATAGTAATAAGGTATCCTGGCTGGGTAATATTGCATTTTTAGAATTTTGTGATGAAAATTTTGAAGAAGCATTGAAACTTTGGAAGCAGTTGGAAGATATAGATTCATCAAGATATGCAAGCGAGAATTATTATTATGTAACTCCGGGTCATAATGAAGAGGCTTTTGTTCAGGCTGTAAAGGACGTTGAGACACTGAAGAAATCAGGCACTTTGAATCTTGTCAGATCGCATCGCACAGGATATGCTTTCTGGCAGGTCGGGAAAAAGAAAGAAGCAGAATATTATTTTAACCAGCAGATAAAATATTCTGAAGAAAGTATAAAGCTCAACAGGGATATCGATCAACGAAAGGCTGCACAGTATGATCTTGCAGGCACTTATGCTTTTCTGGGGGATAAAGTCAAAGCCTACAAATATCTGGATGAAGTCGCCCAAAAGAATACTTTTCCATTATGGATGTTAATTTTTGCAAAACACGACCTGCTTTTTGAAAATATCAGTAAGGAAGAACGGTTTCAAAAAATCCTTCGGACCATCGAATCAAAATACCAGGCAGAACATGAGAGGGTATGGAAATGGCTTGAGGAGCAGGGAAATCAGTAAAAATTTCAAGCCTTCTCTGTCAATTATTTAGTTGCAGATTGTATTTACAATTTCCAAAGAACCGTCAGGGAAAGTGTAATTGAAGTTTCCTATATAATGTGACCCCTGATCTCCAATAAAATTAACTTTAAGGATTCCTGTTCCTTCAGGGTTAGCACCTCCCGTATTAACACAATGGTCAATTATAATTACCTTAAAAACCTCATCTGAAAATGAACTTTTAAAATCCAACGCCGAGTAGCGGTGATTCCCCTTTATCCAGACGCCATTCTTCCATATTATTACTTCTCTGACAAAAACTGTCCCAAATAAAACATCAACCAGAACGCCGTCGCAATATACAGGGAAATAGAAATTATCGAATACTCTGGTGTCCACAATAGCTCCGTTACCATTTTTATTGGCAGGAGGTGTTTGTGAAGAAAGCTGAGTCAATCCAATACCAAAAAGAAGGCATAACATAATAATTGCTTTTGTTTTCATAGTCGAAAGATTTTAATTGAGGTTAAACATGAGTTTTATTATTATTTAAAGACCTTGCAGAACTTAAAAGGAGCTGGCTTGAATAAAATGAGAAGGAGTTACCCTATTAACCCAACCTTTTTACCCCAGGAACCAGCATCCTTTTAATCTTGTTCAGTTGTTAAATTCAATGAGCTGATTTTGTTAAAATAAAGGTAAGTTGAATGGATCAGGCGGCATATCAATTTAAAGCAATTGATTTAAGTTTTAGGCAAAAAATATCAATTCTAGGCAGGATGTGAATGGTTGCTGCAGATTTGGTCCAGCGGATGAAGATTCCTCATTTCGTCCCGTTCCGCGGGCCTTCATTTGGAATGACAATGGTTTTTTTGAAAAAAGGGGGAAGTAGCGGCGTTTCGCAAGGATATTTCGTCCTGAATGATGTTTTTTCTGCGAAACGCCGCTTCTTCCCCCAATCCCCCAATGTTGTGATTGTCATTTCGAGCGAAGCGAGAAATCTCATGCTTTTAGTGGGATAGTACTAAAAGATATTTGTTGTAATACAATAAATTATTTGTACCTGTCAAAATCCGCTAACTGCGAGTTAAACTGTAAATTTTCATTTTATTCACGAACAGATCGCCCCGATGAGGATCATTTTTCTGTATGGTATTAATTCCTGCAAACAGGTCGTCCCTAACGGGACATACAAAAGGCAAGCAAGGAGCTGGACAACTGCGGGAAATACTTCTTATCAATTTTTATCCCCGTCTTTTGTATAAAAATACTTTATTCCTACTCCAAGGACTTCTTTTCATGATGCTCTTTCTGATTCCTAATATATTCAATCAACAAGGTAAGTAATCCCACTGATACATACAGGTAAATATCGCCCTCTCAGGGCTTAAAATCAATAGTGTACCTCGACTCCCGGTTGCACCGGGGGTTATTCACATTCAGTCACTTACGTGACTTTTCTGTGCAGCTGCTTTGCAGCTGTGCTATATTGACTACAAAACCTTGTCTCCAACAGATAGCACGATGGCAACGACATGCGCCGAAGGAGCCGGACGGTATGGATCTGTATCCATACCCCAACAGTCACCTTATTGGCAATGATTTGCTCCAAAGGAGCCGGACAATATGGTTCCGCATTCCTTCTCTCTACAAACATCAGGCTGGCAATGATATGATCCGCAGGATCATCCATCCGCTGGGTATTCTCTGAAGGAGAATGATGTGAATAACCTCCGGTGCAACCCTTATCTTTATACACATCTTACTAACATGTTAATAATCAGATATGTGAATATATGTTAGAAGAGACTTCTATGACTTAAAACCGGAGAGCCTGCCCCGCTTCGGCGGGGTTTTCAAGTCCAATATCCCCGGTCACACCACAAAATCCTTCCCTGCAAGCTGGCCCTGTCGCTGAAATAGCCCACAGGGCTATTTCTTTACGCTCCGTCCCATCCGGGGTAGGATCAGTCAGTTTTTTTCAACCCCGGAGCGGGTTGAATTTGTTGCATTAAGATTATTTTCTTAATTTTAATGCTGTGCTAAATGTGGAAAAATATGTCAACCTATACACAGTTTTTGTATCAGCTTGTGTTTGGAAGTAAAGGCCAACAGCATGTCCGGCATATTTGATAAAGGACATAAAAGAAGCCAGCCATGCCCTGATATGCCGGGAAAGATCTTTGTTTCATAATTTTCCGGGATGGCAGGTCGGGTACAGTGGATTTACTTATCATATTTCAAGTAAGAATTCACTCATAAATTATGTCCGGAATCAGGCTCAGCACCATAAAACCATTTCGTACAAGGATGAATTGATTGAATTGTTGAATGAACATGGAGTAGATTACAAAAATGAATACTTATTTATCTGAATTTCTTCAACACCGCTGGTGTTGACATTCATTGTCAGCCCCTTACCATGGATGTAACCATGGATATTGGACTTGGATGCCGCTGGCATCTTTACGGGTTTCCCTGATTATCATCCTTAACAAAGTACTTATAAAGTCAGAAAGAAAAAAGAATTTAAATGCATTTGGATCATAGGTTTAGGAAACCACAGCAAGATGTGTATAAAGATTAGGGTTGCACCGGAGGTAATTCACATCCTTCTCTTTAAGAGAAGCAACAGGTTGCTGGATGCTCCTCCGGAGCATATCTTTACCAGAAAGATGTTGGTGGGAGGTAAGGATCCGGACCCAAAATCTAGGTCTCTTGCGTGGCATGTCATAGCCAGAGTGTTTTCTACATGCATAAAAAAATACTTGACCGAAAGGGATAGGCAGTTAAAAGCATATAACAGGGAATACCTAAAGTGGCTATCTTTGAATTAATCAATTTGGCTATAACTAAATCCGGAAATTATGTCTGAAAATAAATTCGTAATTGAGCAGTCAAGCAAATTCGGGTTCGACAGGACAGTTGAAATACTTGTTGCCGAATCGGAGCGAAGGGAATGGAAAGTGCCAGCAGTGCATGACCTTCAGCAGTCCCTTGCAAAATCGGGGAAAGAAGTTAAGCCCGTTAAGGTTATTGAAATATGCAAACCTGCATATTCAGGACAGATGCTTGAACTTAACGACGAGCGGATAATGTCGGTTATGATGCCATGCCGTATATCGGTCTATTTAAAGGACGATGGGATTACATACGTTTCGCTGCTCAATGGCAGCATGATGGCAGCCGGTCAGCCCGCCACAATTGCCTCGGTAATGCAGGCGGCATCTGATGAGACTTTTGAAATTGTGAAAACCGTAACTTAAAAATTATTAACGGAGGATTTTTTGAATTGATTCCCTTTCAATACCGGTGAGGGAATCCATCTCACGGATTGCATGGCTGATTTTTGTCTTAAAGTTCCAGCATGTCATCTGCCGCAGCGATAACCGCCGTGCAAGTTCATACGATGAGAGATCCTCTTTCCCCTTGCAGACATTGTAAGCTATGTAGAATGCCTTATGAACCGGGAACTTGCAGTTATGGAAGATGGTATCCGCAGCAGCCGATTCTTCGGTCTTGCATCTTGTGCACCTTCGCGAATGGGGTGTTTTGCCCGGACAAGAATTATCATTGCCGCATTTCCTGCATGTAAACCCATGTTCCCATTTTACCTCAGCAAGGAACTCAAGGCACTTTTCATCGCTTGCGAATAGTTCATTTAACTGATTTTCCGTTAATTCTTTGGTAAATATTGCTCCCATCAGATCGATTTATTCTGGATGCAAAAATAATAAAAATAGTGATATCAAAAAGATTTAAGTGATACTATTGCGATTTATTGAATTTTATTTTTATATTTGCAGCGAAAATTAAAACTGAATATAATGGATTCAAACTTTTCAGTCACACCCGAACCAAAACCAGCAAGGGATTTCTTTAAGTCATGGAATTTCTGGAAGCCTTTCCTTGGAGTTGCCGTTGGAGGAACGGGTGGATTCCTCTATTACTATTTTATCGGATGCAACTCAGGAACATGTCCGATCACAAGCACTCCTTACGGAAGCATTCTGATGGGCGGTCTGCTGGGATATCTGATATTAAGTTCAATAGGCACCAGCAGCAGGAAGGAGAAAAAATAATAGGTTTAATTAACCGTAAAAATTGATAATGGAATACGTGGAAATTGATAAAAGGTACAGCACTCTTGCGGAATCGTCATGCTGCCTGTCGTGCGGAGGAGCAATCAACTACTCGGGGGCTTCTGAAGGTGAGATTTGCGTTGACCTGGGCAGCGGACGGGGTACTGATGCAATGAGACTGGCTGAGACAGTCGGAGAAAGCGGTTGTGTGTATGGCATCGACATATCCGAAGGCATGCTTCAGAAAGCCAGGAATACAGCGGAACGCCTTGGAATTGCAAATGTAAATTTTATACGCAGTAATCTTGAAAATATCAATATCGAAGATAACAAGGCTGATCTCGTTATATCAAACTGTACAATAAATCACGCTTCAGATAAGCAATCGGTATGGAACGAGGTTTTCAGGATACTTAAAAAAGGCGGGCGGTTTGTTGTAAGCGATATTTATTCAGTCAATCCGATTCCGGAAGAGTACAGGAATGATCCCGTTGCCGTGGCTGAGTGCTGGGCAGGATCGGTTACAAAGGATGAGTACCTTGGTCAGCTGTCTGAGGCCGGATTTTCAGATTTGAGGATTATCGAGGAATCGGAACCCTACGAAAAAGGCATGGCGCTTGTAGCAAGCTGGACTATTGCCGGCCAGAAGCTTTAATAAAAAGAAGTTAAATAAGTTAGTAACAAATAAATCGCGATAACAATGAAAAAGTATTCTTTCCTTTTAATAATTATTCTTTCTTTGGTTTTCAGTGAATGCAAGGCTGACAAACCAACTGGTGAACCAACAACGGCAAAATCGGGAAATAACCCGGTGGTTCAGATGACAAATGAAACTTTCAAAAAAATGGTTTTCAATTATGAGGTAAACAAGGAATGGAAATTTGAGGGGAGCAAACCTGCAATAATTGATTTTTATGCCGACTGGTGTCCTCCATGCAGGCAGTTATCGCCGATTGTAGAGGAAATCGCCAGGGAATATGCAGGTAGGATCGATGTATATAAAGTCGATACCGATAAGGAAACGGCACTTGCTCAAGCAATTGGGATAACCAACCTGCCGACATTGCTGTTTATTCCGGCCAAAGGCAAACCGCAAACTGCATTGGGAGCAATTCCTAAGGAAAGCCTGGTAAAAGCAATAAACGAAGTATTGTTAATAAAATAATTATATTGAAAAATGAAGAGTCTTATTAAAAACAAAGCAAATAAAGTAAAAGCTAAAGTGGCTCAGTGTTGTGCAAAGATTTCAAAGACTATTGCCGGTTGTCACGACTAAAGGTTAAATGAAATATTCAAGATTCAACATCTTTTCAAAAATCCGGGATTCTGAAAGCCATTTCATCGTAAACCTCCTTTCGGGAAACGCTGACATACTTGACAGCTCCGACGCCCTACGGATGGAGGCTTTGAGGAATGGAGAAGTTTTAACGGATAAGAAGTTTCTCGATGAACTTGCTGAAAAGGGATACATTTCTGATGAATCTGCTGAAAAGAGGGAATATCGCCGGAAATATCTCGATTTTATCGATTCACGCGAAAAGGATGAGATCCAGATATTCTTTGTAACGAATTACAGCTGCAATTTCGCCTGCCCGTACTGTTATCAGGACCAATATGATAATCCGGCTAACCAGCTGACCAAAGACATAATTGATGCATTTTTCAACTATGTGAAGAATGAATTCTCCTCCCGGAGGAAATATATCACGATATTCGGAGGAGAGCCATTGCTTAACAGCCCGAAACAAAAAGAACTGATCGCTTACATAATCGAAAAGTCGGT
>Ga0209705_10000557_pt1 | contig 19530 bp, 18 predicted proteins | sample PPLLaktember2015_5_FD_187262 | JGI IMG/M metagenome (GOLD analysis project Ga0209705, IMG submission 187262) | Freshwater sediment microbial communities from Prairie Pothole Lake near Jamestown, North Dakota, USA - PPLs Lake P8 Core (1) Depth... | ecosystem: Environmental > Aquatic > Freshwater... | reverse complement strand
TTCGGCGAGCGCCTCGTCGCCGTCCTTGCCGAAGACGTGCGGGAAGTACCCGGGCTGGATCTTGCCCAGCATCACGTTGGCGTCGGTCACCGCGAGCGGCCCGTCGCGCCGGTAGCTCGCCGGCCCCGGATTGGCGCCCGCCGAATCCGGCCCCACGCGATAGCGCGCGCCGTCGAAGTGCAGGATCGAGCCGCCGCCCGCCGCCACCGTGTGGATGCTCATCATCGGCGCGCGCATGCGCACCCCGGCCACCTGCGTCTCGAACTCGCGCTCGAGTTCCCCGGCGTAGTGCGACACATCGGTGGACGTGCCGCCCATGTCGAAGCCGATGATCCGCTCGAACCCGGCTGCGAGCGACGTCCTCACCGCGCCCACGATGCCCCCGGCCGGTCCCGAGAGGATGGAATCCTTGCCGTGGAAGCGCCGCGCGTCCGTGAGGCCCCCGTTCGACTGCATGAACAAGAGCCGCACGCCCTCGAGCTCGGAGGCCACCGTGTCCACGTAGCGGCGCAGGATCGGCGAGAGATAGGCGTCGACCACCGTGGTGTCGCCGCGGCCGATGAGCTTCATCAAGGGGCTCACCTGATGGGAAACGGAGATCTGGGTGAAGCCGACCTCCTTCGCCAAAGCCGCAACGCGCGCTTCATGCTGGGTAAATCGGTACCCATGCATGAAAACGATGGCGATGGAGCGATACCCGGCACGAAAGCTTTTCTCCAGATCGGCGCGTGCGAGCGCCTCGTCCAGCGCCAGGAGGACTTCGCCGCGCGCGCCGATCCGCTCCTGGACCTCGACCACGTCCGCATACAGCAACTCCGGCAGGACGATATGCCGCTCGAATATCTTCGGACGATTCTGGTAGGCAATGCGCAGCGCATCCTTGAAACCGCGCGTGATGAACAACACAGTGCGATCGCCCTTGCGTTCCAGCAACGCATTGGTCGCAACCGTCGTCCCCATCTTCACCGCTTCTATCTGGTCGACCGGAATGGGAGCCCCGGGCTTGACCTGCAGCAACTCGCGAATCCCCGCCAGCGCCGCATCCGCATAGCGCTCCGGGTTCTCCGACAGCAGCTTGTGGGCCGCGAGTGACCCGTCCGGCTTCCTCGCCACCACGTCGGTGAAGGTGCCGCCGCGGTCGATCCAGAATTGCCAGCGCATCGCTAGATCACGAACTCGCGCACGGCGCCGCGCACGTCCATCTCGAAATCGAGATTGACGATCGGCGGCCGCGTGAAGTGCCAGGCCAACCCACCCGCCGCGGCGCCGCGACGCACGATCTCCTGTTCCATCAGCGCGCCAATGTCGTGCACGGTGTAGGCCTGCGTTGAGACCGCGTCCTTCCAGGAAAAGCCCAGCGCGGCGAGGCGCCGCTCCATCTCGGCCATGACGAAGCGTACCTTCTCGCGCATGCCCTCCGGCGAGGTATCGCCAAAGCGCACGATGTGGTCTCGGTAATTCGCCTTGCCCTCGACGGACTCGCCGCCGCCAGCGACGATGAAGGTGCCGCGTGCGCCGGCCTTTGCCGGCACGGTGTACGAGAAAGCGTACAGGGAAGGCTTGGCCGGCGGCTCATAGGCCGGGCATACGTTGGTGCGCGCCACCGGGTTGACGCCGTCCTTGTAGATGCCCCAGCGCTCGAGCGTAGTGGCATAAAGCTTGTTGAACTCGAGGAAGCCCTCCTCGGTGAACGGCGCCGGCGAGCGCAGCTCGCAGGCACAGAACGCGGTCAGCGGGCGACCCGCGGCCTTCAGGTGCCGCTCGACGGCCTCAAAGCCCGCGTCGAGCACGAGCGGCTGCGCCAGGCGTGCGCGCACGATCTCATAGCCCGGCTCGGCGGCGACGCCGCCGGAATACTGGAACACCGCCTTGATGAAACGGTAGCCGCCTTCGCGGAAAACAGGGAGCTGCGACATGCGAAGTTCTCCTTGCAGGATGTCAAAGGGTGCCGAGATAGGCCTCGTGGATCGCCGGATCGTCGCGCAGCGCCGCACTCGGGCCCGAACGCGTCACTCGCCCAGTGTCCATGACGAACGCGGTGCTGGCGAGCTCGAGCGCGGTCGCCACGTCCTGCTCGACAACCAGGATGGTGAGGCCCTCGCGGTTGAGCGCGCGCAGCCGGTCGCACAGCTGTTCGACGACCAGCGGCGCGAGGCCGAGCGATAGCTCGTCGATCAACAGCAGCCGCGGCCGGCCCATCAGGCCGCGGGCAATGGCGCACATCTGCTGCTCGCCGCCCGAGAGCGTGCCGGCATCCTGCGCGTGGCGCTGCCGCAGGATCGGGAACATGGCAAGCACCTTTTCCAAATCCTCTTCGATCGCCGCCCTGCCGTCGCGGCGCAGGTAGGCGCCCATCAGCAGGTTGTCGCGCACGCTCATCGCCGCGAACAGGCGGCGGCCTTCGGGCACCTGCGCGATGCCCGCCGCCAGCACTTCCTCGGGGTTCGCGCTGGCGAGCGCCTTGCCATCGAAAGCGATCGAGCCCTCGCGCACGCCGATCAGCCCAGAGATCGCGCGCATCAGCGTCGTCTTGCCGGCGCCGTTCGAGCCCACCAGGCAGGAAATTTCGCCGCGCGGGACCTCGAGGTCGATGCCCCAGAGCACTTGGACGTCGCCATAGCCGGCGCTCAATCCGGACACCCTGAGAATCGCGTCAGCCACGGGCCTCGTCCTGCGCCTTCGCGTACCGCTTGCCGAGGTAGGCCTGAATGACGCGGGGATCCTCGATGATCGCCTGCGGCGCGCCTTCGGCAATCAGCTCGCCGTGGTGCAGAACAACGATGCGCGAGCAAAGGGACAGCACCACTTTCATGAGGTGTTCGATGATCAGCACGGTAACGCCGCGCGCGGCGATGGTGCGTATGAGTTCGAGCGCCTGATCCACCTCGGCGGCATTCAGTCCCGCGTTCACCTCGTCGAGCAGCAGCAGCTTCGGGCGCATCGCCAGGCCCTTGGCGAACTCGAGGCGCTTGCGCATCGCGAGGGTGAGCGCGGCAGCGCTCTGGTCGGCGAGCTCCGCGAGCCCGACGAAGCGAAGATGCTGCATCGCCTCCGCGCGTGCCGGCTCGCCATAGCTCAAGCCGCCGGCGAACATCGCCGCCGCGGCGACATTCTCCAGCACCGTCATGCCCGGAAAGGGCTGCACGATCTGGAAAGTGCGCGCGATGCCGCGGCGCGCCGCCTGATAGGGGCGCAGCCGCGTGATGTCCTCGCCGCCGAAGCGCACCGTGCCGGCGCTGGCCGGGTGCACCCCGGTGATCACGTTGACGAGTGTGGTCTTGCCGGCGCCATTCGGGCCGATCAAACCGACGACTTCACCCTGCGCCACTGACAGCGTAACGTCGGACACCGCGCGCAGGCCGCCGAACCGGCGCGTCACGCCGCCGAGCTCGAGCAGCGCGCTCACCGCGCGCCCCCGCGCCGGCCAAGGCGCTGCGACAGCGACAGCAATCCTTTGGGCAGGAACAGCACCAGCACCACGATCATCAGCCCGAGCACGCCGGTGTGTACGTCCAGATAATTGCGCCACACCAGCTCCTCGAGCGACAGGAACGCCGCGGCGCCCACCAGCGGACCGAACATCGAGCCGGCGCCGCCGAGCAGCACCATGACGATCGCCTTCACCGAGAACAGCACGTCGAACACGTCCGGCGGTTCGATGTAATAGACCCAGGAGGCGTACACGGCGCCGGCAACACCGACGAACACGCCCGAGAGCGCGAACGCGCTCACCTTGTACAAGGTGGTATCGACGCCCAGCATGTCGGCCGCGGACTCGTTCTGCTGGATGCAGCGCAGCCCGAAGCCGAGCTTCGAGTACCGGGTGAACAGCATCGCTGCGAAGGTCGCCACCGCGAGCAGCAGCATGACGTAGAAGAAATAGCGCGCCTGCGCGTCCACCGAGGACATCGCGGGAATCGGCAGGTTGAGCCCCATGCCGCCGCCCGTGAGATCGGTCATCGAATTGACCAGTTCGCGCAGCACCTCGGCCACCACCAGGCTGGCGATGGCGAAGTAGTGCCCACGCAGGCGCAGGAGCGCCAACCCGAGCAGCGCGGCGAACAGCAGCGCGGTGAGCCCCGCGCTCGCCCAGGCCAGGCCCGGCGGCACGCCGAACTTCTGCGCCACCGCGCCGGTGTAGGCGCCCAGCCCGAAGAACGCCGCCACCGCGAACGAGGGGTAGCCCGCCATGCCGCCGATGAAATTCCACGACATCGCCAGCACGCCGTACATCAGCACGGTGGTGCCGAGGCGCAGCCAATAGGCCTCGCCGCTGAGCGGCAGCAGCGCCACCAGCGCGAACAGCACTACGGCGATCCAGGCGTCGCGCTTCATTCGTAGCCCTTGCGCCCGAGCAGTCCCTGCGGCCGCACCAGCAGCATCAGGATCAAAAGCGTGAACGACAGCGTGATGGCGTGCTCTGGCCCGAACCACAGCGCGCCGAAGCTCTCGACCACACCGAGCACCAACCCGCCGATCATCGCCCCGGGCACGCTCCCCAGACCTCCGAGCACGCAGATGACGAAGGCCTTGCCGAGATACGCCGGCCCTCCCAGCGGCGAGATCGGAAAGATCATCGCCAGCAGCGGGCCCGAGGCCCCTGCCATCATCACGCCCAGACCGAAGGTCACCGCGTAGATACGCGCGACGTTGACGCCCATCAGCGCCGCCGCTTCGCGATCCATGCGCACGGCGACGATGGCGCGCCCGATCCGCGAACGCGACAGGATCAGGTACAGCATGCCGGTGAGTGCCAATGCGAGCACCATCGCCGCGATCCGGTCCACCGGCATCACCACCTGGCCGAGCGCGATGGTGCCGAGCGGTGGGTCGAGCACCAGCTTCTTGAAGTCCGCCGTGAACGCCAGGATCATGGCGTTCTGCAGCATCAGGTCGAGGCCAAAAGTCAGAGTCAGGGTGAGCAGCACCGGCGCCGCGATGATGCGGTTGATCATCAGTCGCTGCAGCCCGTAGCCGATGGCGAAGAACGCCGGGATCGCGATCACGATCGACAGGAACGGGTGGATGCCCGCCTTCAGGTAGGCGAAGTACGCCAGGTAGGCGCCCAGCACGATGAACGAGCCGTGCAGGATGTTGATGACGTTGAGTACGCCCCAGACGAGCGAGAAGCCCGAGGCAATGCACGCATACAGGCCACCGAGCACCAGCCCGTTGGCGAGGATCTGGAAGTAGAGCACGGTCGTGCACCCGCCCGGACCCGGCCGGGCGGGTGATCGGGTTGCGCGGCGCTAGTAGCCGACGCCGAGTTGCAGGTCGCCCTGCCGGATCGGCGCCGGGTGGATTACCACGGGCTTGCCGTTCTGGATCTGGAACACCGGCGGCTCAAGCGAGGTGATCTGGCCGTTGGGGCCGAACTTCACCGGGCCCCAGAAGGTCATCTCGTTCATCGCCGAGAGCGCGTCGCGCACCTTGGCGCGGTCGATGCTGCCGGCCTTCTCGATGGCGAGCTGCAGGATCGCGCCGGCGGCGGACGCCGAGCCCTCGCCATAATCAGGCAACGTGCCGTACTTCGCCTGGTACAGCTTCACATAGTTCTCGCTCGAGCCGAACACATCCTTGCCTTGGTAGCGCACGGCCGGGTGCCACCACGCGGCGCTCGTGACGTTCTGGGCGAGCTTGCCGACGCCGTCGATCCATTCCTGGTACGCGGGTGCCGCGATCATCGTCACCACCTGCGCCTCAATGCGCTGGTCGGCCATCTGCTTGCGCAGCAGGAGCAGGTCGTTGGTGTAACCGGTGGCGAAGATCCAATGCGGCGCTTGCGCCTTGATCTGCGACAGCGCCGAGGCGTGGTCGAGCGTGCCAATGGCGTACTTCTCGAAGTACGCGACTTCGAGGCCGCGCTTCTTGGCCGATTTCTCCATTTCCTGCGCGATGGCGAGCGGGAACAGGTCATTGCGCGCGAGGATCGCCACGCGCTTCACACTGGGTGCGACGCGTCCGACGATATCGGTGAGCGGATCCGTAAGTGTCTCGTTCGGCGTGAAGGTGCCAAACAGGTACTTGTAGCCCTGGTCGTAGACCTGCGCCGAGGACGCAGTCGCGGCGATGGTCGGCACCTGGTACTTCTCGGATACGCTCGAGGCCGCCTTGGTCGCGCCCGAGCCGAAGGGGGAAAACAGGAAGCTCACGTTGTCCTGCGTGATCAGCTTCTCAGCGCTTTGCACCGCGCGCGGCGTGTTCGACTGGTAGTCGACGTACACGATCTCCACTTTCATGCGCTTGCCGCCGACGTTGATGCCACCCGCACGGTTGGCGGTCTCGGCCCACAGGTCGTAGCCGCGCTGCTGCTTCTTCGCCTCCGGCGAAAGTGGCCCGGTAATCGGCAAGGGCGCGCCGATACGGATCACCCCCTGCGCATGGACCCCGCCCGCAGCGGCAGTGCCGGCAGCGAGCATGGCGCCGAACAAGAAAGCTCTATTCATGAAAATCCTCCGGTGTATCGGTTGCAGAGACTGAACCGGAGTGTAGCAAGCCTCGCGTCCGCAATGCGGATACGGTCGACTAAACACACTAGTCGTGTCGCGCCTAGCGGAACCTCGCCGCCGAGTACGGCGCCGGATCGACGAACGGCGCCTCCCCCGTGACCAGCTCGGCGATCAACCGCCCGGTCACCGCGCCGAGCGTGAGGCCATGGTGCGCGTGGCCGAAGGCGAACCACAAGTTCGCGTGCCGTGGCGCGGGGCCAATCACCGGCAGCATGTCGGGCGTGCAGGGACGGGAGCCCATCCAGGGCTCGGCATCCAGCCGCTCGGCCAGCGGAAACAGGTCCCTCGCGATGGGCTCCGCCCGCCCCAGCTGCACCGGCGTGCGGATCGCGTCGCGCAAGGCGAACTCCGCGCCCGTGGTGAGGCGGATCCCGCGACCCACGGGGCCCATGAAATACCCGCGCTCGACATCGAGGATCGGGTGGTTGAGTTTCGCCTCGCCCGCCGCGCGGTAGTGCATGTGGTAGCCACGCTTCACCGCGAGCGGCAGGTCGTAGCCGAGCGCGCGCGTCAGCACGTCGGCCCAGGGCCCGAGCGCCACGACCACCCCACCCGCCTCGAGCGGGCCCTTCGCCGTGCGCAGCTTCCATCCGGCGCCGTCGGCCTCGAGCGTGGCGGCGTTGCCCTGCAGGAACTCCCCGCCGAGCGCCTGGAAGCGCGCGAGGTACGCCTGCCCCAGCGCGTGCGGATCCAGCGCGCGCGTCGGCTGCGTCCAGTGCAGCGCCCCGGCGAGCACCGGCGCGAGGTAGGGCTCTGCGGCCTGCAGCGCCTGCGCGTCGAGCTTGCGGTGCTCGACGCCGAAATCCATCTTCCAGCCCTCGGCTTCCGCAAAACGCTGGTCGCGCTCGCGCTCGGTGCGAAACACCTTCAGCCAGCCGCCGCGCACGATGAGGTGCTGCGCGCCCGCCTCGGCGGCGAGCGCGTCGTGCTCGGCGACGCAGTGCTCGATCAGCTTCGCGTACAGCCGCGCCACCTCGGCGTGGCGCGCGGGGCGCGAATGCTGCCAGTACTGCCACAGGAACGGCGCGAGGCGCGGCAGCGCCGACGGATGGTAGTGCGCGGCGATGGTGCGGTTCAGCCCATAGCGCAGCAGCGCGCCGAAATCGTGCGGGAATCCGTACGGGAACACGCCCTCGCGCTGAATCAGCCCCGCGTTGCCGAAGGAGGTTTCCTCCGCCGCGCCGCGCCGGTCGACGAGCGCCACGGCGCGCCCGCGCTTTTGCAGGTGCAGCGCGACGCACAGGCCGATGATGCCGGCGCCGAGGACGACGATGTCTTTGCGTGCCATTAGAATCGAATCCTAACTTGGATCGCATCGACACCGCAGTGATCGGCGCGGGGCTCGTGGGCCTCGCGGTGGCGCGCGCCCTGGCGCTGTCGGGGCGCGAGGTGGTGATCCTGGAAGCCGAGGACGCCATCGGCACGCATACCAGTTCCCGCAACTCCGAGGTGATCCACGCCGGCATCTACTACCCGCAGGGCTCGCTCAAGGCGCGCGCCTGCGTCGAGGGGCGCGAGCGCCTGTACGCCTACTGCGCCGAGCGCGGCGTGCCGCACCGGCGCTGCGGCAAGCTGATCGTCGCCACCGACGCGGCACAGGAAGGCGAGCTGGAGGGCATCCGCAGGAAGGCCCAGGCCAACGGCGTCACCGACGTCGTGCGCCTCGGCGTGGACGAAGCGCGCGCCCTGGAGCCGGCGCTCAGCTTCGTGGCCGCCCTGCACTCCCCCTCCACCGGCATCGTCGACAGCCACGCGCTGATGCTCGCCTATCTCGGCGACGCCGAGAGCGCGGGCGCGATGCTGGCGCTGAAAAGCCCGCTGGAGAAAGGCATCGTGCGTCCCGAGGGCATCGAGCTGCAGGTCGCGGGCGCCGAGCCGCTGCTGGCGCGCGCCGTGGTCAACAGCGCGGGACTGAGGGCGCCGAGCCTCGCGCGGCGCATCGAGGGCTTTCCGGCGGCGCTCGCGCCGCGTGAGCTCTACGCCAAGGGCAACTACTATGCGCTCGCGCGCCGCGCGCCGTTTTCGCGCCTGGTGTACCCGGTGCCCGAGCCCGGGGGCCTGGGCGTGCACGTGACCCTCGACCTGGGCGGGCGCGCGCGTTTCGGCCCGGACGTGGAATGGATCGATGCGCCCGACTACCGCGTCGACCCGCAGCGCGCGCAGGCGTTCTACGCCGCGATCCGGCGCTACTGGCCGGGGCTGCCCGACGGGGCGCTGGTGCCCGACTACGCCGGCATCCGGCCGAAGATTTCCGGCCCAGGCGAGCCCGCGGCGGATTTCGTCGTGCAGGGCCCGCGCGAGCACGGCGTGGCGGGACTGGTCAACCTGTTTGGCATCGAGTCGCCCGGATTGACAGCGTCGCTCGCGTTAGCCGATGATGTCGCGGCACACCTTTCGCATTAATCCAGGGGAATCCATGAAATCCAGAATCGCAGTGCTGCTCGCCGCGACCTTTGCCGTCGGCGCGGCCCAGGCGCAGACCAAATGGGACATGCCCACGCCGTATTCGGACGGGGAGTTCCACACGCGCAACGTCGTCATGTTCGTGCAAGACGTGGCCAAGCGCACCAAGGGCGGCGTGGAAATCAAGGTCCACTCCAACGGCTCGCTCATCAAGCACCCCGACATCCTGCGCGCGGTGTCCACCGGACAGGTGAACATCGCCGAGTTCCTGCTCGGCCAGTTCGGCAACGAGGACCCGGTGTTCGCCGCCGACAACGTGCCCTTCGTCGCCACCGGCTACGACAACGCGTTGAAGTTCTACCGGGCGCAAAAGCCGCTGCTGGAGAAAAAACTCGCCGCGCGCGGGCTGACGCTGCTCTACTCGGTGCCCTGGCCCGGCCAGGGGATCTATACCAAGGAGCCGCTGAAGTCGGTCGCCGACCTGAAGGGCAGCAAGTTCCGCACCTACTCGCCGCTCACCGCGCGCCTCGCAGAGCTGCTCGGCGCGAGCCCGACGGTGATCCAGGTGCCCGAGATCCCGCAGATGTTCGCCACCGGCGCGGTGCACGCGATGATCACCTCGTCGGCCACCGGCACCTCGACCAAGGCCTGGGAGTTCGTCAAGAACTACTACCGCACCAGCGCCTTCCACCCGAAGAACGTGGTGGTGGTCAACACGCGCGCCTTCAAGGGCTTGCCCAAGGCGCAACAGACCGCGGTGCTCGCCGCCGCCAAGGCCGCCGAGCCGCGCGGCTGGGAGATGTCCAAGACGCGCGAGAAGGACGGCGACGACCTGCTGGCCAAGAACGGCATGACGCTGCACGAGCCCGACGCCGCGATGAAGGCGGCCTTCGCCAAGGTCGGCGCGCAGATGGCGCAGGAGTGGGAAAAGTCCGCCGGCGCCGACGGCCAGGCGATCCTCAAGGCCTATAGAAAATAACTTGAGGCGGTTTCTCGACCGCCTCTACGCCGCAGCCGCCTGGCTCGCGGCGGCCTGCCTCGCCAGCATCGCGCTCGTGATGGTGGCGCAGGCCGGCATGCGCGAGTTCGGCCTGCTGCTGCGCGGCGCCGACGACATCGTCGGCTGGCTGTGCGCGGCGAGCGCCTTCCTCGCGCTCGCCGCCACCTTCCGCCACGGCGAGCTGGTGCGCGTCGGCCTCGCCATCGACCGCCTCGCGCCGCGCGCGCGGCGCCGTGCCGAGCTCGGCGCGCTCGGCCTGGCCGTGCTGGTCACCGGGTACATCTTCTGGGCCGCGGCCAATTTCGTCTACCAGAGCTGGGCGTTCGAGGAAGTCGCGCAGGGCCTGATCCAGATCCCGATCTGGATCCCGCAGACGAGCTTCGTCCTCGGCGCGCTCGTCCTGTTCGTCGCGGTGCTGGACGAGTTCGTGGTGCTGGCGCGCGGCGGCACGCCCGCCTACCGCCGGGTCGAACAGCAGCATCGCGCCGGCATGGACCTGAGCGAGGCCCCCTGATGGACACGCTCGCGATCGGCGCGACCCTGCTCGCGCTGCTCCTCGCGCTGCTCGCCGGCGGCCTTTGGATCGCCATGGCGATGAGCGTCGTCGCCTGGGCGGGGCTGCAGTTTTTTACCACCAGCCCGCCGGACGTGAACCTGTTCCAGGCCTACTGGGGCTCGAGCGCCTCGTGGACCATCGCCGCGCTGCCGATGTTCGTATGGATGGGCGAGATCCTGTTCCGTACCCGGCTCTCCGAGGAGATGTTCAAGGGCCTGTCGCCCTGGCTGGGCTGGCTGCCCGGGCGGCTGATGCACGTGAACATCTTCGGCTGCGCCATCTTCGCGGCGGTGTGCGGCTCCTCGGCGGCCACGGTGGCCACCATCGGCAAGGTGGCGCTGCCCGAGCTGGCCAAGCGCGGCTACGACGAGAAGACGAGCGTCGGATCGCTGTGCGGCGCGGGCACGCTCGGGCTGCTCATTCCGCCCTCGATCATCATGATCGTGTACGCGGTCGCGGCCGAGGTATCGATCCTGAAGATGTTCCTCGCCGGCGTGTTCCCCGGCGTGGTGCTGGTGACGCTGTTCTCCGGCTATATCGTGGTCTGGGCCCTCGCCAACCCCGGCAAGACGCCCGCGGCGACGGAGAAGATGAGCCTCGGCGAGCGCGTGCGCACGGCGCGCAACCTGATCCCGGTGCTGCTGCTCATTGCTTTCGTCATGGGGGTGATGTTCACCGGCGTGGCCACCGCCACGGAAGCCGCTGCCTTCGGCGTGCTGGGCGCGCTCGCCATCGCCTGGTGGAGCGGCACGCTCACGCGCGAAACCTTCCTCACCAGCCTGATGGGCGCCACGCGGCTGTCGTGCATGATCCTGTTCATCCTCGCGGGCGCCTCGATGCTCTCCTCGGCCATGGCCTTCACCGGCATCCCGCGCGCGCTCGCCGAGTGGGTAGCCGCCTCGCAGTTCAGCCCCTACATGCTCATCGTGGTGCTGGCCGTCATCTACCTGCTGCTCGGCATGGCGATCGACGGCATTTCCATGATCGTGCTCACCACCTCGATCGTGCTGCCGATGATCGAGGCGGCGGGGTTCGACCTCATCTGGTTCGGCATCTTCATCGTGCTGCTGGTGGAGATCGCGCAGATCACGCCGCCGGTGGGCTTCAACCTGTTCGTGCTGCAGACCATGGCCAAGCGCGAGGCCAACTATGTGGCGCGCGCCGCCATCCCGTTCTTCTTCATGATGGTGCTGGCGATCGTGATCATCACCGCCTTCCCGCCCCTCGCCACCTGGCTCCCCGACGCCGTGCTCGGCGTTACAAAGAAATAGGGACTGTCCCCATTTGACCGCACTTACGCGGGTAAGCCTGCCTGCCCGAGGTCGGCGACGATTTTCTCGCGCGCTGCATCGTCGCGGTACGGAAGATTGTCCGCATATGCGCGGCTGCTGAATCCCGGCTCCTTGGCCAACACCGCGGCCGCCACGCTGCGCGCTTCGTCGCCCGCGCCCCGGCGCACGAGCGCGCTCGCCAGGATGAGGCGCGCCTCGCGCGAGCCCGGGTTGATGCGCACGGCTTCCCGCGCCGCCATCTCCGCCATGTCGAGCTGTCCCCCGTCCCGGTACGCCGCAGCCAGTATCTCGATGAACCACGGCGGATACACCGGCGAAATGCGGATCGCCTTGCGCACGCGCTCGGCCGCCGCGAGCGGCTGTCCGCAGTACAGCAGGACATTGGCGAGAAAGCCGTTGGCATTGGTGCAATTCGGCCGGATTTCCACCGCGTCGCCCGCAATGCGCACCGCGTCGTCGAAGCGCCGCTGCAGCAGCCGAACGTTGCCGAGCACGGTGTGCGCCTGGCCATCGGCGTCCTCCATGGCCGCGGCGCGCTCCGCCCATTCTCCGGCCTGCAGCCGCGCCAGCGCCGGATCCTTTGCCCAGCCGCGCGTCGCCTGGATCCAGAGGCAGAACGCGACCATGGTCGGACCATATGGGGATTCCGGCGCGAGCTCCGCCAGCCGCTCGAAGTGCGCGCGCGCGCTCGCGATCGCGTCGGCGTTCATCTGGAAGAACGCCAGCATCCCGCTGTAGTAATGATCGCGCGCCCTGGGCTGGGTGAGACACTTGCGCCACACGCGCGCCTGCTCGCCGCTCGCCAGTTTCACGTCGAGCGCGGTGACGATGCGCTCGGCGATCTCGTCCTGCAGCGCGAAGCTCCCGTCCAGGGCGCGATCGTACTGCTCTGACCAGACGATCCGATCCGCCTGCGTATCGACCAGCTGCACGTTGACGCGCGCCCGCTCGCCTTGGCGCTGCACGTTGCCTTCAAGCACGTGCCGCACTCCGAGCCGGACTGCAGCTTGCGCGGCCGGCATGCCGCGCAGGGCATTTGCGGTCCCCGCCGCGATGAGAAACACGCCCGACATCTTGACGAGGGCGGTTTGTATGTCCAGCCGCAGGCCCGAGGCAAGAGCCTGTGCCGAGGCATCCTCCTCGACCGCCGTGAACGGCATCAGCACGATCGACGGCTTGGCCGGCAACGGCAGGTCGAGCCCTTCGAGCTGCACCGGCCCGGCGCGCGTCTCGCCCTCGTCGAAGATGAGCGCGTAGCTCCCCGCATCCGCGGCGGACAGGTGCAGATTGTCGCCGTGATCGGCCAGGCCCGCGCGCAGCGCCTCACTGATGTGGACGCCATCCGTCTGCGCTCCGGCGGCCAGCACGGCCGCGCGCGCCGCCGCGTCGGCCGCATCGGCGCCCTGCGCGCACAGGTCGACGCCGAAACGGTAGTGCACGCGCTGATCCACCGGCAGCCCGCTATTCGCGCGCAGCACGCCTTCGCGCGCAGTGCGCGCGGCCGCAAGCGCCTGATCGGCGCCGGGGAAGAAAGCGACGACGGAGCCCGCGCGCGCGCCGCGCAGCTCGCCGCGGTGCGCGGCGAAGACGGCGGCAACGCCCGCGCCGCCACGCTCCACCGCCCGGCTCGCCGCCGCCACGTTCTCGCCCATCAGCACGCCGTAGGCGCGCGGCTGCGCATAGATGACCGCGCCGTGGCCGCCAGGTACCAGATGCAGGGCGCCGGGCTGCTTCGCCCGATCGGCCCACTTTTCCCAGAAGTACCAGATCGCCGCGATGCCGCCGAGGATCGTGGCAATGGTGAGCAGCACCTCCACTGTGCAACCTCCCCTCGGCTGTGCGTCGGGCGGGTACTGTATCACCGGCTCCGGGGTTTGCCGGCGAGGCGAACGGCGCGGTGCCTGCGGTTGCCGTTCCATGGTCTCGCCTTTTCCGGGCGGGTGAATCTTCCGCCCGGAAAAGGCGAGATGTATTTCAAAACCCCCGCTATCGGGACGCCGCCAGTTCCTTCAGCGTAAACACGTAGCGCGCCACATTCTTTGATGCGAGGCGGCATAATCCTGCTTTGACACCCTTTCCCATGTCCGAGCCCATCTACCTGACGAAGGACATCCGCCGCATCGAAGCGGCGGCGAAGGACGTGCCGCTCATGGAGCGCGCGGGCGCTGCCGCCGCGGACCTCGCGACGGGGCTATGCCTCGATACGGTGAAGGACGTGCTGGTGCTCGCGGGGCCCGGCAACAACGGCGGCGACGCGCAGATCGTCGCCGCGATCCTCAAGCAGAGATTCTTCCGCGTCACCGTCGCCACCGCCGCGGACATGGCCACGCTGCCGACGGACAAACGCTGGGGACTGGTCGTCGATGGCTTGTTCGGCATCGGCCTCGCGCGCCCGGTGGAGGGCGAGTTCGCGCGCCTGGTCGACTATGTGAACACGCTCGGCTGCCCGGTCCTCGCGCTCGACATTCCGAGCGGGATCGCTTCCGACACGGGCTGCGTGCTGGGCCGCGCGGTGCGCGCCACGCATACCCTCACCTTCATCGCCCTCAAGCCCGGCCTGCTCACGCTGGACGGGCCCGACTACTGCGGCGAGGTGCAGGTCGCGGACCTGGGCCTCGACCTGAAGAAGCTCGCGCGTCCGAGCGCCTGGAAGGCGGGCCCGCAGTTGTTCGCCGACGTGCTCAAACCGCGGCCGCGCAATTTCCACAAGGGCAAGGCCGGGTCGCTGGGCGTTCTCGGCGGCGCCACCGGCATGACCGGCGCGGCGCTGCTCGCGGGACGCGCGGCGCTCAAGCTCGGCGCGGGCCGCGTGTACGTCGGCATGCTCGAGGACACCTCGATCGATCCGGGGGCGCCCGAGCTCATGCTGCGCCACCCGGACGACGCGCTCGGCCAGGACCTCGACGCCATCGTCGTCGGGCCGGGACTCGGTGGCAGCGAGCGTGCCGAAGCGATCGTCGGCGCGGCGCTGGCGAGCGACATGCCCTGCGTACTGGACGCCGACGCGCTCAACCTGCTCTCGGGCAGCAAGCGCCTGCGTGAGGCCTGCGCCCGGCGCAGGGCCGATACCCTGCTCACGCCCCACCCGGGCGAGGCCGCACGGCTGCTCGACTCAAGCATTGCGGCGGTGCAAGCGGACCGCCTCGCCGCCGCGCAGGCAATCGCCGGCGCCCTGAACGCGCACGTGGGGCTAAAGGGCAACGGCAGCGTTCTGGTGGCGCGCGACGGCCACTGGTTCATCAATACCACCGGCAACCCCGGCATGGCCTCCGCCGGCATGGGCGACGTGCTGTCCGGAATCCTCGGTGCGCTGCTGGCGCAGAAACTCTCGGGCGAAGCGGCGCTGGTGCTCGGCGTGCACCTGCACGGCGCGGCGGCGGATCAGGCGGGCTTCGGCGTGGGCCTCACCGCCTCGGAACTCATCGACCCCGCACGACAAATCTGGAACGGCTGGCTCGGTAAATAGGGACTGTCCCTAATTACTCGCAGCTGTAAAACGCCTTGCGCTGCTGGAAACTGATGGCGTCGAGGTCCTCGGCGTCGCGCGAGGCGCTGATGCGCTTCTCCAGTTGCGCGAGGCGTTGCTCCAGCCGCGTCGTTTCCGGGTCGGCGTCCAGTTCCGCGAAGCGCGCGCGCAGCTTGACCACGTCCGCCGTGCGCCCTTCCGCCCCCGCGAAGGCGAGAGCGCGGCGCAGCTTGCGCTTGTCGCACTGCACCGGTTCGAGCCGCGCGGAGATCTCCATGAATTCCTTTGCCGCGGGCGACAGCGCCATCGCCGGGAGGGACACCAGCGCAAGGACCAGCAGCAGGCGGTTCACGCAGCGCGCACCCTCGCCTTCAACTCCGGGTACGGATAGAGCATGTTCAGGGCGATCGACTGGTGGTTGGCCTGCACGATGCGCACGTGCTCGCGCTTGAGCTCGCGCGCGTGCCGCACGCCGCAGGAGTGCGCGATCATGTCGACCTCGCGGTTCATGTTCATGGCGTAGTTCGCCACGCGCAGGTACTTCTCCTCCACCACCAGCGCGCGCTGCAGGCGCTTGGTGTGCGTGGTGACGCCGGTCGGGCAGGTGTTCTGGTGGCAGCGCAGCGCCTGGATGCAGCCCAGCGAAAACATGAAGCCGCGCGCCGTGTTGACGAAATCCGCGCCGACGCTGAGCGCCCAGGCGGCGCGCGCGGCGGTGACGATCTTGCCCGAGGCAACCACCCGCACGCGCTGGCGCAGCCCGGTTTCAATGAGCGCGTCCACCACGCGCGGCAGCGCCTCGTCGATCGACAGGCTCATGTGGTCGGCAAGCGCCTGCGGCGCGGCGCCCGAGCCGCCCTCGCCGCCGTCGATCACCAGGAAGTCGGGCGCGCACTCCAGGCCGCGCTTTTGCACGGCCTCGCCCAGCTCGTTCATGAAGCGCCAGCCGCCGATGGCGGTCTTCACGCCCACCGGCCGCCCGGTGAGCTCGCGGATCCAGACGATCTTGTCGAGCAGCTCGGCCATGCTGGAAATGTCGCGGTGGCGGTTGGGACTGATGGAGTCGCGTCCCTCGGGGATGCCGCGGATCTGCGCGATCTCCGCCGTGACCTTGCGGCCCGGCAGCACGCCGCCCTTGCCGGGCTTGGCGCCCTGCGACAGCTTGATCTCGAAGGCCTTGACCACGCGCGCAAGCTCGAGCAGCCGCTCGGCCGACAGGTTGCCCTGCGCGTCGCGCGTGCCGTATTTCGCCGTGCCGACCTGCATGACGATGTCGCAGCCGCCTTCGAGGTGGTAGGGCGACAGCCCCCCTTCGCCCGTGTCCATCCAGCAGCCCGCCACGGCGGCGCCGCGCGAAAGCGAGCGCACCGCCGGTGCCGAAATCGCGCCGTAGCTCATGCCGCTCACGTTGACGATCGAGCGGCCGATGAAAGGCTCCTTGCAGTAGCCTTCGCCCAGCGCGAGCGACGGCGTGGGCAGCCGCTCCTCTTCCAGCACCGGGAACGGGTGGTTGACGAAGATGAGGGCCCCGGGCTGGTGCAGGTCGTAGGTGGAACCAAAGCCGATGGTGCCGCCTTCGTTCTTCGCCAGGCGGTAGATCCAGCCGCGCGTGGCGCGGTTGAAGGGCATCTCCTCGCGGTCGCCGGAGAAGAAGTACTGGCGGAAGTACTCGCCCAGCTGTTCGAAAAAATAGCGCAGGTGGCCGACCACGGGGAAGTTGCGCAGCACCCCGTGCTTTTTCTGCGTGATGTCGCTGATGAACAGGAACGCGAGCGCGAGGAACAGCGCCAGCGCGATCAGCGTGCCGATGCCGTAGGAAAAGACCTCCATCATCTCGCGACCCCCAGCCCCAGGCGCGGATGATAGCCCCTCAGGACTTCAGGCGCTTGACGACGTCGTAGATCTCGTTGGCATGGCCGCGCGGCGCCACGCCGTAGTGCGCGTGCCGGATCACGCCTTGCTTGTCGATGACGAAAGTGGAGCGCACCAGGCACTCGCGCCGCACCCCTTCGGTTTCCTTTTCCTGCAGCACGCCGTAGCTGCGGCACACCTCGCCCTCGGGGTCCGAGAGCAGGCCGATGGACAGCCCGTGCTTGTCGCGGAAATCGGCGTGCGACAGGCAGTCGTCGCGCGAGATGCCGAGGATCACGCAGTCGTGCTTGCCGAACTGGTCTTCGTGGTCGGAGAAATTGCTGGCCTCGAGGATGCAACCCGGCGTGCCGTCGCGCGGGTAGAAGTACAGCACCACGCGCTTACGCCCCTTGAAGGCCGACAGGCTGACGTCCTGCATGTCGGCATCGGGGAGCGTGAAGCTCGGCGCTGGCTGTCCCGTCTGTAGCATGGGGTGGATTCGATGCGGCCGATTCTAAAGCACATCGATTGCGTTCCGGCAAGCGCGCCGCGCCGATTGTCGCGATGGCGCCACCTATAATCCGGCGATGCCGCTTCGCGCGCTGGGGGGATTGACCGCGCAGCAATTTCTGCGCCGGCACTGGCAGAAAAAACCGCTGCTGGTGCGCGGCGCGCTGCCGCGCCTGCCGGGCACCGTCACGCGCGCGCGCCTCGCCGCGCTCGCGGCGCGCGCCGACGTCGAGTCGCGCCTGGTGCGGCGCCGCGGCGCGCGCTGGAACGTGGTGCATGGACCGGTCCGATGCACCACGCTGCAGCGCAACTCGACGCTGCTGGTAAGCGGCGTCGAGCTGCACGTCGCCGGGGCGGCGCGGCTGCTCGAGGCGTTCGGCTTCCTGCCGCGTGCGCGCCTGGACGACGTGATGGTGAGCTGGGCGGCGCCCGGGGGCGGCGTCGGCCCCCATGTCGACTCCTACGACGTGTTCCTGGTGCAGGGCGAGGGGCGGCGCGCCTGGCGGCTCGAGCCGCCGCGCAACTTTGCCCTCGTGCCGGACGCGCCGCTCAGGCTGATCGCCGATTTCTCGCCCGACGAAGAGCTCCTCGCCGAGCCGGGCGACCTGCTCTACCTGCCGCCGGGCTGGGGGCACGACGGCGTGGCGCTGGAGGACTGCCTCACCTACTCGATCGGGCTGCGCGCGCCCCAGGGGCAGGAACTGCCGGCGGCGTTCCTCGACTACCTGCACGAACGCGGACTGCCGGCGGCAAGCTACCGCGACCCGGACCTGCGGCCCGCGCGGCGCCGTGCCGAGATCCCGCCGCCCCTGCTGCACCACGCCGCGGCGCTCCTCGAGCGCATACGCTGGCAGCGCGCTGACGTGTCGGAGTTCCTCGGCCGGTACCTCACGACGCCGAAACCGCACGTCGTGTTCCGGCATCCGCGCCGCCCCCTGTCACGCACGGCGTTCGCGCGTCGCCTGCGGCGTGCGCGCGTGGCCCTTGATGCGCGCACGCAGATGCTCACTCTCGGCCCGCGCTGCTTCGTCAACGGCGAGTCCCTGCCGGCGACGCCGGGGCTGCGCGCGCTCGCGGACCTGCGGCGCGGGGCGCTGCCGCGCGCGCTTGCACAGCGCGCCTACGACTGGTATTTGTCCGGCTACCTGCACCTGGAGCGCGGGCCATGAGCGAGGACACGCCGCAGACCGAGTACCTCCAGTTCGACGGCGAGAGCCAGTTCCAGCAGGCGGTGGACCGCCTGCTGGGGGCGCCGGGCCGCGAGTTGCGCGTGTTCGACCCGGATCTCGCCGCACTGCGCCTGAACAGCCCCGCGCGCATCGAGCGGCTGAAGGCCTTCCTGCTGGCGAGCCGCACAAGGCGCATCTACATCGCCGTGCACAACCCGGATAACCTGACGCGGGAATGCCCGCGCATGATGTCGCTGCTCGCGCGCTTCGCGCATGCCATCCAGATCCAGTGCACGCACGAGGAGATCCGCGGCATCCAGGACAGCTTCCTGGTGCTCGACCAGGCGCACTACGTGCGCCGGCCGGTGGCGCAGTTCTATCGCGGCGCGCTCGGCCTGTACGACGAGACCGAGGCGCTGGCGATGCGCGGGCGCTTCCAGGAGATCTGGTCGGCGTCGTTTGCGGGCGTCTCGGCGAATACGCTCGGCTTGTAGTCGGAGCGACATTGCCACGGCGAGGCGCCTCGGCATGCACGGTGCTCCGCCTGCGCCGTACAAATCCATCTCGTGTTTTTTGGCCGGAAGATTCACCCGGCCAAAAAACACGAGACCATGTTGAAACCGCCGCAGGCACCGCCTTGTTCCCACAACGAGGCGCCACAGCATGCAAGGTGCTCCGCCTGCGCAGTACAAATCCATCTCGTGTTTTTTGGCCGGAAGATTCACCCGGCCAAAAAACACGAGACCATGGTGAAATCGCCGCAGGCACTGCCTC
>Ga0209705_10000555_pt1 | contig 19574 bp, 16 predicted proteins | sample PPLLaktember2015_5_FD_187262 | JGI IMG/M metagenome (GOLD analysis project Ga0209705, IMG submission 187262) | Freshwater sediment microbial communities from Prairie Pothole Lake near Jamestown, North Dakota, USA - PPLs Lake P8 Core (1) Depth... | ecosystem: Environmental > Aquatic > Freshwater... | reverse complement strand
GGCCTGGTAGTCAAGGTCGTCGGTGCACAGCGTGTCGCCGTGCATCAAGAGCGTCCTCGTGCCGCCGATCTTCTCCACCGCAGGGTCTTCGAGCAGGCGCGCGCCGCTCGCTTCGCCGAAGCGGCGGCCGATGAGGAAATCGCGGTTGCCGTGCATGAAGGCTATGCCCACGCCGCGCTTTGCCAGCTGGCCAAGTGCCGCGGCGACATGCCGCGCCAGCGGATCGCCGTGCGTCGCGTCCAGTTCGTCGTCGCCGATCCAGTACTCGAACAGGTCGCCCAGGATGTACAGCGCCGCCGCGCGGGACGCCTGCGCGTGGAGGAATTCGAAGAAACGCTCGCTGATCGACGGGCGTTCCGCCGAAAGGTGCAGGTCCGAGATGAACAGCGTGGCGGCCACGCCGCCGGGCCTAGCGGCCGACGACGGTGGCCGACTGGATGACCACCGCCTCGCGCGGCACGTCGCTGCGAAAGGGCCCGCCGGCGCCGGTGGGCGTCTTGGCGATCTTGGTGACCACGTCCATGCCCGAGACCACCTTGCCGAACACGGCGTAGCCGTTGCCGTCGCCGCGCGAGTCGCCCCAGTTGAGGAAGGTGTTGTCGTTCACGTTGACGAAGAATTGCGCGGTCGCGGAATTCGGGTCCGAGGTGCGCGCCATGGCGACGGTGCCGACGTCGTTCTTCAGCCCCGATTTCACGCCGCCTTGTGCCTCGTTGGCGATCGGGGCTCGGGTGGGCTTCTGACGGAAGGACGGATCGAAGCCGCCCCCCTGGATCATGAATCCGGGAATCACACGATGGAAGACGGTGCCATCGTAGTGCCCGTCCTTCACGTACTGCAGGAAATTCTCCACGGACTTCGGTGCCTTGCCCGGGTAGAGTTCCAAGCGGATGGTGCCGGCGCTCGTCTTGAGGTCGACTTGCGGATCGGCAGCCAGTGCGCCGGGCGCTGCCGCCGCCGCCGACAGCATGACCAGTGGTTTCCACAGCCCAGCGAGCCTGAATATCATGCCGTTCCCTCGTAAAGGATGCGCCAGCGGCCGTTTTCCTTCTTCCAGTACTGGCGCTTGCGCATGGTGTTGGACAGATTGCTCGAACGGTAGTCCTGGTTGAAGCTGACCACCACGAAATCACCCTGATCCGGATAGCGCAGCATCGACACCTCGGACAGGGCGAGGTCGATCCAGGTCTTCGCGGCATTGACGCCGCGCTTGTGCGCCGACCAGGCCGCGAGATCCTGCTGGCCGGACCGGAACGCCGTCGAGTAGTGTTTCAGGTAACGCACGGTATCGCGACTTTCCCAGTCGCGGCGCCACTCCTCCAGCGCCGCCGCGAGCGAGCTGCGGTCGGCCTCGAGCGTCGCGGCGTCCGCCCACTCCAGCTCCCGGGCGATGACCACCGGCGTCATGCCGACCTGCATGAAGCGGCCGACCGCCACCAGGTCCGGATTGGCCAGCACAATGCAGCCATCGCTCGCGCGCGGCGGTCGGCTGTAAGTATCGGGCGGCGTGCCATGCACCCAGATGCCGTAACCGGTGCGGGCGAGGCGCCGGTCCCACTCGTTGGGATAGTTGATCGGATAGGCGCCCGCGCCGTAGAAATCGGTGAGCTTGTTGCGCGGCAGGTTGGCGGTGACGTAGTACACGCCGACCGGCGTCTTCTGGTCGCCTTCGCGGACCTTCTCGACGCCGCCCTTGCCCAGGCTGACGTAGTAGTCGGCAACATAGCGCGGTCGGCCGTCGGCATTTTCGAACACATACAGCCGCGATCGCCGCGAGTCGACGAGCAGCGCGTGCTTCTGGCCCGGGTGCAGCTGCAGGACATAGCGCGGCAGGTGGCCCACTTCGCGGCGCTCGCGCAGGGCGCGCAGCCGCACCAGCGCCTCCGCCCGCAGATCGTCGAGCTGGGCCCGAGGCACGGTCTTCGCCACGTTGCCGAACGTTTGCAGCGGCCGCGCCCGCGCGAGCAACAGGTCGCCGCGGATCAAATGCGCCAGGCGGAACGTGGGATGCGCGTCGAGGAGCTTCTCGACACGCCGCAGGGCAAGGTCCAGGCGGTTGGCTTCAATCGCCTCGACCACTTCGGACAACGCCGGCTCGGGCGACGAGGCGAGAGCGCACAGCGGCAGGAGCAACGCCACCGCGGCAAGGCGCACGAGCTTCAATTCGTCACCTGCTCCTGCAGGATGCGCCAGCGCCCGCCGTCGGACTTGCCCATCAGCAGCGTCTTCATGGCGGTCCCGCTGAACCGGTCGGAGCGGTAGTCCTGGCGGAAGGTGACGCTGACGCGCCCGTCGCCCTTGTCGACGACACGGGTGACATCGACCTTCACGGAAATGGACTTGGGCGTGCTCAGGCGCTGGCGCCGCTGACTCTCCCAGAGGTTCCTCGGTTCGCCTTTCGGCGTACGGAAGTCCTTCGCATACGAATCGAAGTAGGCGGCCACGTCCTTGCGCGACCAGGCGTCTGCCCAAGCCGTCACCGCTTGCAGCACATCAGGCGGCTGGGCGTCCGGCAGGGCCAGCGGTTTCACGGGTGGCTTGGCCTGCGGCTTTGGCGCGGGTGCCACGGGCGCGCTCTTCGGGGCGGCAGCCAGCGCGACGGGGGCTTCACGCGGCGATCCGCCCACCAGGTCCCGCACTAGCGCCAGCTTGTTTTGCGCGCCGGCATTGGAGGAATCCAGCTTGAGCGCCTTGTCGTAGGCCTGGCTGGCAAGCCGCGCGTACACGTCGCCGAGGTTCTCGTAGGCGGTCGCATAACTCGGGTGGGTGCGGATCGACTGCTCGAGCGCCAAGCGCGCCTTGTCGTACTGGCCCTGCGACGCGTAGATCACGGCCAGGTTGTTATACGGTTCAGGCAGTTCCGGATAATCCTCGGTCAGCTTCTGGAACATCTGGATGGCTGCGCTCGCATCGCCTTGCTCGGCGTGGATCAACCCCTTGAGGAACCGGGCCTGCGGATCGGCAGGCTTGCCCGCCAGCATCTTGTTGACGCGTTCCATGGCTTGCTCGTGCTGTCCCGCGCGCAGCAGCTTGTTCGCGTCGGCCAGATCATCCGCGCGTGCGGGGCCCGCGAGCAGGATGAGGCCGATGGCGAACAGAGCGAGGCTCGGGCGGGTCATGGGCGAAACAATATTGGCGAAATAAGCATTGTGCTATAGTTTTCAAGGATCTACGAGAACTTGCTGATTCTAGACTAAGGCTCGCACGATCACAACGCCAGTCCTCGGTCCGCACGCAACCTCCCCGATGCTCAGAATCCACAACTCGCTGGCCCGGCAGAAGCAGGATTTCGTCCCGATCCGGCCGGGCGAGGTGCGCATGTACGTGTGTGGCATGACCGTCTACGACTATTGCCATCTCGGGCATGCGCGGGTGATGGTCGTATTCGACGTGGTGCGCCGCTGGCTGCGTGCGAGTGGCTATCGCGTCACCTACGTGCGCAACATTACCGACATCGACGACAAGATCATCCGGCGCGCGGCGGAGAGGGGAGAGCCGGTCGAGGCCCTGACCGCGCGATTCATCAGCGCCATGGATGAGGACCTGGCCGCGCTCGGCGTGGAGAAACCCGATCAGGAGCCGCGCGCGACGCAGTACGTGCCGCAAATGCTCGAGATGATCGAGCGCCTCGCGGCGAGGCGCCTTGCTTACCAGTCCGCCTCCGGCGACGTGAATTTTTCCGTGCGCCGCTTTCCCGGCTACGGCAAGCTCTCGGGCAAGAGCCCTGACGAACTGCGCGCGGGTGAGCGGGTCGATGTCGACCGCTCCAAGGAGGATCCGCTCGACTTCGTGTTGTGGAAGCGCGCCAAGCCCGGCGAGCCGCAGTGGGATTCCCGCTGGGGCGCGGGTCGGCCCGGCTGGCACATCGAATGCTCGGCCATGAGCCGCGCGCTGCTCGGCGAGCCGTTCGACATCCACGGCGGCGGGCAGGACCTGCAGTTTCCCCACCACGAGAACGAGATCGCGCAGTCCGAGGGCGCGAGCGGCGCGCCGTTCGTCAATTACTGGATGCACAACGGCTTCGTGCGCGTGGACGAGGAGAAGATGTCGAAGTCGCTGGGCAACTTTTTCCTCATTCGCGATGTCCTGCAGCGCTACGACGCGGAGGTGGTCCGCTTCTTCATGCTGCGTGCGCACTACCGCAGCCCGCTGAATTACTCGGATGCGCATCTGGAAGACGCGAAGGGTGCGCTCACCAGGCTCTACGTTTCGCTGAAGGGCCTGCCCCCAACGGAGGTCGCCGTTGACTGGCGCGAGTCGCATGCCCAGCGGTTCAAGCAAGCGATGGACGACGACTTCGGCACGCCGGAGGCGGTGGCCGTGCTCTTCGAGCTCGCCTCGAGGGTGAACAGCGGCGAGCGAGGGCTCGCGCCGCAGCTGCGCGCGCTGGGTGGGGTGCTTGGGCTGCTGCAGCGCGACACAACGCAGTTCCTCCAGGGCGCAAGCGCCGACGACTGGGTCCTGGAGCGCATCGCGGCGAGGATTGGCGCGCGCAAGGCGAAAGACTATGCGGGGGCCGATCGGATCCGAGATGAGCTTGTCGCGAAGGGCATCATCCTCGAGGACGACCCGCAGGGAACGACCTGGCGACGCGCCTGAGCGTTACGTCAGTGCAGCAGCTTGCCGTCCTGCCCGATGGCCATCAGGTAGACGCGGGTGCTGCCTTGCCGGCGATTGCGCGAGAAGGCCACGGTATAGCCGCCTGCGTCGTAGAACGACATGGCATCGAGCGCGCGCCACAGGGCTTCCCGCGAGAGCCCGGGCCCTGCCCGCCGCACCGACTCCGCGAACACCTTGGCGGCAATGTAGGCCTCCAGAGACCTCGGGTCATGCGCTGCACGCCCGGTTTCGGCTTCCAGCGCGGCGCGGTACTCCGAGACGATCGGCAGCGAAACTTGCGCGAGCGGCGGTACGACCTGCGACAACGCGATCCCGGTGCCGCCTGGTCCCAGCGCCTTGGCGAGCGCATCGGGATCCGACGTGGACAGGGCCACGATCTGGGCACCGCTGCCGCCACGCCTGATCTCGCGTATCAAGTCCGCCGCAGGCGGCTGCGGCAGCGCGACGACCACCACCTGCGGATCCACCATGAAGGTGTCCCGCGCAGCGCCGGCGAGGCCGGCCGCGTCGTCGAGCAGAACGACGTCCGACGGGGGCGCCAGCCCGCGGGCCGAGAGTGCGTTGCGCGCCCCGGCGAGGAACTCGGCGCCTGCGGCATCGTCCTTGCGGACCAGCGCGAATCGCTTGAGCCCGAGCAGCGCGTAGTGGCTGACGACCTGCTCCGCTTCGTCCGTGCGGCTCGCGCGTACTGAGAAAACGCCGCGGCCGGTCCGGCGCGCGCTCGCTGCCCCGGTCGCGGCTCCGAAGAGCGGGATGCGCGCCTGCTGCACCGTGGCCAGAACTTCCCGGGTGAGACTGGGTTCGGCGTAGGCCAGCAGCGCGAAGACGCGGAACTCCTCGATGAAGCGGCGGGTATTGGCGAGCGCCCGCGCCGGCTCGCCGCCGTCGTCGAGCGTGGCGAGCTCGAGGCGCCGGCCGTGCACGCCGCCTGCATCGTTCAGCTTGCGCAGGTAGGCGAGGGCGCCATTGCGCATCTCCTCGCCGAGCGACTGCAGCGGGCCTGACAGCGGCGCCGACTGTCCGAGGACCACCGTGCGCGGCGTGACGCCCTGGCCCCAGGCGACGGCGGTGTGCAGGCCGAGGCAGAGTACGAGTAGTGCCGCGCGTGCCGGTGCTATCATCGGCCGCAATTTTCCCTCATTGTCGACGCGCATGCTGCTGCAGATTCCCGGGGTGCTGAACAAGGACGAAGTTGCGCAGGTGATGCGCGAGCTCGGGGAGGGGGCGTTCGAGGACGGACGGGTGACGGCGGGCGTGGTCGCGCGCGAGCTGAAGAACAACCTGCAGCTCAAGAGCGACACCGAGGCCGCGAAGCAGTGCGCCCCGCTCATCCTGTCGGCGATGCGCCGGAACGCGACGTTCTACAACCTGGCGCTGCCGCGCCGCATCCACGGACCGATCTTCAACCGCTACGACGTCGGCATGACCTACGGCTCCCACGTCGACAACGCCATCATGGGCGACGAGGTGCGATCCGACGTTTCGGCGACGCTGTTCCTCAGCCCGCCCGATTCCTACGACGGCGGCGAGCTTATTCTGCAGGAGCATCAGTCGGAACGGCGCATCAAGCTCCCCCCTGGTTCGATGGTGGTGTACTCATCGACCAACGTCCACCGGGTCGAGCCGGTGCGGCGCGGCACGCGTGTTGCGGCCGTGTTCTGGATCCAGAGCCTGGTGCGCGAGGAATCGAAGCGCGAGATCCTGTACGACCTGAGCGTCATCATGAACGGGCTGCGCGACCGGCTGGATGCCGGGGAGAACGCGGCGATCTCTGCGGTGTACAGCAATCTGATGCGGCAGTGGGCGGAGGCCTAGACCGCGAAATCGGCTGGACGCTCTCCGCGCGCCCAGCGCTCGTATATCCCTTCGCACGCCGCTTCCAGTGCGCGCACGCGCCCTGAGGTGTCGAAAAGGGGTGCTCGCTTGCGGTTGGATCTCAGCCGGTCCGTAGCCTCACGAAGGGCGGCGCGGTTGCATGCCAGTCGCACCGCGGTCTCGACGTAGCCCTCGCGGTCCCGCACCACCATCTCGGGTAGCCCCGCTGCCCGTACTAAGCTTTCGCCCATGCGCGCGGCCATTGCCGAACCCGGCAGCGTGAGGAGGGGCAGGCCGGCACCCAGCGCATCGCAGGCCGTGGTTGTCGCATTGTGGTGCAGCGCATCCAGCATGAGATCGCCCAGCCGATGCCTGCTGAGGTAGCGCGGGTCGCTGCTCGGCTCGAATGGGGCAAAAACCAGCCGTGCCGGAGCCATCGCGTGCGCCTCGGCCCGCGCGCGCAGGTTGCGCGCGGTCCGCTCGGTGAGCGCGCGGAACCAGAGCACCGAGTTCGGCACTCGCGCGAGGATGCGCATCCAGAGCTCGAAGACGTCGGGCGATATCTTCTCCGCCCTGTGAAACGCGCAGTAGACGAACGCATCCTCGGGAAGGCCATAGTCGCGTCGCGTGACAGGCGCCTGCGGCGCCTCGCTGCGGTAGTCGTAGAGAAAATGCGTGTCCGGGACGAAGACGCGCGCTTCGGTCCACTCGTCGGCGTCGCCGCCGGCGACGCGATCCACGATCGCGTAGTCGACGCGCGTCGAGGCCAGCGAGCAGGAGAACCCCAGGTAGTTCACCTGCACGCGGGCCGGTCGCTGGGCCGTGATGGCGAACCGGGCGTCCGTCGTGTGCCCGCCGACGTCGAGCAGGATGTCGACATCGTCGTTCCGAATCGCCAAAGCCGCTTCGGATTCGGACAGCGACTCCAGGTCCCGGAACGCATCCGCGGCGGCACGCACCGAGGCGCGCGCCCGGCTCCCGTCATCGGCGGCGACCGAGTAGGCGAGGATCTCGAACCGGGAGCGGTCGGCGAGCTCGAACAGGGGCCGCAGGAGATAGGCGTTCAGGTGCTCGCGGAAGTCCGGCGAGAGGACGCCAACCCGCAGGCGCCGACGCGTCCGCGACTGCGCCGGGGGGAGTGCGGGAAACTTCGATTCGATGCGCGCGCTGACCTTGCGTACCACCGCGTGGCGCTGCGCACCGCTCAGCGGCAAGAGGCGGCATATGAAGGCGACAGCGGGCTCCAGCTCGACCTCCGGTGCCGACGCGATGCGCGCCATCTCCTCCACGCATTCGTCCCAGCCCGACCAGTCGCATTGCCCAAGTCGGCGCCAGGCATGCCAGAGAAAGATGTTCTCCGGGCAGAGCATGGCCTCCGGATCCGGTTGGTGTGAGACGCGCCCCAGATATGCGGCTACCGCGTCTGGGTCGGCCGCGCGCGCATCGGTCATGACCCGCCGCGCGTCGTCGAACCTGCGCAAGGCCGCGAGCGCGACGCCGCGGCGCACTCGAGCGCTCATGTCCGCCGGCGAAAGTCGTTCGACTTCATCCAATGCGCGGAGCGCTTCCTCGAAGCGCCCGAGGGACAGCAACGCATCGGCATGGACGCTATGCGCGCGCGCGGCGTGCGGACGGAGGGCGACGTACTGGCGCTGATTGACCTCGGCTTCCTCCACGCGATCGAGGCGGAGAAGCAGCAGGCCGCGATTGTGCAATGCGTCCTCGAAGGCCGGATCGTCCGAGAGCGCCGTGTCGTAGTGCGCCAGTGCTTCGTCCAGGTGGCCGAGATCCTCGAGGCACAGCGCCATCGCGTAGATGGCGCGGGCATCGCTCGGGAACTGATCGACGGCCTTGCGGCCCGCCGCCAGCGCCGCATGCTTGCGGCCCAGCGCGCGCAGCACGGTGACGTGGGCGAAGTGGGCTTCGGCGTTGCCGGGGTTCAGCAGCAGGCTGCGAGAGAACGCCTCTGCGGCCGCAGGCAGGTCATTCAGCGCGTGGCGGCACGCGCCCAGCAGGAACCAGGCCTCGGCGTCGGTCGGGGTGCCGTCCAGCACGGAGGACAGAAGCGCGGCGGCCGCCTGCGGGCGGCCGGCCCGCAGATGCTCAAGCGCCTCCGACTTCGACAACGCCTACTGCTTCTGGAACGCCGCCGCCCCGACTATGTCTCCGCCAATGAAGTCACGGACGTGGTAGCCGAGACCCGCGCGTTCGGCGCTGGCGCCCGCAAAGAAGCCGTCGACGCGCGCGGTGCAGCCGCTTCCGCCGGAGCAGGTCAGGGTACCCGGGGCGTTGCCGAAGAAGAACGCGGTACCGCTCGAAATAAGCGAGACGCCACGAATTGAATAGCTCGTATCGGGCATGGCGACGTCGAGAGCGGTGATAACAGTCAACCCGGCGAAATCCACTGCCAGACTTCCAGTGGTCAGCGTACCCGGCGCCGTCCTGCCATCGATATAGGTCGGCTGCGTCGCGCCGGTCAGGGTGTAGTTCGCGGTACCCGTCAAGGGCATTGACGGGGTGGGAACGCCGACGACGTAGTGCAGGCCTTGATCCTGCGTATAGTTCGTGCCGGAGCACGTGCCTTCGCACCAGGATCCCACGATGGAGACCGGGCCGATCCAGCGGCCCCAGGTGAGGATGCTGTCGGTCCCGAAATCTGCGTGCGACCCGCTTGCCAAGCTGAAGGTCGTGCTGTTGACAGTGACCTCCGTCATCTGGCCACCGGCATTGAACTTTGCAATCGCGCTGGCGCCCGATGCGATCCCCGGGAACGAAGGGGGGCCGGCATACCCGAAGGCGTTAACCACGGCGAGGCCGCTGAGCTTTGTTTCGCCCGGCGCGGGGGCCGCCGCTATCACGTTCTCGCCATCGGTCTCCCGCTCCTCCCCCTGCACAAACTCAATCAACGCAGGCAACGGCGACGGCCCCGCAGTAGGAATCTGCAACGTCTCTTTCGGCGGCAGCTTCGGATCCACCGGCGCGATCCCGGCAACCCCCGCCGGAATATCGATGGTCCCAGCCGGATTCGCCAGGAACCAGATGCCGCTCGTTCCCTGCACCAGCGTCGAGCCGTCGTTCTGCACCTGGATCAGCCCGCCGGTGCCGCGGATGCCCACGGTCGCGGTGGGCGTGGCCACCTGGTAGCGGTTGCGGTTGGTCCGTCCGATCAGGCCGGTGACGGTGCGCATGGCGCCCTTGAACAGGGAGTAAAGGGCGTTCTCCGAGCCATCGGCCTTGCCCGCGAACTTGTAGTTCTTGATGCCGAACTCGGTGTTCGGTTGCAGCGAAATGTACGCGCCGTCGGTCATCCTGACCTGCACGCGGCCGTTATTGGTCTGGACGGTGTCGCCGGTGTCGAGCTCGGTGCCGCGGGCGGCGGGGCGAGTACGCCCATCCGTGCCGACCACGGTCGCGGGGCCGATCGCAAATTCGACTCGCCCCGCGGCAGCCTGGACCTGGCCGGCAAACGCGGTGGAGATGAGCGCAAGCAGCAAACCGCTGCGATTCAGTCGGAACGGCGTGGAGCCGGGCATGCGAACCCCCTAGGCAATGCGGCCGCGCAAGCGGCGGACAAGTGATTGTGTCGACACGACATTCCGGCACGGCAGGAAATAAGTCACAGCGTTGCGGCCCCTGTCAAAAGTTGAAACGCACCGCAGCGCTCGCGATGGTCCGCTCGAAGTCGTTCAGCGCGACGTTGGAGCTGTTTTCGGTGTGCGAGACCTGGAGGCGCAACGTCATGCCGGAGCGCCACAGGTAGCTCAGGCCGATGCTCGCGTCCGTCTGCTCGTCTTCGCGCGTGACGAGGAATAGCGGTTCGATGCCGCCGTACTCACGCTGCTCGTAGGACACCGAGCCGAAAGCCGACCACGGCCCCCCGAGACGTAGCTGGCCACCCAGGCGCACGCCAACCAGCTCGTGGCCCAGGTGCGGGAACAACTCGTTGACCTCCTTCTCTTCGCCGCCGTACAGGCTGAAGAAGATCGCCGGCGAGAGCTCGCCGGTGAACGCCTTGGCGAAGGCGAGGCCCACCACGCTGCGATCCGCGTCGCGCACCGGTTGGGTCTCATAGCGCAGTGCCGCATGCTGGCCGTAGAGCGTCGCCTGGGTGCGCTCGTCGAAGCTGTGCTGCCATTGCGCGATCACGCCGGAAGTGGTCCGGTAGGTGTCAGTATCGACCGCGAAATACTGGCCTTGCGCCCCCACGGTGATGGCCTCCAGGCCGCGGGTGAAGCGTACGCCGAGGCTCGCGTCGAGCGCATCGGAGTTGAACTGCCCCTCGCTCAAGTTCTGGCGCAAGTTGCCACCCAATCCACCCACGAGCGACCAAGCCAGGCTGAGCTTGCGCGTGAAATTGACTCCCGCAGCCAGGTTGAGAAAGCGGTCATCGCGCTCGGTCAATGAGGGGTCAAGCGTGAAGTTGGCGCCCCCGAAGAACGGAATCGCGATGGTCGACATCCCGGTCGCGCTGTTCACGTTCGTGTCGTACCCGAACGCCAGCTCCAGGTACTTGTCCACCCGCGTGCGCTCGGCCGCCGAGATCGCCGAGAGGAAGCGGTCGATCGTCGCGCGCACGTCGGCGGGCACTTGCCGCGCGCGCACTGCCTCGAACTCGCGCCTCGCCGCCTCACGCTCGCCCGTGGCCATGTAAGCGCGCGCGATTTCCGCGCGCGCCTGCAGGTTCTCGGGCTGCACGGCGAGCACCCGTTCGAGGGCGAAGATGGCGCGTTCCGGGTCGCCCGCATCCAGCGCGGCGATGCCCAACAGGTAGTCATACTCGGGATCGCCCGCGCGCTGGGGCTCGAGCGGCAACAGCAGCTTGTAGGCGCCTTGCGCGTCCTGGCGCTGCAGCAGCGCTTTCGCCCGGTCGGTGACCGCGTCCGCCGCGGCGCCCAGGCTGACGCAGAACAGGAGCGAAGCGCACAAGAGGCGCCTCAGGTGGCGTTGCATGTCGGAATCCCCTCCCGGCTGACTATGCCGGAAGTCTAGCAGGGGCTCCCCGCGGTGCGCCACCGGGGACCGGCTAGCCTTCGAAGAACTCCTTCACTTTCTCCAGCCAGGTCTTGCTGCGCGGATTGTGGCGCGCGACATCCTTTTCGCTGATGCCCTCGAACTCGCGCAGCAACTCCCTTTGCCGCGGTGTGAGGTTGACCGGAGTTTCCACCGCGACGTGGCAGAAAAGATCGCCCGGCGCATGGCTACGCACGCCCTTGATGCCCTTGCCGCGCAGCCGAAAGGTCTTGCCCGACTGGCTCTCGGCCGGTACGCGGATGCGCGCCGAGCCGTCCAGCGTGGGAATCTCGATCTCGCCGCCCAGCGCGGCGGTGGTGATGGAGATGGGCATTTCACAGTGCAGGTCGTCGTGGTCGCGCTGGAACACCGGGTGCGGCTTGATGTGCACCTGCACGTACAGGTCTCCCGCCGGGCCGCCGTTCACCCCCGGCTCGCCTTCGCCCGACAGCCGCACGCGGTCGCCTTCGTCCACGCCGGACGGGATTTTCACCGACAACGTCTTCTGGTGTTTCACGCGCCCGTTTCCGCCGCACGCCGTGCACGGGTGGGGAATGATCTTCCCGGTACCGTGGCAGCGTGGGCAGGTTTGCGCGATGGAAAACGGGCCCTGCGACACGCGCACCTGGCCGGCGCCGCGGCAGGTGGGGCAGGTCTGAGCCTGCGTGCCGGCCTTCGCGCCGCTGCCATGGCAGGTCTCGCACGGCGCCATGGTCGGGATGCGGATGCGCGTCTCGAATCCATGCGCCGCCTGCTCCAGGGTGATTTCGAGGTTGTAGCGCAGGTCGGCACCCCGGAACACGTTCGAGCGGCCGCCGCGGGCCCCGCCGAAGATGTCGCCGAAGATGTCGTTGAAGATGTCGCCGAAGCCCGAGCCGGAGAAGCCGCCCGCGGCGCCCATGCCGGCCTGGTGATCGACGCCGGCGTGGCCGAACTGGTCATAGGCGCTGCGCTTCTTGGCGTCCGACAGCACGTCGTAGGCCGCCTGCGCCTCCTTGAAATGGTCCTCGGCCTTGGGGTTGTCGGGATTGCGGTCCGGGTGCCATTTCATGGCGAGCTTGCGGTACGACTTGCGGATGTCGTCCTCCGACGCGTCCCGGTTGACGCCCAGCACTTCGTAGTAGTCGCGCTTCGCCATGTGCCTTTCCAGACGGCAAAACGGGCGGCGCGCTTGCGCGCACCGCCCGGCCGTGGTCATTGTCGCGTGATCAACCGGCCTTCTTGTCCTTCACCTCAGTGTACTCGGCGTCGACCACGTCGCCGTCCGCCTGCTTGGCGTCACCCGCCGCTGCGCCCGGCTCGGCCTGAGCCGCGCCTTGCGCCGCCTGCTGGCTCTCGGCGTACACCTTCTCGCCCAGCTTCTGCGCGGCCTTGGCCAGCGCCTCCGCCTTGGCTTCGATCTCGGACTTGCTCTCGGACTTCAGCACGCCCTCGGCGTCCTTCAGCGCGGCCTCGATGCCGCCCTTGTCCGCGGCATCCAATTTGTCGCCGTGCTCCTTGAGCGATTTCTTCACCGTGTGCACCAGCGCCTCGCAGGCGTTGCGGGCGTTCACCAGCTCGAGGATCTTGCGATCCTCCTCGGCATGCGTTTCGGCGTCTTTTACCATGCGCTGGATCTCGGCATCGTTCAGGCCCGAGCTCGCCTGGATCTTGATCTTGTTCTCCTTGCCGGTGGCCTTATCCTTGGCCGCCACGTGCAGGATGCCGTTGGCGTCGATGTCGAAGGTGACCTCGATCTGCGGCATGCCGCGCGGCGACGGCGGGATGTCGGTGAGGTTGAACTGGCCGAGCGACTTGTTGCCCGAGGCCAATTCGCGCTCGCCCTGCAGCACGTGGATGGTGACCGCGTTCTGGTTGTCGTCGGCGGTGGAGAACACCTGCTGCGCCTTGGTGGGGATGGTGGTGTTCTTGTTGATGAGCTTGGTCATCACGCCGCCCAGCGTCTCGATGCCGAGGGACAGCGGCGTCACGTCGAGCAGCAACACGTCCTTGACGTCGCCCTTCAACACGCCCGCCTGGATCGCGGCGCCGATGGCCACGGCTTCGTCCGGATTGACGTCTTTCCTCGGCTCCTTGCCGAAGAACTCGCGCACCTTGTCGACCACCTTGGGCATGCGCGTCTGCCCGCCGACCAGGATCACGTCGGCGATATCCGAGGCCTGCACGCCCGCGTCCTTGATCGCGATGCGGCAGGGTTCGATGGTGCGCTGGATGAGCTCGTCCACCAGCGACTCGAACTTGGCGCGCGTGATCTTCATCGTCAGGTGCTTCGGGCCCGAGGCGTCCGCCGTGATGTAGGGCAGGTTAATTTCGGTTTGTTGCGAGGACGACAGTTCGATCTTCGCTTTCTCCGCGGCGTCCTTCAGGCGCTGCAGGGCGAGCACGTCCTTGGCCAGGTCGACGCCCGCATCCTTCTTGAACTCGGTGACGATGTGGTCGATCAGGCGCTGGTCGAAGTCTTCCCCGCCGAGGAACGTATCGCCGTTCGTGGACAGCACCTCGAACTGCTTTTCGCCTTCGACGTTGGCAATCTCGATGATCGAGATGTCGAAGGTGCCGCCGCCCAGGTCGTACACGGCGATCTTGCGGTCGCGCTTTTCCTGCTTGTCCATGCCGAAGGCGAGCGCCGCCGCCGTGGGCTCATTGATGATGCGCTTGACGTCCAGGCCTGCGATGCGGCCCGCGTCCTTGGTGGCCTGGCGCTGGGAGTCGTTGAAGTAGGCCGGCACCGTGATCACGGCTTCGGTGACTTCCTCGCCGAGGTAGTCCTCGGCCGTCTTCTTCATCTTGCGCAGGATCTCGGCCGACACCTGCTGCGGCGCGAGTTTCTTGCCGCGCACCTCGACCCAGGCGTCGCCATTGTCGGCCTTCACGATGCCGTAGGGCATCAGGTGGATGTCCTTCTCCACCTCCTTCTCGCCGAAACGCCGTCCGATGAGACGCTTGACGGCATAGATGGTGTTCTTGGCGTTGGTGACCGCCTGGCGCTTGGCCGACGCGCCGACCAGGATCTCGCCGTCCTCGGTGTAGGCGACGGTGGAGGGCGTCGTGCGCGAGCCCTCGGAGTTCTCGATCACCTTGGCCTTGCCGCCCTCCATGATCGCCACGCAGGAATTGGTCGTGCCCAGGTCGATGCCGATGATCTTTGCCATGGTGGTTCCTTCAGTTCGATTCCAAGTTACTGTCAGAGATGGGGTTTCCGGCCCCGTTTTCAACTGTTTTCGCCTTGGCGACCGTGACCAGGGCAGGGCGCACGATGCGCTCGTGCAGGGCGTAGCCCTTCTGGTGCACGGCGACCACGGAGTTGGGCTCCTGTTCGGACTCCACCGCCACCATCGCCTGATGGCGGTGCGGGTCGAAGCGCTGCCCCGGTTCGGGCGTCGCTTCGACAACGCCGGCCCGCTCGAACACGCCGAGCAGCTGTTTGCGCGTTACGTCCACCCCGGAGAGCAAAGCCGCGCCGTCGTCAGCGGACGCGCCAAGGGCTGCGTCCAGACTATCCATGACCGGCAGCAGCTCCTCGATCAGGCGCTCGGTGGCGAACTTGCGTGCCTGGGCGATCTCGGCCTGCGCGCGCTTGCGAGTATTGTCGGCATCGGCCAGCGCGCGCAGGCGCGCTTCCCGCTGCTCGTCGAGCTGTGCCTGGGCGTCGGCGAGCAACTCTTCCTGCGATCGACGCGGCTCCTGGCCGGCGGACGATCCCTCTTCTCGAACTTTTTCAGATTGCGGCTTCGGATCGGACATCAGGGAAAAATGGGGTCTCCAAACGTCGCTATATTGGGTGCACGCAGCTGACTTCAAGCGCAATTTGCGGCACCGGGCTGCAGGGCCAGATTGGACTTTGATATCGGCCGAAGCGCAGGTATGATTCCACATTAAATGGGTGCGATAAAGGCCTGACAAAAAAGGGCTTCATTCGTACCCACGTCGTTTGGGGGAGGGGGAGAGAAGTCCGTGACCGAGGCAGCCCCAGGTCCGATCAAGGTCCTGGTCATCGATGACAGCAACACGATCCGGCGCAGCGCGGAGATGTTCCTGCGCCAGGCCGGCTTCGATGTGATCCTCGCCGAGGACGGCTTCGACGCGCTGGCCAAGATCAGCGACCACCAACCGAGGGTGATCTTCGTCGACATCATGATGCCGCGGCTCGACGGCTACCAGACCTGCGCGCTGATCAAGCAGAACCCGGCGCTCAAGGCGACGCCGGTGATCATGCTGTCGAGCAAGGACGGCGTGTTCGACCGTGCCCGCGGCCGGCTCGCCGGATCCGACCGCTATCTCACCAAGCCTTTCACCAAGGAAGCACTCATTGACGCGGTCAATCAATACGTCGGCCCCGCAGCCCCCCTATCCTGACCCTTAGCCCAAGAGAACCGCACCATGCCCATCAAGAACATCCTCGTCGTCGACGACTCGCCCACCGATCGCCAGTTCCTGAGCGACATCCTGGCCAAGAGCGGCTACCAGGTCTCCACTGCCGAGAGTGCCGAGCAGGCGCTCGAGATCGTCAAGCAGCAGCGTCCGGACCTCGTGCTGATGGACGTCGTGATGCCGGGACAGAACGGCTACCAGGCGACGCGCACCCTGAGCAAGGACAGCGCCACCAAGGACATCCCGGTCATCATCTGCACCACCAAGGGCCAGGAGACCGACCGCGTGTGGGGCATGCGCCAGGGCGCGCGCGACTATGTCGTCAAGCCCGTCAACCAGGCAGAGTTGCTGGCGAAGATCGCGGCGCTCGGCTAGTGGCCACCAAGACCTCGCTGCGCGATTACCAGCGCGACCTGTCGGCCCGTCTGCAAAGTGCGGGGGCGGGGCGCGTGGCCTCCAAGCTCGGGTTGCAGGTCGGCGGCGAGCGCTGGCTGGTGGACCTGACCGATGCGGGCGAGGTGATCCCGGTGCCTGCCCTCACGCCCGTACCGCTGACGCGGCCGTGGTTCAAGGGGGTGGCAAGCATACGGGGCAACCTGGTCAGCGTGGTCGATTTTGGCGCGTTCCTGGGGGTGGGGGCGGCGTCCACGGGCGAGCAGGCGCGGCTGCTGCTGTTCAACGATCGCTTTCGCATGGGCAGCGCGCTGCTCGTGGATCGCACCCTTGGCCTGCGGCATCCCGAGCAGTTGCAGGCGCGTCAGGGCGCGCCGGCGCGCGCACCCTGGATCAAGGCCGAGTACGACGACGTCCAGGGCGGGCAGTGGCGCGAGCTCGACCTGCAACTTCTGGCGCAGGACGCCGAGTTTCTCGCCGTCGGCGCATGAGAACACGCAATTCACGGAGGATGGCATGAGGCAAAGCACGATGCGGGGCTGGCTTCTGGGATGCGCGATCGCGGTTGCGCCGCCGGCGTGGGCGCAGAGCGGCGTCACCGGGGACAAGGTGGTCCTCGGGCAGGCAGCGGTGTTCTCCGGGCCCGCCGCGGAACTCGGCATCCAGATGCGCAACGGCATCAAGGCCTACCTCGACCACGTCAACGCGCAAGGCGGCGTGCATGGCCGCAAGATCGAACTGGTGACCGAAGACGACCGCTACGAGACCGCGGTCGCGCCCATCGCGAGCAAGAAGCTGATCGAGGAGCACAAGGTGTTCGCGCTGATCGGCTACGTCGGCACGCCGACGGGCGTGGCGCACCTGCCCGTGGTGACCCAGGCGAGGGTGCCGCTGGTGGGCATGTTCACGGGCGCGGAAGTCCTGCGCGTGCCGTTCAACCGCTACGTGTTCCATGTCCGCGCGAGCTACTACGACGAGACCGACAAGATCGTCGAGCAGGTGGTGTCCATCGGCGGCAAGAAGATCGCGGTGTTCTACCAGAACGATGCCTACGGCCAGGCCGGCTTGAAGGGTGTGGAGATCGCCACGCAGAAGCGCGGCATGAAGATCACGGCCCTCGGCACGGTGGAGCGCAATACCGTCAAAGTGGAGGATGCGGTGAAGACTCTCCACGCCGCCAGGCCCGACGCGGTGGTCATGATCAGCGCCTACTCGTCGTGCGCGGAGTTCATCCGCCAGATGAAGCAGGCCGGCAGCAACGCCACCTTCTACAACGTGTCGTTCGTCGGCAGCAAGGCGCTCGCCGACGCGCTGGGGAAGGTCGGCGTCGGCGTTGCGATCTCGCAGGTCGTGCCCTTCCCCTGGGGCCGTGCCGTGCCGGTGGTCAAGGAGTACCAGGAGCTGGCGAAGAAGGCCGGCTTCGAGGACTACAACTTCAGCGCGATGGAAGGCTTCCTGTCTGCCAAGGTGGCGGTCGAGGGGCTGCGGCGCGCGGGGCGCAACCTGACGCGCGAGAGCTATATCGCGGCTTTGGAGAAGATGCAGGACGTGGATTTCGGCGGCTTCTACGTCGGTTACTCGCCCACCAACCGCGCCGGCTCGAAATTCGTCGACCTGACGATCATCGGCCGCGGCGGGAAATTCTTGCGATAAGGGGAATCCCATGGCCATCCAATTAGGCGCCTTGAAACTTCCGTTCCAGGGACGCGACGCAGACGCCGGGGCGCCGGCGAGCGCGCAGGGCGCCGCCGGCGGCCTGCCGCTCATCGGCCAGTTGCCGATCGCCCAGCAGCTGCAGGTGCTGATCGGCGTTCTGGTCCTGCTGCTCGCGGTGATCGCGGGCACCGTGGTCTACGACACGCGCCAGGGCACCTTCGGCACCTTGTACATCGCCAGCGCCGGAAAACTGCAGACGCTGTCGCAGCGCCTCGCCAAGGCGGCGCAGCAGGCCTCGCAGGGCAACCCCGAGGCGTTCAAGCAGCTGCGCAGCAGCCGCGACGAGTTCGCGGCATTGGTCAAGCTGCTCGCCTTCGGTGGCGCGAGCGGCGGCGTCAGCCTGCCGCCGACCTCCAGCGACGTGCAGCCGCAACTCAATGCCCTGGACCGGGCGTGGGGCAAGACCGAGGCCAACGCCGCGCTGGTGATCGACGAGGAACGCAACCTCGTCGCCCTGGGCAACGCGGTGCGCGCCGTCAACGCCAACAACCCCGTGCTGCAGGAGCTCACCGACGAGATCGCGGCACTGAGCGTGCAAAAGGGCGGAAACGCGCGCCAGAACGCGATCGCGGCGCAGCTCACGATGCTCACGCAGCGCATGGCGAAGAACGCGAACATCATGCTGGCGGAGAACGTCGTCGACCCGGAGGTGGCCTTCCTTCTGGGAAAGGACACCAACAGCTACCGGGACACGCTGCAGGGGCTGCTGCAGGGCAGCGAGGCGCTGCGCATCGCACGCGTGGGCGACGCCGAGGTGCGCGCACGACTGGGCGAGCTGCAAACGGCGTTCGCCGACTACCAGCGCGCGGTGAGCGACATCCTGGGCAACCAGGCGCGGCTGGTGGGCGCCAAGCGGGCGGCGTTCGACATCTTCAACGACAGCGAGGCGCTGCTGCAGGCTGCCGAACGCCTGAACCTGGGCTACGACAACGAGCTGGGCGCGCGCGGCGTCAATTACATCGTGCTGGCGGTGCTGACGGTGCTGGCGCTGATGGTGCTGGGTTTGGTGGGCAAGGTGTACATCGACGACGGCCGCCGCCGGGCGGCCCAGAGCGAGGCGCAGAACCGATCGAACCAGCAGGCCATCCTGCGGTTGCTGGACGAGATCGGCAGCCTCGCCGACGGCGACCTCACGTCGCGCGCGCAGGTCACCGAGGAGATCACCGGCGCCATCGCCGACTCGATCAACTTCACCATCGACGAGCTGCGACGGCTGGTGGCCGGCATCAACGCCGCCGCGCAGCAGGTGACGACGGCGACCGGCGAGGCGCAGACCACGGCGGGCCAGCTGCTGCAGGCGGCGCAGAAGCAGGCCGAGGGCATTCAGGACGCGGGACAGTCCGTGGTGCAGATGGCGCAGTCGATGACCGACGTGTCGCAAAGCGCGAGCAACTCGGTGAAGGTCGCGCAGAGCTCGCTCAGCGCCGCGGAAAAGGGCGCGCAAGCGGTGCAGAACGCGATCCGCGGCATGAACGACATCCGCGAGCAGATCCAGGAGACCTCCAAGCGCATCAAGCGCCTGGGCGAATCGTCGCAGGAGATCGGCGAAATCGTGCAATTGATCTCGGACATCACGGAGCAGACCAACGTGCTGGCGCTGAACGCCGCGATCCAGGCGGCTTCGGCCGGCGAGGCGGGGCGCGGCTTCA
>Ga0209705_10000554_pt1 | contig 19581 bp, 22 predicted proteins | sample PPLLaktember2015_5_FD_187262 | JGI IMG/M metagenome (GOLD analysis project Ga0209705, IMG submission 187262) | Freshwater sediment microbial communities from Prairie Pothole Lake near Jamestown, North Dakota, USA - PPLs Lake P8 Core (1) Depth... | ecosystem: Environmental > Aquatic > Freshwater... | reverse complement strand
GCCCTACCAGCCAAGGGCGACTTCGGAGATTGGTTATTTCCGATTTCATGGCAGAAATTCTAACTGGTTCAATGTCCCCACCTCCGTGAGGTATGACTATCTTTATAATGAAGAAGAACTGAAGGAATTTATTCCGGACATCAAGGATATTTCTAAAAAGACGGGAAAGACATTCGTCTTTTTTAATAACTGTCATGCAGGCTCTGCGGCTAAAAACGCCGCCCAGATGGCGAAACTGCTCATTGAGCAGCAGTAATGAGTTCGGAGTACGGAATTATTAGTTATATCGTCACCTAGTTAAATAGTCTGTTAGTCGAATAGTTAACGACTATGAGACTATTCGACTATGTAACGATAAGACTATTGTCTCCGAACTTCTCCGAGGAGGAGAATAGCAATGGAGATCGATTTCAAAAAAGGCGACGGGCTCATCCCGGTCATTATCCAGGATGCCTCAACCCACGAGGTCCTGATGTTGGGTTACATGAATCGAGAGGCGTGGGAAAAAACGGTGGAGACAGGAAGGGCCTCCTTCTGGTCAAGGTCTCGCAAGAAAATTTGGGTTAAAGGGGAAACCTCAGGACATTATCAGGAAGTGAAAGAAATCCGCCTCGATTGTGATGGCGATACCCTTCTGCTTAAGGTGGATCAGATCGGAGAGGCGGCCTGCCATAGGGGTTTTCGAAGTTGCTTTCATCAACGCTATGAAAAAGGGGAGTGGAAGGTCTTCGAAAAGAAAATCTTTGATCCGAAGGAGGTATATGGAAGGTGAAGATACTGAAGGTTGGAATTCCGAAAGGAAGTCTGGAGAATGCCACCATCGAGCTCTTTAAGAAATCGGGTTGGAGGATTTCGGTGAATTCTCGAAGTTATTTCCCTATTGTGGATGACGATGAGATTCGCTGCACCTTGGCCAGGGCTCAGGAAATGTCAAGGTTTATCGAGACAGGGACCCTGGATGTGGGGCTGACCGGGAAGGATTGGATTCTGGAAAATGGTTCGGATGTCGTCGTCGTGCAGGATTTGATTTACTCCAAAACCAGCACTTCCCCTGCTCGATGGGTTTTGGTTGTGACGGAAGATTCTCCGATCCATCGATTGAAAGATTTGGAGGGGAAAAAGATTTTTACGGAACTGGTGAGTTTTACCAAACGATACTTTGCCGAGCGAAAGATCAAGGTGGATGTGGAGTTCTCCTGGGGGGCGACAGAGGGAAAGGTGATTGAAGGATTATGCGATGCCGTGGTCGAAGTGACGGAGACCGGAAGTACGTTGCGGGCCAATAAACTACGTGTCGTGGAAGAGCTCCTGCAGACCAATACCCAACTGATCGCCAATCGGGAATCCTATCAAGATCCGTGGAAGAAGGAAAAGATTGAACAGATCTCGCTTCTTCTTCGGGGAGCCCTCCGAGCGGCAGGAATGGTGGGGCTTAAGATGAATGTTTCAGCGAATGATCTCAAGAGTGTGATTGAGATCCTTCCCAGCATCACCGCTCCCACGGTTGCCAATCTCTTCCAAACCGATTGGTTTTCTGTGGAGACGATCATTTCTGAGAAGGTTGTTCGGGAACTCATCCCAAAATTACAGAAACGGGGAGCCATCGGGATCATTGAATATCCCCTCAATAAAGTCATTTAAGGTTAAGGCTAAGGTTGAGGTTCAGAAAGGTTTACAATCGATTCTTTTCTTCGCCTCAGTCTAAACCTTAACCTGGGGCTGCGTGAGCAACCCCAGGACTTCCATGTGGTAGGTCTGTGGGAACATATCGATGAGGCCGAGTTTTTGGAGGGAATATCCCCTTTCAGTGAAGAGGCGGAGGTCCCGCGAGAACGTGGTGGGTTCACATGAGATATAAACAATTTTTTTAGGTTTCAGTCTGACCACTTGATCTAAGACCGTCTTACAACCCGTCCTGGGAGGGTCGAGGATGATGAGATCAGGTTTTTCTCTTTTCCAATTCATCAAAACATCTTCCACCCTTCCATGAATAAAGTCGCAATTTCTGATTTCATTTCTTTCTGCATTGAAGCGGGCATCCTGAGTAGCCATTCCATTTTCTTCTATTCCAAAGGCCTTCTTCGCTCCCATCGCCAATGGGAGAGTTAAATTTCCAACACCGGCATAAAGATCGAGGAGGCTCTCCTCTTGATTCGCTTCCGAGAAATGAAGAGCGGTCCGAATCAAGGTTTGATTCTGCTCCAGATTGATTTGAGAGAAACTCCCCGGAGAGATTCGGAAGGTGAGACTTTTCTTTCCTCTCTCTTGATCTAAGGGAATTGTCAAGTTGAGAGCAGGATCACCGAAAAGGATGCTTCCTTCTTTTTTTGCGATGACGATCCCCCTGAACAACGCATGGTTTCGCAGAAATTCCTCCAAGACTTTTTCTATTCCTCGTTCGGGCGAAAAGAAATGGAGGATAAGAACCCCCTTGTTTTCATCCGGGGAAACGTTTAATTCAATCTCTTTTATTTGAGAAAAGGATGAAGACATCTTTCGAACAAATGGAAGCATCTGGTTGATTAAAAGATGTGCGATCGGACATTTTTGAATATCTGCCACTCGATGAGATTTTTCTTGGAAATAGCCCACCGCTTTTCCATACACCTTCAACTGAACCCTGACTCGATAGGCATAAGATTTTGGTGAAGGGAAGACCCTAACAGGAGGGAGATTCTTCAAACCCCCTAATCGATTCAGAAGGTCCTTTAAAATTGCTTCTTTTAATTTTGTTTGAAATGAATAATCGATGTGTTGCCACTGGCAGCCCCCGCATCCCCCGAAGGAGGGACAGGGAGGAGTCACTCTCCAGGGAGAGGGTTCCACGATCTGGACGAGTCTTCCCATGGAGTATCTCTTCTTCTCTTCTATCGTCTCAATCCATGCCTCATCGCCGGTCACGGTGTGAGGGATGAAGACCACCTTATCCTGGATCCGGGCCACCCCATATCCTTTAAAAGCGACAGACCCGATACGCACCTGAACTTTTTTCATCGTGGTCTAAAAATAGCATGGAGGGCAATGAGTTTCAATGGATTTAAGGGGAAAAGGGCAGGGGGAGAATGATTGACATCTTCTCATGATTTTGTTAGTTTTAATCACCTGTAGAAAAAGGATAACCGAAGCGGATGCCCTGGTTTAAAAAAGGTGAAGAAGAAAAAGAGGGGGAAGAGAAGCGAGAGGAGCTGAAACCTTCTGGTCAGCTCTGGGTGAAATGCAACTCCTGTAATGAGATCATCTATCGGAAAGTCATCGAACGAAATTTTCAGGTTTGCCCTAAGTGTAACTATCATTTTCAAATCCCTGCTCGGAGAAGAATCGATTGCGTCGTAGACCCCGGGACTTTCATCGAATATGATGCCGAACTTGTTTCTGCCGATCCTTTAGAGTTCAAGGATTCGAAACGATACTCCTCTCGAGTGAAAGAATCCCAGGAGAAGACAGGGCAGAAGGATGCCATCCTCTGTGGAGAGGCAAAGATCGAAGGCCAGTCAGCCATGGTTGGTATTTTCGAGTTTAATTTTATGGGCGGAAGTTTGGGATCGGTGGTGGGAGAGAAGATCACCCGTTTGATAGAGCGGGCCGTCAAAAAGAGAACCGGTGTGGTGATCTTCTGCGCCTCAGGAGGAGCGAGGATGCAGGAAGGCATCCTCTCCTTGATGCAGATGGCCAAAACGAGCGCGGCCTTGGCTAAACTGAACGAGGCGAAAGTTCCCTATATCTCCGTATTGACCGACCCCACTACAGGTGGAGTTTCTGCCAGTATTGCCATGTTGGGTGATGTCATCATTGCGGAGCCAAAGGCGATGATCGGATTTGCAGGGCCGAGGGTGATTAAGGAGACGATTCGGGCAGAGCTTCCAGAAGGATTTCAACGAGCCGAGTACCTTCTCGAACATGGGATGGTTGACCTGATCGTGGAGCGTAAGGATCTGAGACACACACTTGCCTCGCTCTTGGAGATGCTTAAGTCCGAAAGCTAAGAGGGAGTATCGATCCATGGGCCAGAACGCCTATCAACAGTCGTTAGACTATCTTTACGGTCTTGAAAAGTTTGGAATGATCTTCGGATTGACTCAGGTAGAAAGGATTCTCAACGCCATTGGAAATCCCCACAAAGATATTCAGGCCATTCACATCGGGGGGACCAACGGGAAAGGGTCCACGGCGGCGATGATCAACTCGATCCTGCAGAAAGAGGGCTATCGAGTGGGCCTGTACACTTCTCCCCATCTTATTCGGTTTACCGAACGGATCAAGGTGAACGGGGAGGAGATCGAGGAAGAAGAGGTGGCTGAACTGGCAGGATGGATCAAAAGGGAAATCGAGGCAGCGGGTATCACTCCTCCCTTCACTTTCTTCGATTTCACCACAGCGATGGCGCTTCACTATTTTAAGCAGAAGTGGGTGGACGTGGCCATTTTAGAGGTCGGTTTGGGCGGGAGACTTGATTCCACCAACGTGGTCAACCCATTGCTCTCCATTATCACCAATATTGCCAAAGACCATGAAGAATATCTGGGTAAAAGTATCTTGAAGATCGCTCGTGAGAAGGCAGGTATTATTAAGAGGGGAAGACCGCTCATTACCGCTGCGGAGCAACCTCAGGTGCTTCGCCTCTTTTCAAAATTGTGCGAGGCAAAGAGCTCTCCTTATTATCGGGTAGGGAAAGAATTTCGATATGTCCGGGCAGAAGAGGAGACCTTTGATTATGAAGGCCTCAATCGAAAGTTGTGGGGGGTCCATCTCAATCTCAAGGGATTTCATCAGGTCATCAATGCGACGACCGCCCTTGGGGCGACAGAGGTTTTAGAAGATTTAGGATATCGCATCTCCACGGATGCAATGATCGATGGGTTGAGAGAGGTGGATTGGCCCGGGAGATTGGAAATGGTTTCTTCTCATCCTCGGGTGATCCTCGATGGTGCTCACAATCCAGCAGGAGCCCTTGTTCTGAAGGAATCCTTAGAAAGGGAATTTCAATATCAACACCTCATCCTTCTTATCGGCATCATGAAGGACAAAGACATCCAATCCATGCTTCATCTTTTGGCTCCCCGGGCGGATCACATCATTCTTACGAGACCTCATACGGACCGCGCAAGCCCTCCTTCCCTGCTCAAAAAGGCATTGGGGCAGAATGGGAAGAAAGCGGAGATAGCGGAAGATTTTAAAGAGGCGATTGAGAGAGGTCTCTCCCTGACTCACAAAGAGGATCTCCTCTGTATTACCGGGTCCCTATATACGGTTGGGGAAGCTCGTGCCTATTTTTATTCCAAGAGGGAATCATGAGAGTCTACCGGCTCATTCTGAGCTTTTTTTTCTTTCTCTTCGTCATCGTCTATACCCTTCCTGCCGATGCGAAGGTGGGGGAGATGGGTGTGGTGAAAGAAGAAGGGCCTGTTGACATTGAGGCCGATGAGCTCACCTACGAAAGGGAAACACAAGTCTATCACGCCCATGGACAAGTGGAGGTGTACCGAGGGGAGTTCTCTCTAAAGGCAGATCATGCTCAATTGAACATGGAAACCAAAGATTTGGTGGCGTGGGGGAACGTTTTATTAAGAGAGGGAGAGGATGTCATTGAATGTCAACGCTTAGAAGTCAATTTAGAGACCCGATTGGGAAAGATTCATCATGCCAGACTCTTTTTGAAAGAACAGAATTTTCATATCACGGGTCAAGAGGCAGAGAAATTGGGGGAGAACCATTATCGAATACGAGATGGCTCGTTAACGACCTGTGATGCCAAACGGCCCCCTTGGAAATTTAATGTGAAGGAATTGGAAGTGAAAGAGATGGCTTTTGGGGGATGGGGAATTGCCAAAGGCGTCATCTTCCACCTTGAGGATATTCCGGTTCTTTATTTCCCCTGGGGTACTTTTCCTGTCAGACAAGAAAGACAAACCGGTTTTCTCATTCCCCGAGGGGGATATTCCGATAAGTACGGCCTGGAAGCGAGAACTGGATTTTATTGGGCCTTCGCAAAAAATATGGATGCCACTTTCTACTTCGACTACTTAGGAGATAGAGGGTTTAAAGAAGGGTTGGAGTATCGCTATGCCCTTACCCGAGAGACAAAGGGGCAAGCCAGTTTCTACTTCATCGATGATCAAGTCTTCGATCAGAATCGGTATGCCTTCTTCGTCCAACACCAACAGAAGTTTCCCTATGATTTTTATCTCAAAGGAGACATCAATTATGTGAGCGATCATGAATATCTTTATGATTTTGATGAAGACTTTCCAAGGGAAACGAAGATTGATTCAAGGAGTTCAAGGCAATTGAGATCCGTTCTTTTTGGAGGAAAGAACTGGGATCAGTTTAGTTTCGTCATAGACAATGAGGTTTTTGATAACCTGACCCAGACCAGTAATGACGACACAGTTCAGATACTTCCACAGATCAGTTTTTATGCCCATCCCCAGTCGCTGTTTAAGACTCCTCTTTTTTATGACATCGCCTCGTCCTATACCCACTTCTGGCGTGAAAAAGGTGTTGAGGCACAGCGAGGCGATCTTTTTCCAAGGCTTTCTTATCCTATAAGGTTTTTTGATGTATTGAAGTTTGAATCGGATATCGGGGTGAGAGGGACATATTATCAATCCTCTTATCATCCTTATCGTTATAATAATATCATGATTCCTGATAAAGTGACAGGCAACCTCGAACCGGTAGATTCCACCGACAACCATCCCCGACTTCAATACCGTAAATCAGAATCGAGAGAGACCCTTGAGGCAAAGATGCAAATATCAGCGGAGTTTTACCGGGTCTATGATGGGGAGATGATTTCAAAGATCTCCGATCTTTATAAGGTGTCAAAGTGGATGCATACCATCGAACCTATGATCAGTTACCAGTACAGTCCTCGGGTGAATCAGGATAATATTCCTGTCTTTGATGAGGTAGACAGGATTCCCTATACCAATGAAGTCACCTTTGGAATCACTCAGCGTCTGATAGGGAAACCTGAGAAAAAAGGGGTGAGCTCCGGACCTTATGAGTATGGCAAATTAATCATATCTCAAAGTTACAGTTTCGGAGACCCTTATGGGTATCACATCGATGACAGCTTCGATAATCCTTTCAGGTTTGCCTTAAAGGAGAAACAGTACTTTTCCAATATTCGGGGTGAACTTTGGTGGAATTTTAATCCCTACGTTACCGCTCATTGGGATGCAGAACTCAACCCTCATCGGTGGGGTCTCGATCGATTCAATTTCGCCATCAAGGTCAGGGACCGGAGAAACGATGTTTTTCAAGTCCAATATCGAAACACCAAAAGCAGTATCCAGGAGCTCATCTTCGACCCCCGTACGACGATTCCCCCCTACTTCTACCCGTATCGTGACACCAGTGGCAATGTCCAGCAAATCAATCTTGATGCCCGGGTGAAGACAATAGACCCTTTATACCTTTTTGCCGGAATCCGCTATAACCTATTAGACCATTATAATGTGGTAAACATCTATGGGGCAGAATATCAAGCGCAGTGCTGGAGCGCGGCCCTCGCGGTGGAACAATGGGGCCGGTCTCCCGATGGAACTCGCAAGAAGGAAGTGAAGGTCAATTTCTATATTAATCTTCTGAATATTGGTTCGATAGGACGCAAACCCCATCTGATGGGTTTATAATAAGCGGCTTAGGAGGCTATCTATGAAAGGAGTGATTTTATCGGGAGGATTAGGGACTCGACTCCATCCCTTGACAAAGGTGACCAACAAACACCTCCTTCCCATTTACGATAAACCGATGATATATTATCCGATCCAGACGCTCATTAATGCGGGGATTGATGATATTCTGATTGTCACGGGGGGAAACAATGCTGGAGATTTTTTAAAGCTATTAGGAAATGGTAAGGAATTTGGTCTTAAGCACATCAACTACACCTACCAAGAGGGAGAAGGAGGCATTGCTGAGGCGCTTCGGTTGGCAGAGTTCTTCGCATCAGGAGAAAAGGTCTGCGTGGTATTGGGGGACAACATTATTGAGAAAAATATTCGCCGAGCGGTAAAAAATTTTCAAAAGCAAAAGGAAGGAGCTAAAATATTGCTCAAAGAAGTTTCGGATCCACAGCGGTTTGGCGTTCCCGAGTTGAGAGGAGACCGGATTATACGAATCGAAGAGAAGCCAAAAGAGCCCAAATCCCAATATGCTGTGATCGGAGTCTATCTTTACGATAACGATGTTTTTAACATCATCAAGACCCTCAAACCCTCTCACCGAGGGGAGTTAGAAATTACTGATGTAAACAATCGGTATATTGAAAAAGGGTTGATGACATGGGATATTTTAGAGGGGTGGTGGACCGACGCAGGGACTTTTGAATCCTTGCTTCGTGCGAACCAATTGGTTGCGAAGACCGGCGCCAACAAGGTTTGACAAGTAAAGTGTCAACCCTTTCACGTCCAACCTCAAACGTTACTTGAAGGGGGAGGGAAAATGATACAAGGAGTGAGGACCAAAGCGTTAAAGGTGATTCCAGATGAGCGGGGAAGGCTCATGGAGATCCTCAGGTCGGATGATGACCTGTTTCTAAAGTTCGGGCAAGTATACATCACCACCACCTATCCCCAGGTGGTGAAGGCTTGGCACTATCATAAGGTCCAGACCGATACCCTCTGCGCCGTCCAGGGAATGATCAAACTGGTTCTTTACGATCCTCGAGAAGGTTCTCCGACTGAAGGCGAAATCAATGAATTCTTCATTGGAGTCCATAACCCTATGCTGGTCCAAGTTCCCCAAGGCGTCTACCATGGATGGAAATGCACCAGTGAGGAGGAAGCGATCATCATTAACCTCCCCAATGAGGTTTATGTGTACAAGGAGCCGGACGAATACCGTCTCCCACCCCATGGAAAAGATATTCCTTATGATTGGTCGAGAAAAGACGGATGACAACTGCCCGCATAGGGCAAAGGGCATGGAGCATAGCGTTAAATCTTTTTACGCCATGCGCTTCAATGATTGGAGTGAGGAATGAAAATCTTAGTGACAGGTGGCTGTGGGTTCATCGGGAGCAACTTTATTCGTTATTTTTTAAAATCCTATCCGGATTATTCTCTGATCAATTTGGATAAATTGACCTATGCTGGAAATTTGGAAAATCTCTCCGATCTCTCTCATTCTCCCCGTTATCATTTCATCCGGGGAGACATTGCCGATGCCCCACGGGTAGAGGAATTGATCAACAAAGGTGTGGATGCCATCGTCAATTTCGCAGCTGAATCCCATGTGGACCGATCCATCGAAGACCCGAGTGCCTTTATGAAGACCAATGTCTTTGGGACCTTCGTCCTTCTCGAAACCGTGCGTAAGATTTTTCATAAGCAGCGAATCCGTTTCCTTCACATTTCGACCGATGAAGTGTACGGTTCTTTGGGCGAAACCGGAGCTTTTACTGAGGAGACCCCTCTGGCTCCCAACAGCCCTTATTCAGCGAGTAAAACGGCAGCGGATATGTTGGTGAGAGCTTATCATCATACGTATGGAATTCCAGCACTCATTACCCGAAGTTCAAACAATTATGGGCCCTATCAGTTTCCTGAAAAATTGATTCCCCTTATGGTCTCAAACGCCATCGAGGATAAAGAGTTGCCCATTTATGGTGATGGCATGCATGTGCGAGATTGGATCTATGTCGAGGATCACTGTCGGGCCTTAGATGTCGTGCTTCACCACGGGAGAGAAGGAGAGGTTTATAATATAGGAGGTCGGAGCGAGAAGCCCAATTTGACCGTCGCCAAGACCATTTTAGATCAGTTGGAGAAATCGCATTCCATGATCCGATTTGTCACAGATCGGCCAGGACATGATCGTCGTTATGCCATTGATTTCTCTAAGATCGAGAAAGAGTTAGGGTGGAAACCTTCGGTCTCCTTTCAGGAGGGGATCCGCCTAACCGTGGAGTGGTATCAGACCCATAAGGAATGGTGGAAAAAGATCAAAACAGGAGAATATCTCGCTTATTACAACAAGATGTATAAAGACCGATAAATGAATTACGAATTTAGGAATTATGAGTTTAGGTTTTTGGTTGCTTGTGTTTCTTGAGTTCTTTGAGTTACTTGAGTTAACTCAATAAACTCAATAAATTTCCTCAATTCAAGAGAGTGAGATGAAGCGGATATTGGTGATCGGAGCAAAAGGAATGTTGGGCGGAGATCTGATGGGTGTTCTCCTTTCCTCTTTCCCCAATGATGAAATCTTCGGATGGGATATTGAAGAGATCGACATCCAAAAAGAAGAAGACACTGTTTTTAAAATTGAAAAACTCCGACCCTATGTTGTCATCCATATTGCCGCCTACACCGATGTGGATGGGTGTGAAACAAACGAGGGGAAAGCCTTTGCGGTCAACGCCGAAGGGACAAAACATGTCGCTCTCGGAGCATCAAGATGCCAGGCGAAGATAGTCTACCTGAGCACAGACTATGTCTTCGATGGAAAGAAAAAGGAACCCTATCTGGAAAACGATCCTCCCCATCCCCTCAGTGTCTATGGCCATTCCAAATGGAAAGGCGAGCAATACGTCCAAGAGTCGGTGAGAGATTTTCTGATCATTCGGACCCAGTGGCTCTACGGAAGATATGGGAAAAATTTTGTGACCTCGATTCTCAGGCAGGCGAGCGAGAAAAGGACTCTTTCCATTGTGAATGACCAGATTGGCTCGCCTACTTACACCGTTGATTTGGCCAAAGCCATTTCCACTCTGATTCAATTTGACGCCCGGGGAATTTTCCATGTGGCAAACAGCGATCTCTGCACTTGGTATGCCTTTGGCCAGGCCATCTTAAAGCTTTCGGGGATGGATAAAGTGAAGGTGATTCCCATCTCTTCAAAAGAGCTTGCCCGTCCGGCGGCCCGGCCCCTTTATTCTGTTCTCAATTGCCAGAGGTTAAAAAAGGAAACAGGGTTGACTTTGCGACCATGGTCCGAGGCTCTGAAGGAGTACCTTTCCACTGATCGGCCATCCATGGATAGAATGGGCAGGTAAACCCTATTGTTGATTAAAATCGATCTTTAAGAGGGGTCAACCTTTGTCTCTTTGTAAAGGTTCCCGATCCATTCAAAAAGATTTTTTTTTGAAACAACAGGGCAAAGAAAAGAAAGAGGGGAGAGGAGGAAGTTCGGGATGAATATCTGTATCATCGGAACCGGTTATGTGGGATTGGTGACAGGAGTCTGTCTGGCAGAATTTGGAATGAATTTGATCTGTGTGGATAATGACCACCCGAAGATCGAGCTTCTCCGACAGGGGAAGGTTACCATCCATGAACCGGGGCTTGAAGATCTTATGATGAAAAATATGAGGGAAGGGAGGCTTTCTTTTTCCACCAGTATCGAGGAGGGTGTAAAATCAAGCCTGGTGATCTTCATTGCTGTGGGAACGCCTTCCAATGACGATGGTTCTGCCGACCTTCAATATGTGGAAGAGGTGGCTAAGGAAATCGCCCGATCTATGGATGGCTATAAGGTGGTGGTAATAAAATCCACCGTGCCCGTTGGAACCTGTCGTCGTCTGAAACAATTGATCAAAGATCATCAGCTCCAACCCGTTCCTTTTGACATCGTTTCCAATCCCGAATTTCAGAGGGAAGGCTCCGCGATTGAGGATTTTATGCGACCGGACCGGGTGACGATCGGTGCGGAAAGCGAGCAAGCCATTGCGATTATGAAAGACATTTACAGTGCTCTCTATCTGATTGAAACTCCGCTCGTCATCACCTCCTTGGAAACAGCCGAGATGATTAAATATGCGGCGAATGCCTTTTTAGCGACGAAGGTGAGTTTCATCAATGAGATCGCCAATCTCTGTGAGGTGGTGGACGCTGATGTCCATCATGTGGCAAGGGCCATGGGTCTCGATGGAAGGATCGGGAAGAAATTTCTACATCCTGGTCCAGGTTTTGGAGGCTCCTGCTTCCCGAAGGACACCCGCGCCCTTTCAAGGATGGCTCAGGAGAAGGGGTATCCGTTCAAAATTCTGGACGCTGTCATCCATGTGAACGAGGAGCAAAAAAGAAGAATGATCAAAAAAATCGTAGAGAAAGCAGGAGATCTGAAGGGTAAAACGATAGGGATACTCGGCCTTTCCTTCAAACCGAACACGAATGACATCCGGGAATCCTCTTCGATTGTCATTATCCAAGGACTTCTGGCCATGGGGGCAAAGGTAAAGGCCTTTGATCCAGCGGCCATGGAGGAAACCAAAGCGGTCTTTCCCAAAATAGAGTTTGGGAAGGATGCCTATGATGTCGCCAGGGGAGTGGACGCATTGGTTCTGGCAACCGAGTGGAATCAATTCCGGCGGTTAGATCTTCAACGCATTAAAGAGCTGCTAAAAAAACCGGTCTTCATTGATCTGAGAAATGTCTATGATCCGGATCAGATGAAGCGATTAGGTTTTGATTACTGCGGCGTTGGAAGGTGAGGGTTGGTATTAGCTCATTCCGTAAAGGACTGGATCTTTGTCTCCGATGCCCATTTTACCGGGAAAGACCCCGAAGCCATGGAGGCGTTTCTCAGATTCTTAGATTCGGAGAAAAGCCAGATGGGCCATTTTGTGATTCTGGGTGACCTCTTTGAATTCTTCTTCGGGTTTAAAAATTTTTTCTCACACGAAAAATCTTCTATTTTCACCGACTATCTCCCCGTGTTCCGCAAACTTCAAAGTCTTTTTCACGAAGGAATCCGAATAAAATATTTTGAGGGAAATCACGATTTCTTCCTTCACTCCTTCTTTTCAGAACAATTCGGGATAGAGGTGGACGTCTATCCCAATGGATGCGAAGAAAGGTTGGGAGGGAAAAGGGCCTTCATCGCCCATGGAGATTTATCGAATCCAAGTCAGTGGACTTATCGGATTTTCCGAAAAATCCTTAAAAACCGGTGGACCTATCGTCTGATCCATTTCGCCGGTCCCCGGCTCTCTCGTCAGATCGCCCAGAAGCTGAGTGACTTAAGTTATCAAAAATATCATAACGATATCCAAGCCACTCCCCCCCCTGCTTTCAAGGCCTTTGCCCATCAGAAGTTTTTGGAAGGATTTAACATCGTCATCCTCGGCCATTCCCATTTTCCTGAGGAGGTGGAGGAGCGGATGGATGGGAGGAGATGTCTTTATTTCAATGTCGGGGATTGGATGGTCCACCGATCCTTTTTACGCTTCACCCCTCCGGATCATTTCAAATTAAGCCAATATATGTGAAAATAAGGAGAGGAGGAGGTCATTTCATTTTATAGTGAACGCCAAAAGAAAGGGGTCATTGCGAGGAGCGCCTGCCTGCCGGTAGGCAGGAAGTGACGTGCCTGCACGCCGAAGTGGCGTTACGCCTGCCTGCGCGAAGCCCCACCTCCAGAAGCCTTGCGGAGGGCAGGCGCTTCGGCGAAGGCAGGGCACGCAGGCGTGGCAATCTCCTGAGATTGCTTCATGGAGTTTATCCTGAGCGTAAAATGAGATTCTTCGCTTCGCTCAGAATGACATTAAGCGAAGGGTTCGCAATGACACTTTACGAATGTCAACTCATTTAGGTCGTTCTCTATAGATTTCGAATTTTTAATTTCATCACTGGACAAATGTATGGCGAACAGAGTCGTTTTTCTCGATCGGGATGGGACCATTAATGAAGAGGTGGGGTATGTCAATCACATCGAACGATTTTTCCTTCTTCCCAGAGTGGGGCAGGCGATTCAATTGTTAAATCAATACGGATGGAAGGCAGTGGTGGTCACCAATCAGTCCGGTGTGGCGAGAGGTTACTTCCCAGAGTCTCTGATTCACCAGGTTCACCAAAAGATGCAGGAACTTTTAGGGAACGAGGGAGCCCATCTCGATAGAATCTATTATTGTCCCCATCATCCTGATATCGGAGTTCCTCCTTATCGTCAGAAGTGCCGATGTCGAAAACCGGCAACCGGAATGATAGAAGAGGCCATGAAGGAATTGACTCTTGACCTTTCCCAGAGCTATATGGTCGGGGATCGTGGGGTGGATATTGAATTTGCCCATCAGATTGGAGCCAGGGCGATCTTGGTTCTTACTGGATACGGGAAAGGAGAATGGGAATATTCCGGGGCCCAGTGGAAGGTCAAGCCTGATCATGTCGCTCAGGATCTCTTTGAGGCCGTTCAGTGGATTCTTCAACAAGAAGGGCTGAGCCTCAAATAGAATATGGGTCAGGGTTAGGAAGTCCGTTTAAATGGATAGCAAAATGGTAATGGGTGACGATGCTGGTATCGAAGCAGGAAGCTTGTATAAAAAGAAGCTCGAATATCCAGTATCGACAGACGAGTCTCGATACGAGCTTCGACAACGAGAAACGTTGATAAACCCAAACCCTTGGACGAAACAGACATCCTTGTCTGCGCCTGCCTGCCGGTAGGCAGGGTAGGCAGGGTAGGCAGGGTTACCCTAACCGTTGAACCAAAGACTTTACACTTTTAAATAAAAGGAGGATGAAGATGCCCATCAGTAAAGAGCTCTTGGAAATTTTGGCTTGTCCAAAATGCAAGGGAGATATTTTCTTGAACCGGGGAGGAGACGGTTTGATCTGTAAGGCCTGCGGCCTGCTCTATCCCATTCAAGACGATATCCCGGTGATGCTGATTGATGAAGCCCTCCCTTATAAGGGAGAAGAATAGATATTTCGGATTGCGCCTGCCCGCCGCAGGCAGGGATTTCGGATTTAAGAATCCGAACAAAATTAAACATCTGAAATCAAAAATCTAAAGTCCAAAAATGATCGCTTTTATCATCTTTTTACTTGTAAAAGGTTTCAGCCTCTTCGTCAATTTTCTCCCCGAGGGTTTTGCTCTCTGGATGGGGAGACAGTTAGGAACGGTGATGTACTTCCTGGATCTGGAGCACCGGAGGGTAGCCATCCAAAATCTTGAGATCGCTTTTGGTCAAGAGAAGTCAAAAGAGGAGATGCGTTCCATCGCTAAAAAGAACTTCCAACATCTTGGAATGATGGCCGTTGAATTCTTCCGCATTCCCCGTATGGATTTAGAGACCTACCAGAAAATGGTGGAGGCGGAGGGGGTCGATGAGGCGTTGAAGGTTCTTGAAAAGAAAAAAGGCGCTCTTCTCCTCCTCGGACATTTCGGAAATTGGGAATTGATGGCTCTCATGTCAAAGGTCATCCAAAAAAATATTCTGGTCATTGCCAAACCTATCAAAAATAATCCATGGCTGGAACGATGGTTCATAGAGAGCCGGGAAGGGATAGGTCTCGAGGTGATCCCACCTAAAAATGCGACGCTAAGAGTGATCTACGCACTTTCTCAAAATAAAGTGGTTGGAATCCTATTTGATCAAAGAGGGAGGCGAAGCAAGGGGATATGGGCAGATTTTTTTGGGAGGAAAGTACCAACCACCCAGGGTCTGGCTGTGATGGCGTTAAAAAGCGGCGCTCCTGTTTTACCGGTATTCATGATTCGGAATGGGTTCCGTAAACATCGTCTGATCGTCAGGAGGCCGCTTGATTTAATCCATAGCGACGACTTTAATAAGGATGTGGAAGCCAACACCCAACTTTTCAACGATACCCTTGAATCCATCATCCGCGAGTATCCTGATCAGTGGCTCTGGATTCATCGGCGATGGGAGAGAAAAAAGGGGACTCATCATCAATGAAGAACCTACCCCAGAAAAAAAATGAGGGATTTGCAACTAAAAAGCCGGGGAGTGAGAAGCGCACTTACCTCCGCGTCGGGGATAAGGTGTTTCATAAGAAGTTTAAGTCCTGGGGAGGAGGGGTGGTGATGGAAACATGGACCTCTGATTTACCCGGTGGAATCTGTTTTGTTCGGATCCTCTTCCAGGATGGAAAACAGAGGGTCTTTGATAATAATTTTGATAGCACTTGCTGCTGTTGTTATGCTGGAATCACCCTCCTGAACCGCATTGAATTGTGAGTGGCCTAATCTCCAATTCTTCCACCTGAGACCTTTACCTCGTTAGAAATAATCCCCCGCTACTTTGCAGCGGGATTAGTTTTATAATAATTCCGGCAGGGTTTATTGCCCCGCTGGAATTTCTAACGGGGTTAACTCTAAACCTAAAATTATCCAGATAGGTTAATGTCCGGCCAGATTCCCGACCAAAATCCGCCATGGGAAGATATTCGAAAAAAGAGTGAGCTTTTAATTTCGAAAACTGTTTCCTTCAAAAACTTTCTGTTCCCTAATTTTAGAAAAAGGTGTATATTATAACCGAAAAAGAATAATACAAATAAGCCTCTACCCTTATGAATAATCCATTCCGAAATTAACTCGGTTCTATATAATGTTGTTTAAAGCGATCTTCTCTGGGAAAATAGCATGATAATCACCCCTTTTTGAGTAGAAGGTAGTCTTTAGTGGTTCAAGGTATAATAAAAATATAGAAGCAGCTTAAAAAATAAGCTAGGCCACAATAAAAAAGAGTCGAACAATTACAACAATAAATCCGGCTCTCGGTGAGCCTTAGCGTCCGGTTTCGTATATATTGAAGTCCGTTCGGTTTAGTGCTATTGTATGACAAGAAAGAAGGAGTGAATGCCATGTCGATAATCATGGAAAAAGATGAAGCCCACAAAATCATCAATCGGATGCCACCAAACGCTACCTGGGATGATCTCATGCGCGAGATTTACGTTCGGGAGGCGGTAGAGCGTGGGTTGGCCGACAGCAAAGCGGGTCGGACCAAGGACGTGAAAGACATCAGGGCGAAGTATGGTTTACCGGAATGAAAGTCCACTGGACCAATACAGCGGAAGGACATCTTGACGCCATCTATGCTTATATTGCTCAGGATTCGCCCGAATATGCCAGGCGTATGGTGGATCGGCTTACACGGAGATCTCAACAAATTGCTCAATTTCCTTTTTCAGGCCATAGAGTCCCTGAATATGATGTTGACCCAATTCGAGAAGTGATCGAAGGTTCTTTCCGTATTATTTACCACATAAAGTCAGACCAGATTGACGTTTTGGCTGTCGTCCATGGAGCCATGGATGTGCTGGGCAGATCTGAACAAGAAAATGAGTGAGCCGTAGCATTCGTGATATAAAATTGGCTTCAATATATAAATCTGGGGATGGGGTTGATTAAGGCGAGTTATTTACTCCCTTATATATTGAAACATTTCCCCCTTTCTAAAATTCTTGAGACCCACGAAGTGGGTATCCCCAAATGTTTTCTTCTCCACTTACTCCTTCCCTTCGCCCAAATATTTTCCAAGAAGCTCTCGGGTGTGTTCATCATCGTGACAGTAAACGCACAGGTTTTCCCAGTTCGACCCGTCCGGAGGATTATTCAGGTGATTTCCATCTTTGTGGTGGACCGTCAAAAGATTTCTTGTTTTTTCATCAAACTCTCTTCCGCATTTGGCACAGATGAGGCCATGTATCTTGAGGGAACGCTCTCGGTAATCACTTCCTTTTGGACCAGGTTTCTGTAATTTTTTAAGAGTCTCTTCAATGGATTGATAATCCCCTGTCTTTTGAGATGGTTGTTTATGATGAATTCGATAAAGTCTTTTTTTCATATAAAACAATTCCCCGTATCAGGGAGAGAGAAGAACCTGGTCTCCGAAATGCTCTTTCAATGAAACCGAAAGCGCCTCAACAGACGTTTGATCTTCAACCTCTACCATCAATTCTCCTTGCTCGCCAACGATTAACCGCCCATGTTTTTTGACGACCCCAGCCACCTCTTTTGGTTCTGCAGTCCACCAGCCGCGTGTGCGAAGAAGGAGCTCCTCGCCTTTCAATTGTTGCGGAGTGACCAGATCGATGCTTCGAAACCATGCCTCCCATCCGATTTGAGCCGGAGCGCGAAGCACAGGGCTGACGGGGTCGTGATAGATACGGCAGCGGCCAAACAAACGAAGGCGGATCATGGTAACTCCTTTTTGAGGAAACGGATGATCTTCTCGTCCCTTGGGAGCATGTCCTGAGGAACCTCAACTCCCCCTGGACTCAAAGCCCTTGCAAGACAGTGAATATAGAGGGGAGCAGCTTCTCTCTCATTCCCAATGATTCCCTGCCTGACGGCCCGAGACCAGGTTTTCTCGAAAAGTTCAAGAGCTTGCTCACGGACACTCCGGAGTCTCTTATCAAAGAGAGAAATATTCAAATGCATCAACAATTCGTGCTGGGCTTTTTCCATATACGAAAAGACCCGCCGCAAACTCTGAACCGAGGGGTCATGGCCCCATTCATCCCCGGAAGGCATTTCCATTTTTTAAATGGCCCTTATTCTGTGGCGATGTCCACCGCCATTTCGATTCGGTCGATTGGGTTGTCGTTCCCATCTCTGGGTTGAGATATAATCTGATCGACCACATCCATTCCCTTCAACACCTCGCCGAAAACCGTATATTTCCCATCCAGAAAGGGTGCAGCCGCAACACAGATGAAGAACTGTGAGCCAGCGCTGTCTGGATGGGCAGATCTTGCCATGGAAAGAGTTCCTCGCTGATGAGGTTTATTGCTAAATTCTGCTTTCAGTTGATAACCCGGGCCTCCCATCCCATGTTTTGACCGGTCAGGATTTTTTGAGTTGGGATCTCCCCCTTGGATGACAAAATTGGGGACGACCCTATGGAAAGTGGTTCCATTATAAAATCCCTTTTGGGCGAGTTCAATGAAACTTTTAATATGATTAGGCGCAACTTCAGGAAAAAACTTTAAAGTAATCTCTCCAAATTTTGTGTGGATGGTGGCTTGTGGCTCGGACATGTTTTTGACCTCCTCAGGCAAATCGGATCATTCCCTCGGACGAGGGGGTAAAAATTAATTAAAAATTAACAGACGAATATCTTAAAATCAATAGAAAGGCTCATAAAAATCGCTTGTTTAAGCAAAGGAATTTTGGTATCTATGTATTGATAAGGTTGTTAAGCACACTTCACGTTGTTAAGTTGATGAAGGAGGTGATTGGTTATGATTACTGTCCCAGCCCATAAGGTGAGACAATTTGGAGTGGAGTTTTATCAAACCTCTTTTACATCTGAGGATATCCAGAAATTGGTCAAATTTGAAGTTTTAAATTATCCAACCGCCGGCGAGGAAGAAAAAAAACAGAAATCAGGGAAGACTTCGAGCATCAACTGGGAGTTATTGGAGAGACGAATCGGGAGAAGTGAGGCTGCCTTTCAGAGGCCGATGATTCGGAAAAAGATTCGTGAATTGGTCCAATACTACTCGGATTGTCAGGAGGCCCGAAATCTGCCTGCCATCCCGGGAGCCGTGATCATGATCGCAGAGAGCCGGCTCAAATTTGCACCCACGGGGAAGAATTCCAACTTGGGAATGCTTCAAATTCCAGAAGAGACAGGAATCCTGCGCTGTCTGGATGGCCAGCATCGGTTATTGGCTCTCAGCGCCCAAATTGAAAAAGAGGTGAACATTGATGTGCCGGCTGTTCTCTTCGACACCCTGGATCCTCGCCAGACCGTCGAACTCTTTGTCACCATCAATGCCAAACATACACGACTCAATCCTTCTCATCTGATTTCGTTGGCAGGCCGTAGGCTTTATGCCGATCGGTATCAGGCGTTGGCCCACGACATCATTCGTGAGCTCAATG
>Ga0209705_10000552_pt1 | contig 19616 bp, 13 predicted proteins | sample PPLLaktember2015_5_FD_187262 | JGI IMG/M metagenome (GOLD analysis project Ga0209705, IMG submission 187262) | Freshwater sediment microbial communities from Prairie Pothole Lake near Jamestown, North Dakota, USA - PPLs Lake P8 Core (1) Depth... | ecosystem: Environmental > Aquatic > Freshwater... | reverse complement strand
GTCGATCTCGGGGATGGCGATATCGTTCGCCCACCGGACTTTGCTCTGGCGCATGAGGAGCCAGGCGGAGACGGTGATGGCGGCGACGGCCAGGACCGTCAGACCGGCGATCAGGCCCACGCTCCAGGGGGGCAGCACGGGCAGGACGGCGCGTCCCCGTTCGCCGCGCCGGCCGCTTGCGGCCTCATGTCTCTCGCGTGACTTCTCCTCGAGCCAGCGATCGAGCTCGCGGGTGTAGGCGAAAACACGGGCCTTCGGGGAATCGTCGAGCCGGTGGATCGGGAGGCCCAGATCGCGCTCCCACATCTGGCACGTGCGCATGTTGCGCTTGAGATAGGCGGAGATCGCCTTCCAGGATTCGAGGATATTCCCGTTCTCCATCTGCGTCCTGATCTCCGCGGGTTGGGCTTTGCCGGCGGCCTGATTCTAGGGCGAAGCGGTCCGCAGGTCAAGGCGGCTTTTTGACAGGCGCCGGGCCGGCTATACCGCTAGGAGAGAAGCGCGCCCAGCTTGCCCGCGACCTCTTCGATCACGCCGGAGGGCAGCGAACAGATCTTTTCCGCCCGATGGGCCCGCCAATCGACGCTCACGGCCTGATCGGAGAGGACGGCTCCCGTGACCGGCAGGCCCGGCGGGACGGGCACCTCGAAGGGGTATCCCCTGATCCGGGAAACGATCGGGCAGAGGAGGGCCAGGCCGGCCCGGGCGTTATAAGCTTGAGGCGACACGACCGCCATGGGGCGCCGGCAGATCCGTCCGGCCTTCGTTCCTGACGCCGCCGTGATCAGAAGGACATCCCCGCGCTCGGGCGCGTCAAAGACCTGCCTCATCGGTCGCCCTCGCCGTCTCCTTCTTCGATCGCCTCCCCGCCGGCCTCCCAGGCGGGATGGATGTTCTCCCCGGTCACGCCGGCCATGAGGCCATCCAGGGACCAGGCCCGATCGCGGTCGGACTTGATGACGAGCGCCGCGTCATCGAGCGTCATCTCGACCGGCGCGTTCTCGCTCCAGCCCAGCTCCTCGGCGAACGATTTCGGGACGCGGACGGCCAGGCTGTGGCCCCATTTTTGGATCCGTGTCTTCATGATTCGACTAAATGTAGATACAAAGAAGATACATTTAGGCTTCAATAATGTCAAGCGGGGTCCGTCAGGGCATTCGGAACGCCCGCTTGATCTCCTCGAGGCTGACGCCCAGGACCTTGCGCGCGATCCCGTCGAGCGCCTTCTCCGGTCCCTGGATGTGCATCGTCGAGTGCACGTGGGCGAGCGTCCCGCCGGGGCCGAGCGCCGCGGCCGGCGACGACGTTTCGAGCTCATAGAAGGGGCCGAGAGGCTTCGCCCCCGGGGACGCCGGGCCGTCGTTGTAGCTGTTGACGACATCCCCGGCGTAGGGCTTCTCCTGGATCTCCCACATCGAGTTGACGTAATCCGCGGCGCCCTCGGGCAGGGTCAGGTGGACGAGGGTCAGCACGCCGTTGGCGGCGTCATAGCTTCCGGCGAAAGGCTTCGCGCGCAGGGGCGAAATGCCGATCTTGCTCCGGAACTCGCCGTCGCCGCTGAAGAAGAGGACTCCCTTGGCCGCGTCGACGACGAGCCTGTCGGCCGGGACCTTGCCGAAGTACGCGTCGTTCACGGCCGGCCCGAGCTCGGATTCCGGCCCGGGCTTGAACGGGATGACGATGGTCGTCGACGGCGAGGGATTGAACATGCCCAGGATCCAGATCGAGAGCAGGCCCGTCTCCCTGGCCCAGGCGTTCGCGCCGAGGTTGGTGATGCGGTTATCAGAGGCATAGGCGACCATCTTGACGTTCGCCGGAACGGGGACGCCGAGCGCCTCGACGTCGGCGGCGCCGAGCAGGCGGACCTCCCGGTTGACCTCGAGGTCGAACTCCGTCCCCGAGTAGTTCACGAGATGGATGACCTTGCGGAAGTGGATGCGGTCCGCGGCCTGGGACGCGACATCGAAGGGGCCCTCGTTGACGGCGGGCGGCGTCCACCAGTGGTCGATGTCGAACGGATCGCCCTTCTTGAAGAAGACCGAGAACTGGCCGCCCTCGGGGCCGAGCCAGAAGCGGTCCTCGCCGCCGAACGCGTTCATGTGCGGATTGCTCTCGCCCCCGGCCAGGAGCTCGCGGTTGATCCAGCCGAAGCTCAGGCCTTCCGGCCCGGCCGCGGTGCTGGTCATGACCCGGCCCTGGAGGTCGGGATTGACGGCGACCTGGGCCCGGCTGCCGTCGGCGCTGAGGACCACGACCTGCGTCCGCGTCTTGAGGAAGGCCAGATCGTCCTTGAACAAGGTCCCCTGGGGCGATTTGGCCGGCTTCGCGCAGGCCGCCGCCATGGCGAAGATCACGAGCGTCGCGCCGATATCGTATCTCATGGGGGCCTCCTTCAGGATTTGGGCAAAACCTACCCGCCCATTATTCCCCATTCTCGCCGGCCGGGTCAATTAGTCCTCCCTGGGGACGCATGAGAAAATCCGCTCATATGGGAGGATGGGCCGTCCGGCCCATTGACCCTTCGGGCCGCGGACCTATCTTGGGGGGGTGAGGCGAACGACTGGAACGAGCATGAACGCGAACATCATTTCCATAAGAGGAGGTGCCCGAACCCGCAAGATCTACCCGCTTATCGGCCTCTCAGGGGGAGCGATCCCGCCGCGCCCGTCGCGAGGTTTTCGATCTGACGCCGCCGCGACGCGCGGAGGCTCGCTCCAGGCAAGAACATCAGAGCGCAATGGGCTGAACGCCCGGCGCGCGGAACGAGAGAACGGCCCGGCCGCCCCCGCAGGGGGTTCGGTCCGGGATTAGGAGAAACCATGAAGACTCTAAGATCGTTCGGTTTGGCAATGGCTGCCGTGCTTCTCCTGGCCGGGGTCCTCTCCGCTCAGGCTCCCACGGCCGGCAGGATCATAGGCACGATATTGGACGACCAGGGAGGACCCCTTCCTGGCGTTTCCATCGAGGCGAAAGGGCCCCGGCTCGTCGGAACGGCGGCGACCGTGTCCGACACCAACGGCACGTACCGCCTTCTGGCGCTCCCCCCGGGGACCTACACGATCTCCTATAATCTCCAGGGCTTCACGCCGATCGTCCGGAACGACATCGTCCTCGGCGTCGAACAGGCCCTGGTCGTCGACATCCGATTGAAGGCCGAGGCCCTCGAAGAGGAGGTCCTCGTCGTCGGCCAAGCCCCGCTCATCGACGTCAAGAGCCAGGCCCGGGGCCAGGTGCTCACCGCCCAGACCTTCAGCGCCCTGCCCAAGGGCCGCAGCTTCGATTCGCTGGTGACCATCCTGGCCGGAGTCCAGAGCGAGAACGACCTTCTCGCCGGCATCTCGGTCGACGGCGCTTCGGGAGCCGAGAACATCTTCTACGTCGACGGGACCGACACGTCCGACGTGGTCAGCGGGACCCGCAAGCAGGACGTGGTCTTCGACTTCGCCGAGGAGGTCCAGTTCAAGGCCTCCGGCTACAACGCCGAATACGGCGGTTCGGTCGGCGGCGTCGTCAACGTCATCACCCGTTCGGGCGGCAACGCCTACCACGGCGAGATCGTCGGGTACTACTCGGGCACGGCCCTCGAGGGCCAGCGGCGCGAGAGGCTGTATTTCGATCTCGCCGACGATACCCAGGCCCGCTACTATCCCTATGAGCAATACGTCGGCAAGGACAAAGAAAACTCCTTCGAGGCCGGGGCCATGCTCGGCGGGTACATCGTCAAGGACAAGCTCTGGTTCTTCGGCGCCTTCACGCCGCGCTTTTTCACCCGCAACAGGGCCATGGACATGACCACCTGGGGCGGGTCGGGCGTCAACTCCTACGACCGGACCGAACAGAGCTGGAATGCCTCGTTCAAGCTGTCGGGCCAGCCGCTGGGCAACCTGCGGACCGGGGCCAGCGTCGTCATGAACTTGTTCAAGTACCGCGGCGGGGGGGATCCCACGACCTTCCCGACCGATCAGACCTACGCCGCGACCGCCAACGCCGCGACCGACTACAATGAGCTCGGCTATTCCTATCCCAACTTCTCGGCCAGCGCCTACGCCGACATGACCCTCAGCAACAGGGCCCTGCTCAGCGTCCGGGGCGGCTATTTCTTCTCCAACCAGAACGACCCGGTCGCGCCCGTCGCCTCGACCCCCTTCTATGCGTTCGAGCTGGAACAGCCCGGCGGATACGCGGACGTCACGAACACCATGTTCCCCGAGATCCCGGCCGAGTTCCAACACCCGGCCGGATGGCGGAGCTTCCCCAGGGACCTCGTCCAGAGCCTGGAGCGGCGCGTCGCCAGCCGGTTGGGTCTCAACACCGATTTCAGCTATTATCTCAACCTCGGCGGCGAGCACGCCTTCAAGGCGGGCCTCCAGTTCGTGCGCCGCCACGAGAACGTCAGCGACGGGGCCACGCAGCCCATCGTCTATCTCGGCTGGGACCAGGACTGTGTCGCCTACGGCACCAACTACGGCCGCGGCGCCTACGGCTATTACGCCATCCGCGGCTTCGACGCCGCCGGTCCCTACGGCTCGAGCTACGATGTCAACATGAACAGCTGGGCCTTGTACCTCCAGGACAGCTGGACCATCGCCCGCCGGCTGACCATCAACATCGGAGCCAGGACCGAATCGGAGTACCTGCCGAGCTATACGACCGACCCGGCCTTCGCCGGCTTCAAGAAGCCCGTTAAGTTCTCGTTCGCCGACAAGTTCTCGCCGCGCCTGGGCTTCGCCTACGACGTCTTCGGCGACTCCAGCCTCAAGATCTACGGCAGCTACGGCATCTTCCAGGACGTCATGAAGCTCAGCATGGGCGCCAACGCCCTCGGCGGCCTGAAATGGAAAAGCGCCTATTACACGCTCGACGACTGGGACTACACCCAGATCGGCGTCGGCGGCAATTTCCCCGGCACGCTCCTCAACATCATCGATTTCCGTCCGCCCGTCTTCGAAGCCATCGACCCCGACATGAAGCCCTTCACTCAGCGCGAGATCTCCCTGGGCTTCGAGAAGAAGCTGACGGCGGACGCCTACCTGTCCATGCGCCTGGTCAACAAAAAGGTGCTCTGGGCCATCGAGGACATCGGCGTGCCCATCGAGGAATACTACACCGGCAATCCCGGCAGCGAGTGGATCAAGGAAAAGTGGGCGGAGCGCATCGCGGACGGGACCCTGCTGCCCGGGACCCCCACGTACCCCAAGGCCAAGCGGGATTACTATGCGATGAACCTGTCCCTCGAAAAGCGCTTCAGCAACAGCTGGCAGGGGGGGATCTCCTACACCCTCAGCCGGCTCTCCGGCAATTACAGCGGCCTGGCCAGCTCCGACGAGGACGGGCGCAATAACCCGAACACGGAGCGGTTCTTCGATATGTGGCACCTTCTCTACGACAAGGACCTGAATCCGATCGACGGGCCGCTGTCGACCGACCGGCCGCATTCCATCAAGGCCTACGGCAGCTACGCCCTGCCCTTCGGATTGACCCTCGGCCTGGTCGCCAACGCCTACAGCGGCACGCCCGTCACCGAGGAATGGAACGTCGACTCGGAAGGCTACTTCCCCTTCAACAGGGGCAATCTCGGCCGAACCCCGTTCGTCCTGTTCGCCAACCTCTATGCCGAATACGAGGTCAAGCTCGGCCAGCGCACGGGACTTCGGTTTAACGTCAACATCGACAATCTCTTCAACGCCAGGACCGCCCAGCGGATCTACTCGATCAAGTACCGCTACAACATCTCCCCCGGCGACGCGGCGCTCCTCTCCGGTGACTGGGCCCCCGCCGCAGACGCCGTCCTCGATCCCCGCTTCGGGATGCCCTACAGCTTCATGGCTCCGATCTCCGGGCGCGTCGGAGTGAGGTTCGTGTTCTAGAATTCAGGTGAGGGGAACGACGCGGAGCCCGTCGGGCCCGCCCCTGTCCCGGAGGGGCGGGCCCCCCTCTTTTTTGGCTAAGCTCCCAATTCCGGGACGATCCTTCTCGATGGCTTTGCTCGGGAATCGCCTCCAGCTCCCGGGCCCCGGCTACGGGGAGCGGACTCTGGGGACCGGAGAGGCGACATCCGTCGCCGCCTCGAGAGAGAATACCGAAAATTGGAGAAGTCGGGAGTGGGGGACCGTCAACCGGCGGAGCCGGCGAGCCGTTTCACCTCATGCTCAGGAGGACCGTGGGCAGCCGCTCTTGCAGTGCGACACCCGCGGGATCATGAACCGCTTCATGGGGCGCTCCTTTTGGCCGGATTCCGTCTAAATACTACCATATTAGTCGGAAATGGTCAAGGCGGCGCTCTCCGGGACGGTTTCGCATTTCCGAGGGACAGTCCCTTTGGGGACGGTCCCGCCATCCGGCGCGGGGCCTACCGGCCGTGGCTCGCGACGAGCCTGGCGGCGAACCAGGCCCAGATCTTCTGGTTGAACGCGAGGCTCGGCGGTGTGCCCTCGAGAATGGCCCGCAGGCTCGTCCGCGGCTCTCCGGGCTTCGTCCCGTAGCGGGGCTCGGCGTCCCAGAGGGCGTAATGCTCGGGATGGAACTGGACGCCGAGGACGCTCCGGTATCTCTTGTGCTCGACGGCCTCGATGATCCGGCCGTCGCGCGAGCTGGCCGTGGCGACGAGGTCCTTTCCCATCTTCCCGATGGCCTGATGGTGGGCGCTCAGCGCGCGGGGATGGTCGGACGACCTGAAGCCCATCTCCTTGACGAAGACGCTCTGGTCGCCGAGCTGGAGGCTGTGAAAGCTATAGCCCATGAGCCGGTCCAGCGGGAACAGGCCCCGGTAGGGGTTGGTGTGCCACTGCTCGGGGCCGAGGGTGATGACATCCTCGAAAGTCGTCTTGCCGTAAACGTCCCAGCGGATGTCCTGGGCGAGCGTCCCGCCCGTTCCGATGTTCATCGTCTGGAGGCCCAGGCAGATGCCCAGCACGGCGAAGTCCGGACGCGCCTCGAGCAGGGGGACGAACTTCGGGTCCTGCGATCCGCCGAGGAGCTGGAAGACGGCGGAGGCTTCGAGGTAGTGCCGGAACGGATCGGTGATGTCCGCCAGCAGGCTCGTCTTCTCCCCGTAGATCGAGGCCGGCGCGTCGGGCCCGCCGAAGAAGATGATCCCGTCGGTCTTATTCAGGATGAGCTCGAGCTCGGGCGTGCAGGCGTTCTTCTTGTAGAGGACGGGCTCGCTGATCTCCGCCGCGACCGGGTGGAACTTGAACCAGTCGAAGCCGTTCTCCTCGACGTATCTCCGGCTGTCGGCGAAATCGTCGGCCTGGCGGACGTGATAGACGCCGATGACGACGAGGCCGGGAATGTCGAGGATCCCGAGCTTGCGCAGATCGGCGAGGGCCCGGATGTTGAAGATCTCCGGATTGAAGATCGCCAGGCGGACGGCGGCGTCCTTGTCGGGCGCCCCGTCGAGGTAGCGGCCGGACGCGGGGGTCTGGCCGGCGAGCGGGGCGGCCGCGGAGAAGACCAGAACGAGGACCAGGGCGAACGCGGCGACGGCGCCTCCGGACCGGGGGGGTCTCAGAGCGGGGATTCTCATCAAGGGGCACCTCCGGGGCGGCCGAAATTCCTTCGGGTATTATAGGCGTCTCCCCCGGAACCCGCAACCGCCGGGACAAGCCGTTTTTCGGGCGCGTCCTCCCGAGGGAACCTTTTTGGGGGGCATCTTCGTCATCTATTAGGTAAGGGACGGAGGTGGCGGCGGGGGGAATCCGGATCGAAGGACGACGAACATGAAGAGAACAGCCGCGATAGCCGGTTTCATCCTCCTCCTGGCGGCGGCCTCCGCCCTCCTCGCCGTTCCCCCGGGCCAGACGCCGGCCGCTCCCAAAGAGCCCCTCGAGATCCCGCGCCTGAGCCACGCGCCCAAGATCGACGGCGTCCTCGACAATCCCGTCTGGGAAGAGGAGGCCCTCAGGATCGACGCCTTCGTCCAGCTCTCGCCCAAGGAGAACGGCGTCCCCACCGAGAAGACCGTGGCCTATTTGGCCCATGACGAGAAGAACCTCTACGTCGCCTTCCGGGCCTTCGACTCCCAGGCCTCCAAGGTCCGCTGCTCGATCACCAAGCGCGACGGCTGTATGGAGGATGACTGGGTCTTCCTCTTCATCGATACGTTCAACGAGAAGCGACGGGCTTTCTCCTTCCTGCTCAATCCCGCCGGCGTCCAGATGGACATGATGCGGATTGAGGAGGGCGGCAGCGACAACATGGACGACAGCTGGGACACCGTGTTTTTCTCCGAGGGGAAGGTCGACGACGAAGGCTATACCGTCGAGGCGGCCATCCCCTTCAAGAGCCTGCGCTTCCCGAACGACGACATCAAGACCTGGAACATCGTCCTCGGCCGGAACCTCCCCCGCACCGGGGAGATCATCATGCACCCCACGTTCTCGCGGCAGATCCCCGGGCTTCTGACCCAAGGCCAGCCCTTCGTCATCCGGGGCGCCGTCGAGCGCAGCCGCAACGTCGAGGTCATGCCCTTCGTGACCTCGCTCACCAGGGGCGGGGAGACGGTCGAGGGCAGGAAATTCGCCTTCGAGCCGGGCGCCAACTTCAAGCTCGGATTGAGCTCCAACACGACCCTCGACCTCACCGCCAATCCCGACTTCAGCCAGATCGAGGCCGACGAGCCTCAGATCGATTACAACCTGCGCTACGCCCTGCGCTACAACGAGAAGCGGCCGTTCTTCCTCGAGGGCATGGAGATCTTCAACTCCCCTGAGATCGAGACGGTCTACACGCGCCAGATCAGCGACCCGATCTTCGGCGCCAAGGCCTCGGGCAAGAGCGGCCGGTTCACCTACGGTCTGCTCTCGGCCTACGACATGCACCCGACCGAGAGCCTTTGGGAGATCCCGGACGGCGGGAGCGCCACGAAGACCCGGGCCTTCTCCAACATCTTCCGGACGAAGGCCGATGTCGGCTCAGGCTCCTATATCGGCTTCACCATGACCGACAAGGAGCTCGGCGGCGGCAATTGGAACCGGCTCGGCGGCCTCGACGGCCAGCTCCGGTTCAAGGACCGGGTCTTCTTCAACTTCCAGGCCCTGGCCTCCAAGTCGAGCGCGGAAGGGGAGCGGACCTCGCTCGCCCCGGGCCTCTACGGCGAGCTCTATTACACCAACAAGCATTGGACGCTCGGCGGCTATTACAAGGCCATCCACCCCGAATTCCAGGCCGCCCTGGGCTTTGTCAACCGGACCGACTACAGCACCGTCGGCGGCTTCGCCTCCTACAGGATCTTCCCCGACAAGAAATACCTCAACCAGGTCCAGCTCCGGCTCCAGGCCGGCCGGACCGAAGGCTATGCCGACAGCGCAACCCAGAACACCTGGATCCGGCCCCAGGTCCAGTTCCGCCTGACCGAGTTCAACCAGGTCTTCGTCATGTTCGAGACCGGCCTCGAGCGCTTCGCCGGAGTCGAGTTCAAGAAACAGATGCTTTCGATCGAATCGCAGATCTTGTTCATCAGCTGGATGCCCCTCTTTTTCTACTTCGAGACCGGCGACAGCATCAATTACGATCCCGACGACGCCTTCCTCGGCTATAGCAACACCTACGGCGTGTCCGTCGTCTTCAAGCCCAGCAAGCGGCTCCAGCTCGGCACAGACCTCAGCAAGCAGACGTTCTGGCGCTCGGCCGGCGGGGAGAGGCTCTGGGACTACAACGTCGTCCGCGAGAAGGCCACCTACCAGTTTAGCAAAACGCTGTCGTTCCGGGCCATCGTCGACTACAACTTCTTTTATAAGGAGGCCTTCGGCAGCCTGCTCGCCAGCTGGGTCCTGCGCCCCGGGACGGTCTTCTTCGTCGGGTTTGACAACAACTACCTCCGCGACGAGCTCGGCCACCTCATCCGCGACAACTACAACGTCTTCGTCAAGTTCTCCTACTGGTGGCGCCTCTAAGAGAAAAGACGGGGTCAAACCTATACGATTTTAATTAGCGCCTGAACGAAGCGGGCGGCTGCTCAAATTAAAATCGTATAGGTTTGACCCCTTCTGGCCGCAGGTGTTAGGATTGCTGGGCCTGGGGGAAGGCCATGGCCAAGTACCGTTGCCGCATCTGCCAATACGTTTACAACGAAAAGCTGGAGGGGGCCCTCTTCGACGATCTCCCTCTCGACTGGACCTGCCCCGTTTGCGGCGCGGGCAAAGCCGAATTCGAGCTTATCGACGAAGCGCCCGAGGCGCCCGCTCCCGCCCCGGTCGAGCCCGTCCGGGAACGGCGGAGCCTCGATGATTTCCGCCGGGCCTCCGACGAGCTCGAGACCCACATGGCCGACATCCATCGCATGGCCCAAACGGGCGAGTCGATCATCGAGCCGATGCGATCACGCCAGCCCGTCGTGTCGTGGGACGATATCCTGATCAAGGGGGCCCAGCTGGCGCGCCTCCCCCTCAACCGCGACGAGACGGTCGACACCCGGACGGTCATCGGCCCCAGGGCGAAAAGGCCCCTCGTCATCGGCACGCCCATCATGATCAGCCACATGTCGTTCGGGGCGCTTTCGAAGGAGGCCCACTCGGCCCTGGCCCTGGGCAGCGCCGCGGCCGGGACCGCCCTGTCGTCGGGCGAAGGCGGCATCTTGCCCGAGGCCCTGGACCTGGCCCACAAGTACATCTTCGAGTACGTCCCCAACCGCTACAGCGTCACCCCCGAGAACCTCGAACGCGTCGACGCCGTCGAGATCAAATTCGGCCAGTCGGCCAAGCCGGGCATGGGCGGGCATCTCCCCGCGGGCAAGGTGACCCCGGAGATCGCAGCCCTCCGCGGCTTCCCCGAAGGGGCCGATATCTTCAGCCCGTCGCGCTTCCCCGACATCGCTTCGCGCGACGACCTCGCCCGCGCGATCGACGAGCTGCGGACGCTCTCCAAGGGCCGGCCGGTCGGTGTCAAGTTCGCCGCCGGCGACATCGAGGCCGACCTCGAGTTCGCCCTTTCCGCCGGCCCGGACTTCATCACCATCGACGGACGGGCCGGGTCGACCGGAGCCGCCGTCAAGCTCATCAAGGACGCGACATCCATCCCGACGATCTACGCCCTCGACCGCGCCCGCCGGTACCTCGAGGCAAGGGGCATCAAGGACGTGACCCTCATCATCACCGGCGGGCTGCGCGTTTCGCCGGACTTCGCCAAGGCCCTGGCGCTCGGCGCCGACGCCGTGGCCATCGGTTCCGCAGCCTTGATGGCCATCGGCTGCCAGCAGTACAGGATCTGCGAGACCGGGCGCTGCCCCGTCGGGATCGCCACCCAGGAGCCGGGCTTGCGGGCCCGCTTCGACGTCGAAGAGGCCGCCCGCGGTCTGGCCAATTTCCTGCGCGTCTCGACCGAGGAGCTCAGGGAATTCGCCCGCCTGACCGGGAACGACAGCGTCCACAAGCTCTCGGTCCGCGACCTCGTCACGACGAACTCCGAGATCTCGGACTACACCGCGATCCCCCATGCCTGAGTCTCCCGGCCGGGGCCACTGGCCGCCGTTCCGCCTCCCGAGGAGCCGGCCCGGGCGTTTGACGGGCTCGATGAGAACGTCGGGGCGGAGGGCCGGCCGTCAGCGCTTGGCGATCCAGGCCGCGATGTCCTCGATGACTTCCGGCGCGACGCTGCCGTGCTTCTGAACGTATTCGAGCGGCGTGATCATCCCCGTCCCCTCGAAAAAGAGGTGGTTGAGCTTGGGATAGAGGTGGAGCTCGACGTCCTTCCTTTCTCCCAGCGCGGCCTGCCAATTGTCCAGATCGGTCTTCTGGACCTGGTAGTCGCGGCCGCCCTGGAGGAAGAGCATGGGCCTGCGGACGGCCTTGGCCGCTTCGGGCGGATCATAGCCGCGCACGTCGAGCCAGTAGGCCGGCATGGCCCCGACGAGCTTCTCCGTCGAGGCCTTGTCGGCGGCCGTGAGGGCCTTGATCCTGGCGACCTGGGCCTTGATGTCCTCGAGCTTCTTTTTGTCGTCGTCCGAAAGAGTCGTCCCCGCCAGGTTGTAGATATAGGTCATCTGGCGGATGATCGTGTCGTCGAGCGGCCGGGTCAGGCCGGCCATGCTTATGAATCCGGCGATCCCGAGCGGGGCGGCGGCCAGGGCGATCCGCGGCATGAGGAAGCCGCCCAGGCTGTGGCCGAGGATAAAGACCCGCTTCGGATCGATGCCCTTCGCTTTTTGAAGCAACGCCGCCGCGGCCAGGGCGTCGTCGATCGTTTCGTCCTTGACCGTCATCGACGCTTCGAGCTTGGGGTCGGCCAGGATCTTTTTCCCGTGGACCTTGCTGCGCTTGTCGTAGCGCAGGACGGCGATGCCGCGCGCGGCCAGCCCCCAAGCCAGGTCCTTGAACGGCTTATTGGGGCCGAGCGTCTCGTCCCGGTCGTTCGGGCCCGAGCCGTGGACGAGGACGAGGCCCGGGAACGGCCCGGGGCCTTTCGGCCTGGTCAGCGTCCCCGGCAGGGCCCAATCCCCCGAGCCGACCGTGACCTCCGTCTCCTCGAACTGCGAGGGGTCGGCGTAGGAGGGGGGCTCGTATTTCGCCGGCGGCGCCGACGGGACGAAACCGATCCCGGCGATCTTGCCGGCCTTGTCAAAGACGACCCGGGCGTCAAGCGTCGCCTTCTCGAATTCGCAGGTGACGAGGACGATCTCGTAGCCCTGGAGCTCCTCGCGCCGGGCCGCGGTTTGCTTCTTGAACGCCCCGACCTGGGCCGGGAGCTGCTTCGTCCACATCGGCTCGAGCTTCTCGGGGCCCGAAACCTTGAGCATCGTCGCGTCGAAGTCGCGCGCCGCCAGCGTGAAATCGCCCTTCTCCATGGCCGCGAGATACGCGCGGGCCTTGACCGTGAGAGCGTCCTCGGCCGCGGTTTGCGCGGGGCCCCGGGCTGAGAAGGCAGGGCCGGCGACGAGAAACGACAGGATCATCATGAACAGGATCGTTCTTTTCATACGGCCATTATATCCCAGTTTTGAGGCCCGCAGAAATCCGGCGACCGGATCGAGTGGACCCAGGTCCCCGGATCTTGCCGACGTGTTTGACCGCGTCACGCCCCGCCGCTAGAATAAGCCGGTGAGCCTCGATTTCCTCCTCCGCACCCCTGAGTTCGGCGACCTCGTCCGCGCCGTCGCCTCGCCCGATCGCCCTCTGTCCGTCCACGGCGTCATCGAGCCGGCCAAGGCCTACGTTCTCGCCTGCCTGGCGAAAACGGCCGGCCGGCCGATCGTCTTCGTCCGCGCCGAATCCGCCCCGCTCGCCCAGGCCGAACAGGACTGCCGCTTCTTCCTCGCGCGCCTGGCTCCCGGCGCCGGACTGGCCGCCCTCGCCCCGCTCTCCGACAATCCCTACTTCGAGGTCCCCCCCGCGCTCGATGCCGTTTCTTCGCGGATGAGGCTCTTCCGCCGCCTTCTCGCGACTCCCCCCGCGATCATCATCACCTCCCTCGGCGGCCTGCTCAAGCCCGTGCCGGCCCCCGCCGACATGGCCCGCCTCTTCCTCTCCCTGGAGGTCGGCGGCGAGGCCGACCACGACGCCCTCCTCGAGACCCTGTCCCATTACGGCTACACCCGCGAGGACCTCATCGCCTCGCCGGGGGAATTCGCCTGGCGGGGCGGCATCGTCGACGTCTTCTCGCCCGGTGAGACGAATCCCTTCCGCATCGAGTTCGACGGCGCGCGCGTCGCCTCCCTCCGCGAGTTCGACATCTCCAACCAGCGGTCCCTCAAGCGGATCGAGCGGCTGACCATCCCGGGTCTCCGCGAGTTCCCGGCGACAGCCGAGTTCCTGGATCTCTGGAAGGCCGCCGCGCGGAAGCGCTCCCGGGGCGCCGCCCGCGACCTCGACGCCAAGATCGCCGCCGTCGAGCGCGGCGAATTCGGCCCGAGCTTCTCGGCCCTGGCCCTTCTCGTCGCCGGCCGCTTCGTCCCCGTGACCGACTACCTCCCGGACCCCCTCTTCATCGTCGACAACCCCGAGGCCGTCGACTGCGAATGGGACGAACATCTCCAGGAGCTCCGCGACCAGTTCGCCGACCTTCTTACGGACGGCGTCTTCGCCCTGGATCCCGACGCGATCTTCCCCCACCGCCTTCTCGAGCGCGTCCGCAAGGAGGCCGTCCGCTTCGAGGAGCTCGGCGCCCCGGCCCGCAAAAAGGTCTTCTCGTTCGCGTTCCAGCCCGTGCCCCGCTTCGACAACAAGATCCCGTTCTTTCTCCAGTACCTGAAGAGGCTCCAGGCCGAAAGCGACCTTTGCTCGATCCATCTCCTGAGCGCCGGAACCCGCCAGCGGCTGGCCACGCTTCTCCGCGAGAACGACATCCCGGTCCTCGAGACCGACTCGCCCTTCGCCGTGCCGCCCCGCAGCGAGGTTGCCCTCCTGCTCGGCGCCCTCCCCGGCGGCTTCAGCTATCCCAGGGAGAAGCTCAACTTCTTCTCCGAGAAGGACATCTTCACCGAGGAGAAGGTCATCGTCAGCCGGGCCTCGCGGCGCCCGTTCTTCTCCCAGTTCCAGGACCTCCAGGCGGGCGACTATGTCGTCCACACCGATTACGGGATCGGCGTCTTCCGCGGCCTCCGGCGGGTCGAGGTCGAGGGCAAAGGCCGGGAGTTCATCGAGCTCAACTATCGCGACGGCGACAAGCTGCTCGTGCCCGTCGAGGACCTCAACCTCGTCCAGAAGTTCTCCAAGTCCGGCCCCGAGCTGCCCCCGCTCGACAAGCTCGGCACCAACAGCTGGGACAAGACGCGGACCCGGGCCAAGAAGGCGATCGAAGCGGTGGCCAAGGAGCTCGTCGAGCTCTATGCCAGGCGCCGGGCCGTCAAAGGCCACGCGTTCTCCTCGGGCGGGGAGTGGGACGAGGAGTTCGGCAAGACCTTTGAGTACGAGGAGACCGACGACCAGCTCCGCTCGATCCGCGAGATCCGCGAGGACATGGAGCGAGAAGCCTCGATGGACCGCCTCCTCTGCGGCGACGTCGGCTACGGCAAGACCGAGGTGGCCATGCGGGCGGCCTTCAAGGCGGTCATGGACGGCAAGCAGGCCGCCATCCTCTGCCCGACGACCGTGCTCGCCAGCCAGCACCTCAAGACCTTCCGCGACCGCATGGTCCTCTTCCCGGTCCGCATCGAGGCCCTGACCCGGCTCCAGACGGCGCGCGAGCAGAAGGCCGTCGTCGAGGACTGCCGCAAGGGCTTCGTCGACATCCTCATCGGCACGCACCGGATCCTGTCGAAGGACGTCGGCTTCAAGGACCTCGGCCTGCTCATCATCGACGAGGAGCAGCGCTTCGGGGTCGGCCACAAGGAGAGGATCAAGCAGCTCAAGGCCACGATCGACGTGCTGACCCTGACGGCGACGCCGATCCCGCGGACGCTGAACATGTCGCTCACCGGCCTGCGCGACATCTCGCTCATCGAAACGCCGCCCCGGGACCGCCTGGCCGTCCATACGGTCGTTACGTCGTTCAACGCCAAGCTCATCGCCGCGGCCGTCCGCCAGGAGATTGGCCGGGGCGGGCAGGTCTACTTCATCCACAACCGCATCGAGGACATCGACCAGGTCGCCGATCTCGTCGCCAAGCTCGTGCCCCAGGCCCGCGTCGTCGCCATCCACGGGCAGATGACCGGCCCGATGCTCGAGAAGCGGATGATCGATTTCGTCGAGCGCAAGTACGACGTTCTCGTCTCGACGACCATCATCGAGAACGGGATCGACATCCCGCTCGTCAATACCCTCATCGTCGACCGGGCCGACCTTTACGGCCTGGCCCAGCTCTACCAGCTCCGCGGCCGGGTCGGGCGCTCGGCGCGCCAGGCCTACGCCTACTTCCTCGTCCCGCCGTACATCGAGCTGACCCCGCTCGCCCGGGAACGCCTGAAGGCGCTCAAGGAGTTCAGCGAGCTCGGCTCGGGCTTCCGCCTGGCCGCCCGCGACCTCGAGATCCGCGGCGCCGGGAACCTCCTCGGCCACCGCCAGCACGGCACGATGGAGGCCGTCGGCTTCGAGTACTACATGCAGCTTCTCGACCAGGCCATCCGGGGCCTCAAGGGCGAGGCGGTCGAGGAGGAGAACCCCGAGATCAACCTCAAGGTCGACATCCGCGTCCCCGAAGACTACTTGCCCCAGATCAATCTCCGGCTCAACCTCTACAAGCGGCTGGCGTCCGTCGAGGGGCTCGCTGAGATCGACCGCATCCGGGAGGAGATCATCGACCGCTTCGGCCCGGTCCCCGATCCGATCGAGAACCTCCTGCGCTACGGCGCCCTCAAGTACCTGGCCAAGAGGCTCCGGCTCCGGTCCGTCGACCGGACCGAGCACCGGGTCGTGTTCAGGTTCCGGCCCGAAACGCCCGTCGACTGGACCCGCGTGACGCCCCTGCTCAAGAGGCACTCGGGGTCGCTCTCGCCCGAGGGGGTCCTGTCCCTCGTCCTGCGCGCGACGAGCGAACGGGCCCTCCTCGATGAAACGGTCGGGGTCTTGATGGAGTTATCCAAGTAGGCTATAATGAGTTGATATTAAAAAGGATGTACGTGCGCCAGCGGACGGATCGACGGTGTTGGCCGGCGGGGACGGGTCCGGCTGCGGCGGTCTTCGCCGCCTGGGCCGTCCTGGCCTCTTTTGCCTGCGGAGACGGCGACGGCCGGGGCCCGGTGTCCCGGGTCGCCGGGATCGTCCAGGGCACGTTCCGGGGCCGCCCGGTCCTCCGGATCGGGAAATCCGAATACTTCAACAGCGACCTGCGGGCCTATCTCGAGGCGACGGGGGCGGACGTCAAGGGCCTTCCCTCCGAATCCCTGAGCCGTCTCTATGACCGGTTCGTCGACGAGATGATCCTCTTCGAAGCGGCCCGTGAGCGCGGCATCTCCCTGAGCGAGGACGAGAAGAAGGAGCATCTGGCCAAGCTTGCCGTGGCCGCTGTCCCGGAGGGCGGGGGCCGCGACGCCGACCCGGTCGTCCCCGACGCCGCCTTCATCCGTCTCCTGGTCGAGAAATACACCTATCTCGTCGTGCGCAACGTCCGGGTCGACGCGGCTGAGATCCAGGCCTATTACGAGGAGCATAAGAAGGACTTCCTCCATCAGGGCCGGGTCCAGGTCAGCCAGATCCTCGTCGACAACGAGGAAAAAGCGGTGTCCGTGCTCCGGCGCCTCGAGAGGACCGGAGAGCCCGAGTTCCGCAAGATCGCCCGCGAGGAATCACTCGGGCCCGAGTCGGCCCGGGACGGCGTCATGGGCGTCTTCGAGCAGGGCGACCTGCCCGCCGACATGGAAAAGGTCATCTTCTCCCTCGACGGCGGCCGGACTAGCCAGATCGTCGAGTCATCCTACGGATTCCATATCTTCCGCCTGGACGCGAAGTATCCGCCCGCCCTCCAGACCGAGCGCGAGGCGGCCCCGGAGATCCAGCGGCGGATCATGGCCCAGAAAATGAAAGAGGCCCTGAGCGCCCATCTCGTCGGGCTCAAGGACACCCTGAGCTGGGACCTTCGCCCCGAGAACCTATTCTTCACCTATCAGAGGTCGGACGAATGAAAAAGATCATCGCGGGATTGGCACTGGCCGGCCTCCTCGGCGCCGCGGCGCCCGTCGTCTCCGGGCAGCAGGTCGTCGAGGAGATCGTGGCCGTCGTCAACGACGACATCATCACCCTGTCCGAGTTCCGGACGCAATACGAGATGGCCGAAGCCCAGCTCCGGGCCCAGCAGCTGCCCTCGGACCAGTTCGACCAGCAGCTCGCGCTCCTCAAGAAGGAATTCCTCGAATCCGTCATCACCGAGCTCCTCCTGCTGCAGAAGGCCCGGGAAGTCGGGCTGAACGTCCAAGAGCAGCTCAAGGCCATGATCGAGAAGATCAAGGAGGACAACAATCTCTCCTCCGACGCCGACCTCCGCCGGGCCATCGAGCAGCAGGGCATGTCGTTCGAGACCTGGCTCAAGCAGTACGAGGAAGGCATGATGAGGCAGGGCGTCCTCTACACCGAGGTCGAACGGGCGATCGTCCTCGAGGATTCGGAGGTCATCCAGTACTACAAGAAGAACCCGGCGGAGTTCACGGTGCCGGCCGAGTTCAAGCTCAACGCCGTCTATGTCGCCGGCGAAAGCCGCCCGGCCGAAGAGGTCGAAGCGCTCAAGGCCGCGATCGACGCCAAGCTCAAGGCCGGGGCGACGTTCGCGGAAACGGCAACCGAGCTGTCCGACCCGCCGATGAAGGACGCCAAGGGCGAGCTGGGGACGTTCAAGGCCGGCGAGCTCGAGCCCGCCCTCGAGGCGCCCGTGGAGAAGCTCAAGGCCGGCGAGACGACGGGCTGGATCAACGCTAAGAACAACTGGTACATGCTTCAGCTCGTGGAGAGGAAAGACAGCTTCCTGCGCCCGTTCGAGGACGCCCGCCGGGAGGTCGAGGAGAAGCTCTTCAACGAGAAGCGGGCCGTCAAAGCCGAGGCTTACCTCAAGACGCTTCGGGAAAAGAGCTTCGTCAAGATCGTCAATCCGGATCCGCTCGGCATCAACAAATAAGCACGGCGGCCGCCAGGGCCGTCGTCCACAGCCCCGCCTCTCCCGTCGCCGTCTGGGTGATGCTCCGCGTTTGGAGAGACAGGCCGTTCGATATGCGGAAGGTCCTGTCCGGCTTCCCCGGGCCGGGTTCCTTGAGCTTTTGGCCGAGCTTGGTGGCCAGCATCTCGGCGGCCAGGTACTCGGTGTGGAGCCCCGTTTCCCGGCCGGACGTCCCGACATCGGAGTGTTCGGCCAGGTACCCGTAGTGCGAAGGATCGTCGGGCACGGCCATGCCGATCGAGGCCGAGATCAGGGCGCCGGGCTTGTCCGTCGCGCTCTCGCTGAGGACGACGAACAGGATCTGCCCCGGCACCAGGAGCTTCAGGCCCGCGGCCTTGGTGACCGTGCGGGCGTGGGGCGGGTAGATGCTCGAGACGCGGACGAGGTTGAAGGGGGCGATGCCCGCCTCGCGCAGGGCCTTCTCGAAGCTGACGAGCTTCTCCTTGTGCCGGCCCTGGCCGCGGACGAGGAAAACCTTGGTCGGTAAGAGCGCGGCCATGGTCACTTCTTCGGCTCGACCGGCTCCGGCTCCTTGAACTCGATGTCCCGGGAGACGTCGTAGACGCCGAGAAGAACGGGTTGGGACCCCTTGGAGATGGCGAAAAGCCTGACGAACGCCTGCTTCCATTCCGGGTTGGTCTTGATGTTCTCCAGGTTCTTGCCTTCGACGCCCAGGTTGCTCTTGAGAACGATCAGGTCGCTCGTTCCGCCGGGCTTGACCGCCTTGCTGCGGATCGAGGCCCTGAAGGCGTCGCCGAAGTTCTCCGGATCGCCCTTGAATTGGTAAACGGCGTTGAAGTTGACATAGGTCAGCGGCTTGGCCCCGATGTTCTTGACGCGAAAGGAGATCTGGGGGACGAGGATGAGCCGGGGCGGCCAGGGCTGGTAGTATTTGGACACCCAGGTGGACGAGTAGTCCAGGACCTCGATCGAGGCTTTCAGGTCCTCGCTCGACATCGTCTTGCAGGCCGGAAGGGCCGCGAGCGCCAGGGCGGCCAGGATCAGTACGGACGGGGCGAGTCTCTTCATGGGACTTCTCCTCTCTAACGCTTGTATCTTAGCGGAGGGGTGGCAATTTATCAACCTTCAGGGCATCGCCGGCCGCT
>Ga0209705_10000550_pt1 | contig 19634 bp, 15 predicted proteins | sample PPLLaktember2015_5_FD_187262 | JGI IMG/M metagenome (GOLD analysis project Ga0209705, IMG submission 187262) | Freshwater sediment microbial communities from Prairie Pothole Lake near Jamestown, North Dakota, USA - PPLs Lake P8 Core (1) Depth... | ecosystem: Environmental > Aquatic > Freshwater... | reverse complement strand
GATCAAATGCCAGTATGAAGGCGAAGATATGGAAATAGGATTCAAGTCTGTATTTCTTCTCGAGATCCTCGCTAATATCTCCTCTCAGGATGTCATGATAGAGCTTGCCGATCCGACGCGTGCCGGCTTATTCCTTCCGGGAGAAACTGAGAATGAGTCGGAGGACCTTCTCATGCTTTTAATGCCAATGATGATAAACGCCTGATAATTGGAACTTAACCTGCGACGACCATTAGCATTCATCGATCTCGAAACTACAGGAATAAATGTTTCGGCTGACCGGATCGTTGAAATATCTGTACTGAAGATAAGTCCGAATGGGAAAGAGGAATGGATGACCACCAGGGTCAATCCCGAAATGGCAATACCGCCCAAATCGACTGCCATTCATGGAATTTCTGACAAGGATGTTGCTGAATCCCCGACTTTCAGGGAGATAGCAAAAAATCTTGCTGCATTCCTCGAAGGGACGGATCTTGCAGGTTTCAATGCAATCAAATTTGATATCCCGGTGCTTGCTGAGGAATTCCTGAGGGTGAACATAGACTTCAGTTTTCTAAAGCGGAAATATGTTGATGCCCAGGTTATATTTCATAAGAAGGAACAGCGTACCCTTTCTGCCGCATATCAGTTTTACTGCAAAAGGGAGCTCGAGAATGCTCATAGTTCAAAAGCTGATACCCAGGCCACTTACGAAATTCTTAAGGCCCAGCTTGACAGGTATTCTGATCTTGAGAACGATGTTGACAAGCTGGCCGAATTCAGCTCGTTCAACATTATTGCCGATTTCGCGGGAAGAATAATTTTTGACGAAAATGGCACCGAAATATTCAACTTCGGTAAACACAAGGGCAAACCTGTTGAAGCTGTGCTAAGGGAAGAACCTTCATATTATTCGTGGATGATCAATGGTGATTTCCCTCTTTACACAAAGAAAATCCTAACTGAGATAAAACTGAGATCATTCGGTAAAGGACAGCAGTAACATGAAAATCATCTGCATAGGGATGAATTATCGCAGGCATGCGATTGAGATGGGAAGACCATTTCCCGATGAACCTGTGGTTTTTATGAAACCAGACTCCTCAATTCTGAAAAAGAATAAACCGTTCTTCCTCCCTGATTTTTCGTCGGAGATCCATTATGAGGTTGAGGTTGTTGTGAAAATATCGAAACTAGGCAAAACCATTTCTCCTGAATTTGCCCAGAGATATTTTGACGAGCTCACCGCCGGTATCGACATCACAGCCCGCGACATTCAGGCAAGACTGTCAAAATCAATGCTCCCATGGGAAATATCAAAAGGATTTGACGGAGCGGCACCTCTCGGAAAATTCATAACCGTTAGCTCGGTTGGTGATCCTGGAAACATGGATTTCAGGCTCGAAATAAACGGGAAGATTGTTCAGCAGAGCAATACTTCAGATATGATTTTCAGCATAAATGAAATAATCTCATACATATCGCGGTTTTTCACACTCAAAACAGGTGACCTTATTTTCACAGGTACCCCTTCAGGTGTCGGACCCCTGAAAAGAAACGACCATCTTGTTGCTTACATTAAGGATCTGCCCCTGCTGGACTTTTTTATTAAGTAATTACATTGTAATTACATTATTTTTTAACTAAACGACTCATTATTTATCTTATAAATAACCTAAAATCATATCCAATGAAAGAGAAAAACAAGGTAACCCGAAGGAGTTTTATTCAGAAGTCAGCTGGTGCGGCTGCTCTTTTGTCAATGCCGTCAATAATTCCTGCAGGCGTTTTTGGCGCCAACGATAAGGTCCGTGTAGCCGTCCTGGGGGTCAACGGCCGGGGAACAAACCATATTGAAGGCTATATGAAGCTGCCCGATGTCGAGGTGGCATGCCTGTGCGATCCTGATCTGGTGATCCTGGCAAAGCGTGCCGGAGAGTTTGAGAAAAAGCACGGGAAGAAAGTGGTTCAGCAGCAGGATCTGCGGAAAGTATTCGAGGATAAATCAATCGATGCGGTGAGTATAGCAACACCGAATCACTGGCATTCACTGGCGGCGATCTGGGCCTGCCAGGCAGGGAAGGATGTCTATGTCGAAAAACCGGGTTCTCACAATGTTTTTGAGGGCCGCAAAATGGTCGAAGCGGCAGCCAAATATGACAGGATAGTCCAGCACGGGGTTCAGCTGAGGAGCTCTGTGGCAGTTCAGGAGGCGATTAAGCATCTGCGCGACGGTCTGATAGGAGAGGTTTATATGGCCAGGGGGCTCTGCTACAGGTGGCGCGATGATATTGGAAACAAGGGCACCGAGCCTGTACCGGAAGGACTTGACTATGATCTCTGGACAGGGCCTGCCGCAAAACAGCCTTTCTCACGGAATATAGTTCATTACAACTGGCACTGGACGTGGAATTACGGTAACGGCGATGTGGGAAACCAGGGAGTACACGAAACTGACCTTTGCATGTGGGGACTTAATGTCGGCCTGCCAGAGCAGATAACGGCTGGCGGTGGCAAATTCCTGTTCAACGATGCAAAAATAACTCCCGAAGTACTGGCTTCAACCTATTATTATCCCAAGGAAAAGAAGATCATCGAGTTTGAGGTGCGCCCATGGATAACAAATGATGAACATGGTGTAACCGTGGGCAATATTTTCTATGGCTCTGAAGGCTACCTGGTCGTAAACGGATACGATACATATGAATCATTTCTCGGCAGGGACAGGAAACCGGGACCGAAGGGCAAGGCGGGAGGCGATCATTACCTTAATTTCATTACCGCAGTTCGCGCCCACGATAAGTCACTTCTGAATGCACCTGTCGAAACAGCTCATCTGTCATCGGCTCTGGCTCATCTTGGTAATATTGCCTACCGGACCGGTCGCACACTAAACTTTGATCCGTTAACCGAGAAGTTCAAAAACGATGAAGAGGCCAATGCATTGCTTACCCGTCCGCCAAGGGCTCCATATATAGTTCCGGACAAAGTCTAGTTTTAAATCTGCGCCAATCTGCGTGATTTGCGGGAGATTTTTTTATTTCCCGCAGATTTCGCTGATTTCCGCAGATCTTAATTAAACCAATAAGATAATTTAACTACCAGGCCGCGGTTTTTGGCCTTATAGTCGCCTGTGTACGGACTTCCGAAATTGTTATTCAGGATATCCGATGCATAGGAGTTCTCCGTATAAACTATAAACAGATCCGATACCGGTGCAAACCTCCACTGGAACCTGAGATTCAGATTCAGGTTATCGATCTGGTTGTTGTACTGGATAAAGCTTGTGAAGAACAGGTCATCAGTGAATGTAAAATCAAATCTTGGTCCAATAAGAAGAAGCTTCGCACTGTTATATGGCGATGGAAGTGAAATGTCGTTATATGTGGTGACCAGTGCAAGGCTCCCGTACGGCTGAACGCGGTAGTTAAGTTCCCCGTTCAGCGTCAGCCTGTTCCCGTTGTAATAGCCGCCATATCTTCCGGCAAGAACAATATTAAGCATTTTGCGGTTATCAGAAGCGAATGCTGCTCCAACCTCATTCCATCTGAAATCATCCCCTTCATCCAGCTGCAAGCCTCCGGTGTTTGTGGGATCAAACGGTTTAAGAAGCCTTATATAGCTGTTTTTGAAGTCAACCGAGAATGAGCTCTTATTCAGCCAGTCAATGCTGTATAAAAATTGTGTCTCCCTGTCAGTGAGTGAAAGTGAGGAATAAGGGTCCATGTAGGTATCCAGCTTTACTCCGGGGCCATGGCTTATTATTTTGCTGCTCTCCGGGAAAAATTTGTACTGGAAGTTTCCGTTAATCTGGTAATAACTGTTTCTTCTTACATATCCGGTCTCTGCATTGTATCCCGAACCGGTAAGCGCCTGATTCAGGGTAGCGGTTATGTACTGCGATGAATACGTAATGTTGGCAGCCACGGCAGCATCTTTAAATGACATGTTTTCAGGAAAGTTCTGATGATAGTAAACTTTTCCGTTCCAGCGGTTATCGGGACTGGCAAGATTATATTCAATACCGGCGATACGGTTATATTTGTTTCCGGTAAAAGTCTCATCGTCATTTACATCGAGAACCTGCTTGTTGATCATGAACGCGGTGATGCTTGACCTGCTGAAAACCAGTCGCTGAAGGGCTGCAACCAAATAGTTGGCGGCGTGGATCTCATCCTTTTTCCCTGTCTGTATATCCATTATCCCTATTCTCCACCTGTCGCCGATGTTCCCGCTCAGCCGGGCTCCGGCGATGACAGGATTTTCGAGCCCGATTCTTCTCGAAAAGAAAGGTCTCACCCTTTCGGTCCCGAGACTTGCGAACAGGTCGCTGTTTTCGAGATAGAATTGCCTCTTTTCAGGAAAGAAGAGCTCGTAACGGTCGAGGTTAGTCTGCTGTTTGTCAACTTCAACCTGTGAATAATCGGGATTAATCGTAAGATCAAGATTCAGGGAGGTCGAAAGTATCGCCTTTACGTCGAGACCTCCGTTCCAATGCCATTTGGTCTTTTCTCCGGCCTCATTGTCCCTTGTTACCTTACCGGTGACATACGGAATAACGGAAAAACGCAATCCGGCCTCTTCCCTCGGTTTATCCCAGACCAATGTTCCGACGAACGGGAGCGAGCAATGAGGAAACTGACGCGGCATGGGTGCCCAGGCTGATTTTTCATTGTTTTTTAGGTCCTGGCGCCCGAAATTAATACCCCATTCCGTATCTCCGCCAAAATATCTTATGCTCCTGAAAGGAATACTGAACTCTGAAACCCAGCGGTCGTCATAACTTTTAACTGCAGATTTCCACTTGATATCCCAGCTGTAATCAACCCTGGTGCCATCGTACTGCAGTCCTTCGGTCTGAGCGCCTGCAGGGGAGATCCCAAAAGCAAATCCGTTGGTCTGGTCGTTATATGTATTGAGGAAAAGCATGAAATTGTCGTTCTTCATAAAGCTGTAATCCCGTCGCAGCGATTCGACAGGTCTTTTTCCGGGGGTTGGATCATGACAGATTATGCCGACATAGAAATTTGTTTTATCGTATGTGAGCATTACTTCAGTCTGAGCTTTGGCAAAACCTGTGTCGGTAGGCGTTACCCGCTGAAATTTCCGGGTGCGTTCCGCAGACAACCAGGGCCCCTCGTCAAGGATGCCATCGACAGTTATTGGTTTATCGGTCTCGACAATGTTTAACCTGTATTTATCGCGATTAACAGCCCTGTTCTGGGCGAATGATGAATTTGTGATGAATAAAAATGCCAACCAAAATATAATTAAAGTGGACCTGGACATCAATTTTAAAATTTTGGTGAAGATAGAAAATTGGATTGTGAATTTATTATTCTATTTTTATAAAGCGGGGTAAATAGATATAAGGAGATGATGAAGAGTATAAGGACTAAAGTCCTTAATCAGCATATTTTCAACTACCACGGCCTTCAGGCCTGCTATAACCACGGCCTTCAGGCCTGCTATAACCACGGCCTTCAGGCCTGCTATAACCACGGCCTTCAGGCCGTGGTTATCAGACCATCCAATAAGTGGGCTTTAGCCCTGATTTTTCTTATTAACCAGTAAACATGAATATTTCAATCTCCCCCAACGCAATCGAACTCGGTAACTCAGCTGCGACACTGGCAACAGTAAAGATCAACGAAGCAATAATCCGCAACGGCAAAGCAAGGATGGTTGTTTCGACCGGCAGTTCACAGTTTGAATTTTTCCAGGCTCTTATAAAGGAAAAAGTCGACTGGAAAAAGGTAGAAGTATTTCATCTCGATGAATATATCGGTCTGCCTGTCACTCACAAGGCAAGTTTCAGGAAATACCTTTATGAGAGATTCATAAAACTTGTCCCCGTCAAAAAGTTCTACCCTGTTGAAGTGGAAAGTAATACCGGCGACCGCTTATGGGAACTCTCCACTGCCCTGCGGAAAGAACCTGTTAATCTGGGCATTATCGGGATTGGCGTAAATGGTCACATTGCATTCAATGATCCTCCGGCTGACTTTAATTCCCGTGAATCTTATATTGTGGTAAAGCTAAATGAAGAATGCAAGATGCAACAGGTAAATGAAGGCTGGTTCCAAAGCATAGAGGAAGTTCCTGATGAGGCGGTCTCAATGAGTGTCTGGCAGATAATGCAGTGCGCAACGATAATTTCAGTAGTTCCTCACCTTGTTAAAGCTGATGCAGTCAAAAATACACTATCCCGCCGGCTGACAAACACTGTTCCTGCTACAATGCTAAAAAAACATCCTGACTGGCACTTGTTCCTTGATAATAATTCTGCATCGGAGATAATAACTTTATAACCTGTTGACTAAGTCCTCCTCTCTCCTGGGAGAGGGGGATTGCCTTCGGCGAGCTCGGCCCGATAAATCGGGCCTCAGTTTAGGGGGAGAGGCCGAAATTCGCCAGGAAAAAATGAACGAGTTTTTTAATAGACGCAGATACCTGGAGATTGTAACTATGAATGATATCGGAGTTATTGAAGCAATCCATTACGAGACAAATAAGCCTGTAAGGATTGAAATAAGGGATGGATTGATCACTCATTTATCCGAAACGGCTGAATTAATCCATAAAAACGGTTTATTTGTCGCCCCGGGGCTTATCGACAACCAGATCAACGGCTACAAGGGTGTGGATTTTTCGGACCCGCGACTTACCACCGGAAAGATGAAAATAGCTGTTGAGGCAATCCGGAAAGATGGTGTTACAAGCTTTTTTCCGACCGTTATTACCAGCAGCCATGAGAATCTTCTGAAGGCTTTTGGTAACCTTGCAGAGGCAATGAAGGATGAAGAGGTCAGAAAATCTGTTCCGGGATTTCATCTTGAAGGTCCCTATATTTCGCCCGAGGAAGGATTTTACGGATGCCATCCGTCAGAATTTATACGAAAACCATCATGGAGGGAGTTTTTTGAACTTCAGGATGCTGCTGAGGGTAACATAAGGCAGGTTACAATTGCACCGGAAGTTGAAGGGGCAAAGGAATTCATCAGACTATGTGCCCTGAACAAGATAATGGTTGCCATTGGCCATACAAATGCTTCAGCGGAACAGATAAAACAAGCAGTTGACCATGGAGCAAGAGTGTCGACACACCTGGGAAACGGATGTGCTAACCTCATCGACCGCCACCGGAATCCCCTTTGGCCGCAGCTTGCAAATGACCTGCTTAAGATTTCCATTATCGCCGATGGACATCACCTGCTTCCGGAAGAGATTCAGGTCTTTTATAAGGTAAAAGGCCCTCATAATATCATACTTACATCTGATGTGACTCATCTTATCGGAATGACTCCCGGAAAATATAATTTTCTCGGGAGTGAAGTGGTCCTGACCGGAGAGGGACTCATCAAAAACCCTGTACTTAATTGCCTGGCTGGAGCCTCCCTGCCCCTGAGAACCGGTGTTGAAAATGTTATGAAGTTCACAGGTTGCCCCCTGGGAGAAGCTGTAAATATGGCCACTGTAAATGTTGCCGGAATTTATAATCTTTCCGACAGAGGATTACTGGCTCCGGGAAAAAGGGCTGACCTTATATTGTTTGAAATAAGGGGAAATAAAATTGAAATAAAAGATGTTTTGGCAGGGGGAAGAAAAACAAGCACTGACTAACCAGCAACCAGCAACAAGTAACAAGTAACCAGCAACCAGCAACCAGTTTTATGGCAACACTCGACTACATTATTCTTATCACCTACTTCATTTCGATCACAACCTTTGGGATCTGGATCTCCAGGAAGATAAAAACCAGTGACAGCTATTTCAGGGGAGGCCGGAAATTCAAATGGTACATAATGATTGGGCAGGCCTTTGGGGTTGGGACGCATGCAGAAATGCCGGTGGCACAGACAGGTGCAACCTTCAGCAACGGATTTGCCACAATCTGGTACCAGTGGAAGAACATGCTGATCACTCCTTTTTACTGGCTGATAGCTCCCTTCTACAGGCGAAGCGAACGAACCACGGTGGGTGAGATAGTCGAAGACAGGTACGGCAGTGCCATGGGTATGGTCTACTCCATTTTTGCAATATCGTTCTTTGTCTTTAACATGGGAGTCATGCTTCAGGGTGCGGCAAAGGTCATCTCGGTGGCGACCGGCAATCTTGTCTCTCCGAATATGGTCGTAATGGGTATGACAGTTGCATTTATCCTTTACAGTTTTGTCGGCGGGCTTATCGCATCAGCATATACCGATTTTATCCAGTCATTCCTCATAATAACCCTGTCGGTATTGCTTATACCACTCGGCATGAAGGAGATAGGAGGTTTTGACTATATGAAAACAGTTCTTCCTGATCACTTTTTTGATCTTTTTAACAGTGCAAGCGGAATAGACGGATTCACAATAGCGATGCTTGCAATAAATGGCATTGTGGGAATTACTGCCCAGCCTCATATGATATCGATGTGCGCAACAGGCAACACCGAACGGGCAGGGAGAATAGGCCAGACATTCGGATCGATGGTCAAAAGACTTGTCACGATCGGATGGGCCCTTACAGGACTTGTGGTGGCTGCTCTCGTAATTAAGAACAACGTAACTCTTCCCGATCCGGAAATGGCATTCGGATATGCCTGCAGTAAACTGCTTGTTCCGGGGCTGGTCGGACTCATACTTTCAGCTATTGTGGCAGCAAACATGTCGGCCTGCTCTAATTTCATGGTCAATACAGGAGCCCTGTTCACTAAGAACTTTTATAAAAAATATATAAATCCTGATGCCGGCGACAGAACGATACTCTGGATGGGACGATACTCAGGTCTTGGTTTGTCGGTACTTGCAGTACTCTTTGCTCTCAGTATTAAAAATGTTCTTCATGGATTCCTGTTTACCGAAACGTTGGCAGCATTCATGGGGATAATGTTCCTGGGAGGGATCATATGGAAAAGGGCGAACCGCTATGGAGCTGCTGCTGCTGTGGTCTTTTCGTTCTCGGTTTACTATATTGTTAATTTTATATCAACAGGCGATCTGATGCTGGTTTACAAATGGACCCCGGGTCCGTTTGGTATAGCGATGCTTTCCGGTTTCTTTATGTTCTGGCTGGTGAGTATCCTTACAAAACCTGAAAAAAAGGAAAAGACCGACGCCTTTTTCGATAATATGAGGAGAAAATCTGATGCAAAGGAACCCGGACCTGATGGTAAGAAACCACTCGCAGAACTGACTGGCGATGGACTTATCCTTCTTGATCTCCCGGGTTGGGGAAAAAAGGAGCGGTGGCGTAATTTCTTCAAACATTACAGGGAGGATCTGATTGGATTCTTGCTGAGCTGGGTGGTAGTTGGAGTGCTTATTCTTCTGGCATGGATTATTCTGCAGATCTAGTTTGATTTACCAGAAATTAATAGAGTGCCTGATGGACTGGTCAAAAATGATCCCCTCCCAGGGGTTGGGGTGGGTTGATTTCAATTAAAATTAAGTTATCTTTATAGAATATTAAAATTTTGAAAAGATGGGAAATTTCGGTGCTACTGAAATAATACTAATTCTGCTTGTTGTTGTGCTTCTCTTTGGCGGAAGGAAGATCCCTGAACTTATGAAGGGTCTTGGACAGGGATTGAAGGACTTTAGAAAAGCCTCAAAGGTTGATGATGAACCCGAGAAGATGAAGTCAGAATCGAAAGAAGATTCAAAAAAGGAATAATCTTATATGCCTGCCTGACGTGGATGCGTTATTTCCGGGTGTTTTACTGCATGCAACCCTGACGAAGCGTAATACTCCTGTTCGCATACTTTTCGATTTCGCGATTGTGCGAAACCAGGACAATAGTTCCTCCGCCATTATTATACTCTTTAACAAGGGATAATAATATTTCGCTGTTCGAATCATCAAGATTGCCTGTAGGCTCATCAGCCAGAAGAATTTCAGGTTCAGAAATTATAGCCCTTATAAAGGCTGTGCGCTGCTTTTCTCCGACACTCAGCTCCGAAGGATACTTGTTCTTTTTATCTGCAAGCAAACATTTTTCAAGGTAGAATCCGATCTTTTCAGCCTGGCTGTTACCATTGCATGCAAGCTTTATATTCCCGGCAACGGTCAGATAAGGCATCAGATGAAACTGCTGGAACATGAATCCCAGGTGCTTCCTTCTATACAGGTTAATGTCCCTGCTGTTCATCCTGTAAATATCCCGGCCGTTATACATTACATCTCCTGAGTCGGGATGTATCAATCCGCCGATCACATAAAGCAAGGTTGATTTTCCTGCTCCGCTGGGTCCCGTTACACAGCAAAAATCTCCTTTTTCGATCCTGACGCTTATATCCTTAAGCGCGGTAAAGACTTCTTTTCCCTTTACATATTGTTTTGAAATATTCTTCAGCTCAATCATATCCCGGATCTTTTCTATTATTCCTGACTGAGTGTTTTCGCTGCATCTATCTGAGTTGCCATTAGTGCAGGTATCCAGCTGGCCAGCATCCATAAAAGCGGGAAAAGGAGGATGGAATAGTAAAAAACATTCCAGAGGGGCTTAATATCTGAGGAAGTGAACCTGAAAATTTCCCTTCCAAAGTATTCCGCCACAAGGTGACCTGTAAAAAATCCGATGATACCACCGATCAATCCCAGTATGAATGCTTTGGCAATTATCATGAAAAGAATGCCGGAGGTGCTTTTCCCCATTGCCTTAAGCAATCCTATCTCTCTGTTCCTTACAGTTATGTTCTGGTAAAACAGAAGCCCTGTAATAAGCAGGCACGACAGTATTACAAATGGTATTATGAAAGCCCCGTATTTGTTCATCATCAGGCGCTGGTTCTCCCGCGCATCTGCAATACTGCTTATTTCAGTCACTTCAAGATCGGAAAAGATTGCCTGAACCTGGTTCCTTGCATTTTTGATTCTTCCATCCTTGCAGACACAGCCCAGTGCCTCAATCTTGTTGATCATTCCCTGCATTCCAAGAACCTCCTGAAGATCCCCAAGGTTAAATGCCACTCCCTGATCGATCATGCCTCTCCCTTCCTCAAGCCGTTCTGTGATCTCAAAACTGCGGAGCGAACCGTCAGATCCTTTTATCGTAAACGGATCGCCCTCCCTGATATTCCTTGCAATAAGAAAACCCAGATGGACTTTCCCCTTTTCAACATCAAAGCCCATTGTTTCCTGTGCCGGAAGGAACCTCTGCATCGCCTCATCCTTATATCCGAAGAGTACAATCTGATGAGAAGAGCCATTCGGATCGGTCCAGTCTGAATACCTTACCTGAAGTATGCCGGTGAGATGCCTGACTGCATCAAATGTTTTTGATTCTGCAAGCTTATCGACATATTCCTCGGGAAATGCCTGCGTATTGCTGACGGAGTAAAAATCGATAAGGTTCGTTCCCTTAGGGAAAATATAGAGGTTCAATCCCTGCTCCCGCATTATTTTCCTGGTCTCATTTTCACTGGCTTTGCTTAAGGTATAAATTGCCACGGAAACGGTTCCTGCAATGATAACGGTCAACAGGATTATCAGGGAGTTGACCTTCCTGTAAAACAGCTCTTTGATAATCAGTGTTATCGGATTCATGATTGGTTTTTCTTTTTCTTTCTGAGTAAATAAACTGTCAGTATTGTAACGGCCACCAAAATAATTGCACCGGTTAAAACAAAAGAAACTGAAAGCGACCTGTCTTCCTTCATCTCCATTTTTACAGGCTGAATTGTATTAAGGCCGTCCCTCTGATCAGTGAGCCATTTCGGCAATGGTCTGACTTCAAGTGAATCATATGTTACACTATCCTGATCCATTAATGATGCAGAAGGTCAGGATTTTCATCAAGAATCCTGTTAACCATGGCGGTTGAAGGATTATCCCAGTTATCTGTAAACAGAATGTCCATTCCGGGAAGGTCGTCCTTGATAACACAGCTGCAGTCGGCTGTAAAAAAATCGATCATCAGCTTTATGTTTTCTTCAGTGATGCCTTTGCCAAGCAATGGTTCCAGAGCCCTGAACCTGCCAAATACACCGAAAAGCATTGGTTCCGATATAGTTTTCAGATCATCCTCCACATTAAGCAGCAATGATACAAAATGAGACTCATCAGCACTGTTTCTGCTCAATTCGGATACAATGATTATATTTTTAAACGGGGAGTCATTGAGTGTATTCCGGATTGTTTGCATGCCCTTGTCATCCTTTTCCTTATTGCCGGTTGTAAGATAAATCAGGACGCATAGTTTGCCGGCCATTATTTCGGATGCGATTTTCTGACGGAGAGGTGAGACAGTCAGTCCGGTAAGGTTTTTGGAATCATCATACCTTGCAAATAACCTGTTTCCGTAATATAATGCGTAATAGGGCTGTACAATATCTTTTTTCTCCACGCTCCTGAAATCGATATTGGCATGGTTGATCTCCCTGCTGACGGAAGAATTCCTGTTTCTGTCAGTTTCATTAATCTGGTCCTTATAAAAATAGATAAGGGTATACCGGCCGGCAGGAGCATTGACCAAAACCCATTCCGACACCTTTGTTGTGCAGGCAAGGCTTAAGATTGCTGACAGGAGTATTATTTTCATATGCATTCTCTTCATAATAAAATTGATTATTTCACGGCTACCTGTTCCTGAGTCAGTTCTATTCCCGATATTATTGTATTTCCCTTTAAAGGTATCAGATCAATTGTTACGGTTTGCCCGGCTTTTATACCCGCAAATGACTTAATCACCTCCCTGTCATTTTTTCCGGCCTCATTAGCAATATCGAAGTTTTCAAGAACAGTATCATTCTGCAATCTTACATTGAAAACACGTTCGCCGGGTTGTTTATCCTCGAGCTCTGAGAAAAAGAGTTTAATCATGTACCTGGTTTCAGATACATCTTTTTCCTTTGCCAGGGTTATTTCGAGCGATCTTACACCGCCAATGGCACTGGAGCTGATCCATGGAGTATTTTCCGAAGATATGGAAACAGGATCCTTCCTGATTGTGAAATAATTAACAGTATCGATCTTGACCGGAATTTCGGATTGGGTTCCACCCGCATTCGGAAATTCAAGCCACAGTATGTTCCTGTCCGAAGTCCTGTCGCCCGGGGCATTGAGATTTAATCCAAGCTGTCTGATACGGCTTCCGTCCCATTTATAGTTACTGTTTGTCCAGTAAGTCATCCATGGCATGTTGATCAGTGCAAGAGATGTCTGGTTCTGATAGGGACACTGGCACGTACGCGTATAATCAGGTGAATTAAGGACACCATCCGCCACAATAAGGTTAGTGGAGCAGCTGGCTTTCCATCCTCCCAGACTGCCAGTTCCTTCAAAAACATCCAGGTTGACAAAGCCTGCCGAAGCTGACCTGAAAGTCAGGAGGTGCTCGCTGGCAGCCACAATACCGCAGCCATATTCACGCTTGAAACTCCATTTGAGATCTTCACCGGTTACCGGGTCCTTCTCAAGGATGGGATCGCCTGTAAGAAGGTGCCATCCGATCCCGTTGGAATAGATTTTATCATTATGGATAATGGGAGGGTTCCCGTAGGTCATTGCTTTATCCCAGATGATCTGTTTTGTTACGGTATTATAGGCAATCATCCTTCTCCCTTCCTCGCCATGAAGCATGTCGCCTGATGGCCGGTTTGCCTGCAGCAGGAGCTTATGTCCGGAAGAGTAACCAAGCCATGTGCCAAATATATCAATGGTTTCCTCATGGATCTTTTCACCGGTCCTGATATCCAGGTAGAGTAATCTTGATCCCCCGGGAGGATCTTCCCCTCTTCTCTTGAGTTTGGTCTCGAGATACTGCGGAAGCTTGTCGAGGCAAAACAGGATACCATCCCCAACAATGACTGAATTGTGAATAAATCCATGATTGGCCCCGATGCTCCATAGTCTTTTGCCTGAGAACCTGTCGAGAATCACAAGCTCACTGCTGGCTGTAAGGTCGTACCTGGTAAACCGCGGATTTTTTAATGCTATTGAATCAGATTCCATTCCAGCAAATTCGGAGAAATTATTGCCCAGGATTAGCAAGTCTTCATAAACACCAATATATCCAAGTTCCCGGGTATTGGCATCACCGGTCGTAAAAGTATCAATAAGGTCACCTGTCTTTATGTCAAGGACATGGCATTTATCTCCCTCGATGAGGTACACGTACTCTTTTGTGGCAATATAATTTGTTCCCCGCGCATTGGAACCTGGCAAATGCACCTGATTATACTTCGGATCAAGCGGATCTTCCTCATCATATGATTCATCATAATAGACGAGCCATGCGTCATCAAGGAGATTTGCGAAAGATCTCCTCCAAAATACTCTCCCGGTATATACATCCCGGGCGCTTATACCGCCTATTCCCTGAATGATGAGCCGTCCGTCAATAACCTGTTCTCCCGGTCCGTGGCCATGTCTTGGAAGAACATCCAGGTTTGAGTTTCCTCCGAACCATAAAATACCCAGGGGAGCCTTTACAAGTTTGTCATCCGATTTAAGGGTGTTTGCTATATCTCCGTTATTATGGGTCCAGCTGTCAGTACCCTCCAGGGGGCCGGTTCTTGATACTATTGTGTATCCTTTGCTGTAAGTATGTTCCGCTCCATAAAGATTCAGTTCCTCAAGATTTGCAGCCAGGGTATTATATTCTTTTCCCGTTGTTCTGATTATGATCTTTCCATCATATGGGCGGGTTGATTCATATATAAGGTTAAGAATCTCCTTGTTAAAGCCATTCAGAAAATCAATATCATTAATAACAGTGACTGATGAAAAATATTTCGGAAGAAGAGGATGGGTCTTGTCATAATGGAGGAAGCTCAGTCGGCCGGCCTGAATACCCAGTCCGTCAAAATATTCCCGCAGGTGATCTATCCTTTCAGGATCCTTTTCATATGCAATAACCGAAAGTGAGGTTTGTGCTACAAGACCTTCAAGAAGTCGGATGTCATCCGTTCCGAAAACAAGGGCAAAGCCTTCGGTGGTTCCGGTCGAACCTATAATTTTTTTTGCCAGGGCAGATTTACCTCTCAGGGTAACATCCGGTCCCCTTAAATACGAAACACTGGTAACAGGTTTATCACCGAATACCTGAATTGAACCATCCCCAAGAACAGCTATAAGCTTGCCATTGGAGGCGATAAGACGTTCAATGAGTTTTCCTGAAGCATGTTTCCATGCAAGTTCAGGCTTATTATCCCTGCTTATTCTTATTGCACTGATACCTGTGCTGTCGGCAGCATACAGATAATTTCCGGCCTTTATCAGATCGGTGGTCGCCGGAATATCCAGAGTCCAGAGAGTGTCGAGCTGATTTTTCGCATCAAGGATGACCGCAGTGATATTTCTTCCCGAAAAGTATATTTTATCACCATCAACAACAGGATATTCTCCGGCATTTCTTCTGACCAGATTTCCGGAATCAGATTCATACATGTATGTCATTCGCTCCCTGTGATGATTGAAGAAAACCCTGTCGTTGCTGCACGAAAAAGCGCCGCCGGTCTTTCCGCTTGCTGCAAGGTGGTAATAAAGTTCTTCTCCCGTCTTAATATCGAATGCTGCAGGAACGGAACGTCCTCCGGCAATAAGAAGCTTGTTCCCCGATATAACAAAACTGCCCTGCGGGGCCACATCGGCAAATGCCGGGGACCTGTGAGGCTGAAGAATATAGTTGCTGGCTGTACCTTCGTTCTTCCATATTATCTTACCATCATCAGCATTCAGTGCGTAGATAAAAGTTCCCATTAGCGGGAAAATGCTTGCGGCGGTATAGATAATATTGTCTTTGATCACAATTCCGCCGCGTGCCGGCCACATCGAAATAAGACGTTTATTGCCAAGCAGTTTATTTGAACCGGGAGCAAGAAGAACTTTCCATGCCAATGATCCGTCTTCCGCATTAAGACAATAACAATAGCCATCATCTCCTGTAAAATAAATCTTCCCGTTGGCTGAAGCCAGAGGCAGGCGGACAGGTCCATCGGCATAATAGTGCCATAACTCCTCTCCGGTTTCCAGATCGAGCGCAACAACCTTATCCTGGTCGTTGAATCCAAGAATAATTTTATTGCCCGCAACAATGGGTTCAAAGATCCTGTCGTACTGCATCAGGTTCTGATTCAGGGGATCATCCCATACCGGTGTCCGGGGTGAATACTTCACCTGCCACTGAAGATGGAGATCATCTGCAAGCTGCTCGGGCGTAGAGGCCGAACGATTATGATCATAGCGCCACATTGGCCAGTCGTAATATTGGGAGTATGCTGCGGGAAGGGTGAAAAGAAGTAGAATTACTACGGCTGCTTTAAGGGTCATTTTTTGCATTAGCTTAATTCTCTTTGTTTTACAGAATTGTAATGGGCACTTGATACCAAAAATAGAGATTTTAATTCTTAATTTTTGTTAAAAGAAATATTTATCAGGAAAGTTCTTGTTAATTATGCGGTTCAATGAAATTCAGAATAACACTGAGGTCCGCGAAAAAATTCAACTTTAAAGATCGAATGAAAGTTTTATTGGTTCCTGTTATCGTTCTGATGGTGGTTTCATTTAATCTTGAAGCTCAGGAAGGAAGTTCCGGTATTGGCACCAGGTTATATCAGATCGATTCAGTCAGTATTACCGCACCTAAAGAGTATCGGAGCCTTCTGAAGGACCCATATACCGAACCATTTTCACTGTTGCCTGTGATAAGCACAATCAGTGTCCGTCAGATACAAAAACTGGGTGCCGTCAATATTATTGATGCAATGACCTATATTCCGGGAGGATTGACCGAGACACGGGGAAGACAGGTGAAACAGTTCTTTTCGGTCCGAGGGCAAAAATATCCATATCCCGACTATGCACTGAACGGAATATGGCAGCAGGAATTTGAAGAGCTTCCATATTTTATTTCCGCTTCCGATATCGAAAAGATTGAGACCGTAAGGTCGAGCGCGGCTCTTTTGACTGGCATTTCGGGCATTGAAGGGCTGATAAATATCACGACACGCGAATACACAGGTCCTGAGGCCACTCTTGAACTAGAGTACGGATCTTTCAACTCCCTTCATACCCATCTTTCAGGAGGTAACAAGATAGGACGCTTTGCGTATGCCGCTGGCGCCGGATTTGACCGGAGCGATGGCCCTTCAGGAAAGCATTCAAGGGAGGCGATGGGAACATTATACTCGAGGTTTAACTTGGAATTATCAGATAAGCTGAATATCCTTGGAAGCGTTTACTTTCTCGATGGTAAGCGGGAACTGACTTTTGCCGAGCCACCTGCTGATGAACGGTATATCAAAATGAGCCAGAACTTTGATCCTTACTGGTCGATCCTTTCAAATGTAAAAATGATATCCAGGCCCCTTAAAAATGTATCCTCGGAATTGCAGCTTTTCTATTCATACCGCAACCCTCAGTTTAATGATGAAATCACGTCGGTTTCAACTAATGAAAAGGATATAGAATACGGACTGAACACCATGCATTCAGTTGCCATACACCAAACAAATACTTTGAGAATAGGCGGATTGTATGATCACTGGAAGGCACCCAATGGCAAGAGGTTCTATACAGGAAAGGAGTGTAATACTGAAACATTTTCAGTGGTGATCGTTGATGAACAACGCATTGGGCCATTGACTTTTGACGCCGGATTCCGCTGGACAAAAACCTATCTGGTTGATTATGCAGCCTTTAATATTGATGGAGATGGTGCCCTGTTTAAAAATGTGACTCCTGTTCACGATGAATGGGAACCTGCAACAATACAGGGGAGCTTTGGTGCATCCTGGCATACTGGTGGAGGGCTATCGGTGAATTTCAACTCGGCCGTAGGCCAGGTCAAACCCAGGGAAGGCACGCTTGACATCGAAATGGAGGTTCCCGTGAATGAAACAAGGTATAAACTCGACCTGGGGGCAGTTAAACAGATGGGAAGTTCCGGAAAAGTAACCCTGGCAACTTTTGCAGTATTTCAAAAAGATGCCATCGCTTTGAGTGGTACTACAGTCATAGACCCTGATAATGGATTGGTAAGGGAGTTGTATTTGAACCGCGATCAGCAACAGATGGGGGCCGAGTTTGAGATTGTGTCACCCAGGATATTCAATTTGCTGGAACCATTCCTCAATATTTCGGTGATGAGATCACAGGTAAAAACTGATGGGACCATGAAAAGAAACATGGAAAATCCGGCCGTGATCTCCGGCGGAGGTATGTATCTTGATAAAAAGAGTTTTGATTTCAATCTGTTCTGCAAGTATGTCTCTAAGTATGAGAATGGAAGGTTTGCACCAAAAAGTGCCGGGCCTCAGCCGCTTGGTGATTTTTTTGTGGTTGATGTCAACGGGGGTTATACTTTTAAAACTAAAATGCCCCTCCGGCTCTATATGAGGGTACGTAACCTTACAGACCTGAAATATTCAACTGTTGTTGGTTACCCGGATTTCGGGAGAATGTTTTATCTCGGATTGAGGTTGAGCTCCAGGAAGTAACAGGGTGACAACCCAATTCCCCGGTAATACAGTTGATTTAAATCATTTCAGTCAGTGATCAGGTATTTTGGTTCCTTTCTGTGAAGTGTATTCTGTTCATAGCTGTAGGCAATTTCAATAAGCACCGGTTCGCTCCAGGCTCTTCCGAAGAATGTTATTCCGACCGGCAGATTTTCGACAAATCCGAGGGGAACCGTAATAGCCGGATAACCGGAGATGGCTGCCAGTGACGAACTTCCTCCGATGTAGTGATCTCCCAGCAGGAGATCAGTTTTCCATGCCGGAGAACCTGTTGGTGCAATAAGCGCATCCAGATCGTTTGAATTCATCAGGCTGTCAATTCCTCCCTCGCGGGTGGCCTTCAGCATTTTTGCGAGCGACTTTTTATAATCGGGGGAGGAGAGATCCCCTTTTTTATCAGCCATTTCAAGGATTTCCTGATCAAAATACCGGAGTTCAACAGGATCAGATTTGTTGAACCCGATAAGTTCGCCCGTGTTTTTGACCGGGGCATCACCTCCAAGTCCTGAGAAGTATTTGTTTAGCCCATCCTTGAATTCATAAAGCATAACTTCGTATGAAGCACTTTCATATCCTGAACCCCTTTGAGCTTCAACCTCAACAATGACGGCCCCCTGAGCCGTCATGTCATCAATTGCTTTTTTCATCAGGTCATCCACCCTTGCTGAAAAACCTCCTGAATTCTTAAGAATGCCGATGCGCTTTCCGTTAAGTCCGTCCTTTTTAAGGCTCGGTTTGTAATCAGATAAGGATCTACCTTCAGATTCTATTGTTTTCTGGTCCTGCATATCAACGCCGGTAAGAGCGCCCAGGCAAATTGCTGCATCTTCTACTGTCCGTGCCATGGGACCCGGCGTATCCTGGGTGAAGGAGATGGGTATTATGCCTGTCCGGCTTATAAGTCCGACAGTGGGTTTAATGCCAACTATCCCGTTATTGTTTGACGGACAAACGATTGAACCATTTGTTTCTGTACCGATGGCGATCATGCACAGGTTAGCCGATACTGCCACTCCTGAACCGGAGCTGGAGCCGCATGGATTGCGGTCGAGGACATACGGATTTTTTGTCTGGCCACCAATGCCGCTCCAGCCGCTTGTTGATGAGTTGCCGCGGAAATTCGCCCATTCGCTCAGATTTGACTTTGCAATTATCACGGCTCCTGCCTGGCGGAGTTTCATGGCAACAGGACTATCGGCTTTCGGA
>Ga0209705_10000549_pt1 | contig 19664 bp, 14 predicted proteins | sample PPLLaktember2015_5_FD_187262 | JGI IMG/M metagenome (GOLD analysis project Ga0209705, IMG submission 187262) | Freshwater sediment microbial communities from Prairie Pothole Lake near Jamestown, North Dakota, USA - PPLs Lake P8 Core (1) Depth... | ecosystem: Environmental > Aquatic > Freshwater... | reverse complement strand
TCATTACGCGCTCGAGGGCGCCGTGTTCGTCGGTGGCGCCGTCGTGCAGTGGCTGCGCGACGGGCTCGGCTTCATCGAGAAATCCTCGGAGGTCGAAGCACTCGCAGCAACCGTCCCGGACGCCGGCGGCATGTACCTGGTTCCGGCGTTCACCGGCCTCGGCAGCCCGCACTGGGACGCCTATGCACGCGGCACCATGGTGGGCCTCTCGCGCGGCACGACCAAAGCCCACATCGCTCGCGCGGCGCTCGAATCGATCGCATTCCAGAGCGCGGAAGTGCTGCTGGCGATGCAGCGGGACGCGCAGCAGCCGCTGCTCGAGCTGCGCGTCGACGGCGGCGCCACCGCCAACGACCTGATGATGCAGTTCCAGGCCGACCTGCTCGGCGTGCCCGTCGTGCGACCGAAGGTCACCGAGACGACGGCGCTGGGCGCCGCGTACCTGGCCGGGCTCGCGGTCGGATTCTGGGGTTCGCTCGCCGAGGTCGCGGCGAACTGGCAGGTGGACCGGCGCTTCGAACCCGCGATGCCGCGCGAGGCCGCCGCCGCGCGACTGCGGCAATGGGAGCGCGCCGTCGAACGCTCGCGCGACTGGCACGTCGAGGACTGAGGAACCGACGTTGGGCAAGACGATCGCACTCGCGACCCCGGTGTTCTTCGCGTTGATCGCGCTCGAGTTCGCGATCGGGCGCGGCCGCGGCCACAGCAACTACCGGCTGAACGACGCGCTGAACAGCCTGAGCCTCGGCGTGATGAGCCAGGTGATCGGGCTCTTCACGAAGCTGCTGGCCTTCGGCATCTACGCCGCAGTCTACGCGGCCTTCTCGATCTGGCAGCTGCCGGCGGACCAGTGGTGGACCTGGGCGCTCGCGATCGCCGCCTACGATTTCTGCTATTACTGGAACCACCGGCTGGGCCACGAGAGCGCGATCTTCTGGGCGTCGCACGTGGTCCACCACCAGAGCCAGGAGTACAACCTCTCGACGGCGCTGCGCCAGACGACCTCGGGCGCGCTGCTCGGCTGGATCTTCTACCTGCCGATGGCGATCGTCGGGTTCCCGCCGCAGGTGTTCATCGTCGCGGCGATCGTCGACCTGCTGTACCAGTACTGGATCCACACAGAGCAGGTCGGCAAGCTCGGCTGGTTCGACCGCTGGTTCGCATCGCCGTCGAACCACCGCGTGCACCATGCGGTCAACGATCGCTACCTCGACCGCAACTACGGCGGCATCTTCATGGCCTGGGACCGGATGTTCGGCACGTTCGTCGAGGAAGGCGAGAAGTGCGTGTACGGCACGCGCGCGCCGCTCGAGTCCTGGGACCCGCTGTGGGCCAACCTCGAGGTCTATGCCGACCTGGCGCGCAAGTCGTGGCGCACCCCGCGCTGGCGTGACAAGGTCGCGATCTGGTTCATGCCGCCCGGCTGGCAACCGGCCACCGCGCCTGGCGCTCACTGGCAGAAGCCGTCGTTCGACACCGCCACCGTGCGGCGCTTCGACCCGCCGATGTCCCGCGGCACGCGCGGATTCGCGGTGGCGCATTTCGGCGTCGCGCTGCTCGCATCCGTGCCGTTGCTCTGGTTCTCTGACACACTGCCCTTCGCGCCGCTGGCGCTCGGGTCCGGCGCCATCGTCGCGCTGCTCTGGATCACGGGCGCAGTGATGCAGGGGCGGCTGTCCGTGCGCGCGGCGCTCGGCATCGACCTGCTGCTGGCCCTCGCGATCGCCACCGCCGTCGCCAACGCAGCCTGATCGCGGATTTCCGTCCTTGCGGAACCGGGCGGCGCGGCCACAATGGATTGCGGCCACGAGGATCCGTCACGATGCCCGCTGCCCCAGGACGCTACGGCCCGCCCCGCGATGACTGGCACGCGAGTGAGGTCCGTGACGCCCTCGCGACGCTGGAAGCCTCGACCGATGGACTCGACGCGAGCGAGGCTGCGCGACGCAAGGTCTCGTGCGGCCCGAATCGCCTGCCGCAGGCCGCCCGACGTGGTCCGCTCAAGCGATTGCTGCTGCAGTTCCACAACCTGCTGATCTATGCACTGCTGGCCGCCGCGGCGATGTCCGCGGGCCTCGGCCACGGCATCGACGCCTTGGTGATCCTGGGCGTCGTGTTGCTGAACGCGGTGATCGGCTTCATCCAGGAGGGGCGCGCCGAGCAGGCGCTCGCGGCGATCCACAGCATGATCGACCCGCGCGCTGCCGTGCTGCGCGACGGTCGGCGCACCACCGTCGCCGCCGAGGATATCGTGCCGGGCGATCTCGTGATCCTCGAGGCCGGCGATCGCGTCCCCGCCGACCTGCGGCTGATCAAGCTGCGCAACCTCCGCATCGAGGAAGCGGTGCTCACCGGCGAGTCCGTCGCCGTCGAGAAGGCGATCGCCCCGGTCGCTGCGGCGGCCGCGCTGGGCGACCGCACCTCGATGGCGTTCTCGGGGACGCTGGTCGCGGCCGGGCAAGGCGTCGGCGTCGCGATCGGCACGGGCCCGGCGACCGAACTGGGCCGCATCAGCGCGCTGCTCGGCGAAGTCGAGAAGCTCGAAACCCCGCTGATCCGCCAGATGGATCGCTTCGCCCGGCAACTGACCGTCGTCATCGTGCTGATCTCGGCGGCCGTATTCGCGTTCGCACACCTCGCGCGCGGTTACGGCGCCGACGAAGCCTTCATGGTCGTCGTCGGGCTCGCCGTCGCCGCGATCCCGGAAGGACTGCCGGCCATCCTGACCATCACGCTCGCAATCGGCGTGAGCCGCATGGCCCGGCGCAATGCGATCGTCCGCAGGCTGCCGGCCGTGGAGACACTCGGCTCGGTCTCGGTGATCTGCTCCGACAAGACGGGCACGCTGACGCGCAATGAAATGACCGTCCGGTCGGTCGTGACGGCGGCCGGCGCGTTCGAGGTCACCGGCGTCGGCTACGAGCCGCACGGCGCCTTCCGCAGCGGCGACCGCGACCTCGAAACCGATACTGAGCCCGGGCTGCTGGAACTCACGCGGGCCGCACTTCTCTGCAACGACGCGAGCCTGCGCCCGGCGGACGGCACCTGGAGCGTCGACGGCGATCCGATGGAGGGCGCGCTGGTCTCGCTCGCCATCAAGGCCGGCCACGACATTGACCGCGTGCGCCGCGAGCTGCCGCGCAAGGACGAGATTCCATTCGATGCGGCGCACCGCTTCATGGCCACGCTGCACCACCGCCACGACGACGGCGCGTTCGTGCTGGTCAAGGGCGCGCCCGAGCGTGTGCTGGCGATGTGCTCGGCGCAGCGCGTCGACGACGGCGCAGCACCGCTCGAGTCCGACTACTGGCACGAGGCCGTGAGCCGGCTGGCGCGGGACGGCCAACGCGTGCTCGCGTTCGCGACGCGGCCGATGCCCGCAGGCCAGCAGGACCTGAACTTCGCCGACGTCGAGAACGGCGCCACGCTGCTCGGCCTCACCGGTTTCATCGACCCGCCGCGGGACGAGGCGATCGAGGCGGTGCGCGACTGCGCCACCGCCGGCATCCGCGTGGTCATGATCACGGGCGATCACGCACTCACGGCACACGCGATCGCACGGCAGCTGGGGCTCGGCGACGATCCGCGGGTTGCATCCGGCCACGAGCTCGACGGGCTGGACGAAGCCGCGCTGCGCGCGCTCGCGCGCGACGTCACCGTCTTCGCGCGCACGACCCCGGAGCACAAGCTCAAGCTGGTGCAGGCGCTGCAGGCCGAAGGCGCCGTGGTCGCGATGACCGGCGATGGCGTCAACGACGCCCCCGCGCTCAAGCGCGCCGACGTTGGCGTCGCCATGGGCGGAAAAGGCACCGAGGCCGCCAAGGAGGCGGCCGAGATGGTGCTCGCGGACGACAACTTCGCCTCGATCGTCGCCGCGGTGCGCGAAGGGCGCACCGTCTACGACAACGTGATCAAGGTGATCGGCTGGACGCTGCCGACCAATGGCGGCGAGGCCATGGCGATCATCGCAGCGATTGCGTTCGGCGTCGCGCTGCCGATCACCGCGCTGCAGATCCTGTGGGTCAACATGATCACCGCGGTGGCGCTGGGCCTCACGCTCGCATTCGAGCCGACCGAGCCAGGCACGATGCTGCGCCCGCCTCGCGCGCCCGGCCAGTCGCTGATCTCCCGCTACCTGCTCTGGCGGATCGTGTTCGTCTCGCTGCTGGTCGTGGCTGGCGTGTTCGGCATGTTCTTCTGGGCGCAGCAGCGCGGGCTCAGCCTCGAGGAGGCTCGCACGATCGCCGTCAACACGATCGTGGTCATGGAAATCTTCTACCTGTTCAGCATCCGCTACGTGCACGGCACGTCACTCTCGTGGCGGGCGGCGCTCGGCACGCCGGCCGTGCTGGCCGGCGTGGCCACGGTCGTGGTCGCACAACTGGTATTCACGTACTGGCCGGCCATGAACTCGGTCTTCAAGTCACGGCCGGTGAGCCTGCTCGACGGGATCGTGATCGTCGCGATCGGCTTCGCGCTGCTGGTGATCCTCGAGGCGGAGCAGCGCATCGTCGGCCGCCTCGGGTCGGCCATCCGCGTGCGGCGCGCGGTTCAGAGATAGGGCGAGAACAGCCTGGCGACGCCGTTGCGCAGCCGGACCGCGTAGGGAAGCGCGAGCAGTTCGTCGCACACGACCGGTCGCGAAACCGCGATCTTCGCGTCGATGATCGAGTCGACCGCCGCGGCCAGGCCGCGGTCGTAGCACTCGAGGTTGTACTCGAAGTTGAGGCGCAGGCTGCGCGCGTCCCAGTTGGTCGAGCCGATCAGCGACCACGTGCCGTCGACGACGAACAGCTTGCTGTGGTCGAACGGCGGCGGCGCGAAGTAGATCCGGCATCCCTTCTCGATCAGCTCGGACAACTGGGGCGTCATCGCCCAGTCCATCAGCGGCACGTTGCTGCGCCCGGGCAGCACGATCTCGACGTCGACGCCGCGCAACGCGGCGACGTGCAGGGCCCGCAGCACCTCGCTGTCGGGCAGGAAGTACGGCGTGACGATCCGGGCGCGCCGCGTCGCAACGGACAGCGCGCCGAGCAGGATCTCGAGGATGTTGTCGATGTCGGCGTCCGGGCCGTCCGGCACGCCGCGCGCCGCGACCAGGCCGTGCCGTCCCGCCGTCGCGAACCAGCGCTCACCCTCGAGGCGCTCTCCCGTCGTGAAGGCCCAGTCCTCCGCGAAGGCGCGCTGCATGTCGGCCACGACCGGGCCGTCGACGCGGAAGTGAACGCAGCGGACCGGGTGCGCGGGTGCACGCGAGAGCCAGTGGCCCGCACGGATGTTCATCCCGCCCGTGAAGCCGACCTGACCGTCGACCACGAGGATCTTGCGGTGCATGCGCAGGTTGGCGTACTGGTACAGGCGCGGCACGCGGGTCGGCAGGAAGGCCGCGACGGGCACCCCGGAGTCTCGCAGCCGGCGAATCATCGTGGGTTTCGTGTACCGCGACCCCACGTCGTCGATCAGCACGCGGGTTTCGACGCCACGCTCCCGGGCACGCACCAGCGCGTCGAGGAACGCGTGGCCCGCGGCGTCATTGTCGAAGATGTAGCTGACCAGCGTGACCGAGGCGCGAGCGGCGTCGATCGCTGCGAGCATGGCCGGAAACGCGGCGTCCCCGTCCTGCAGCGGCTCGATGCGGTGCCCGTCGAGCAACGGATTGCCGGTGACCTGCTCGCCGAGCCGCGCGAGGCCCGTGAACGCTGGATGGCGCGCTGCAAACGCATCGGCGGTCGCCATGAGCGGTGACCCGAGGTGGGCGGCCGGATGCGCGCTGGAATCGCGCTTCAGGTCGAGCGCCCGCGCCGAACGGCGGATCCGGTTGATGCCGAACAGGAAATAAGCGAGTGCACCCAGGATCGGCGCAAACCACGCGAGCCCGACCCAGCCGATGATGGCAGGCACGTGGCGCTTGCGCAGCACGGCGTCGACGGTGACCCAGGTGGCGCCGGCGAAATATCCGAAGGAAACCAGGAAGGGCCAGAGATCCCGGGCCCAGGCGACGATGCCCTGCATGTACGCGCGTTGCGACCTGTGCGGCTGGTGACTGCGCCGCCGAGTCTACGCGACCCGGCGGTTACGTCAGCGGAAATGCCAGCCGATGGAAACGCCGAGCGACACGGCGTCCGCACCGACGAGTCCGTCCTCGCTGCGCAGCAGTGCGGCCTGCTCGTCGAGCTCGGCCCAGCGCACGTCCGCCTGCAGCAGCAGGCGTTCGCTCAGGCGCAGCTCTGCGCCGAGTTCTGCTGCAGCCCCAAGCGATCGGTCGCGGTTGCGCCGCGACATGATGGCCGGCTCGCCACCGTCCTCGAAATAGACCGCCTGGTTGAGTCCCGCGCCGGCATAGGTGCGCAGCGCCCCGCGCTCGGCCAGCGGGTAGCGCAGCGTCAGCAGGTCGGCGCCGTCGCGACGATCCTGCTGCAGCACCAGCTGAGCCGAGTCCTCACCGGGGCGCGTCTGCGGATCGACGGCGTCGTGCGACTGCTCCACGATCCAGTCCGGGCGCTTGCGCCGCACGGCGCTGAACTGGTGCTTGAGGAACTCCTGGATACGAGCGGCGCCGGAGGTCCGGGCATCCTCCGCGGAGTCGTCCCCGGCATCCTCTGCGGCAAGGCAGTGCGATGCCCCGCACAGCGCGAGCCCGAGCAGTACGACCAGCCAACCCGGAGCGGTGGGTTTGCCCATGGAGACCGACCATACGCCGCCAGGTCGCGGCCACCACGCGCGGCGGCAACGCGAGCGGCTTTATGTGACGAAGCGCTCGTGATCAGGCCGCGACCCGGCACGTTACGTCAAGTCGCAGTCCGTGCGGCCGCCTCGTAGACGTGGCAGCCGCGCGCTGCGGCACAGCAAAGATCAGCGCCGGCGAATGTGCAGGTGCGAGTGCGGCGTGGCGCGCGCGTCGCCGTGCGTATGCGTTTCGGTCTTCTCGTCGACGGGCACCAGCACCAGGCGACCGTGGCGCACGCCGCGCTCGGCGATCACGTGATCGGCGAAGTGACGCACCTCGCCCACCTCCCCGCGCAGCACCGTGACCTCCATGCAGCTGTCGTGGTCGAGGTGCACGTGCAGCGTCGCGAGCGACAGGTCGTGATGCTCGTGGGCCGCGCGGGTGAGCCGGCTCGCGAGTTCCCGTGCTTCGTGGTCGTAGACGTAGATCGCGGCGGCGAGGCACTGCGAGCGCGGCGAAGCTTCGAGAGTCACCTGCTCGAGCCCGGCGCGGGCGAGGTCGCGGATCGCCTCGGAGCGATTGGCGTAGCCCCGCTCGCGCATGAATTCGTCCAGGCGCTCCATCAGGTCGTCGTCGAGCGTGATCGTCGTGCGTTGCATGGCAGGCCCCTTCGAAACCGGATCGTGGTATGCACTTATTGGCGACTGTTCATACTTATCGCTAGAGTCCGCTGCGTCGGTCGCCGCCGGTCAGCCACGAGTGCGGAGCGATGATGAGCAAGTGCCACGACATGCGCAATCGGTCCGCGGTGAGCGTCGCCGTGCTGGTCGCGCTGACGCTGCCGGGCGTCGCGTGGGGCTCGGGCATCCCGACGGCGGCCCCGCTCGAGGAGATCGTCGTCACGGCCACGCGGATCGGCCTGATCGGCGAATCGCGCGCCGCCAGCGAGGGCATCGTGCTCGCGATCCAGCTCGAGGGACGACCCGTGCTGCGACCGGGCGAGGTGCTCGAGGTCGTGCCGGGCCTGGTCGTCACGCAACACAGCGGCGACGGCAAGGCGAACCAGTACTTCCTGCGCGGCTTCAACCTCGACCACGGCACGGATTTCGCGACGCGCGTCGACGGCATACCCGTCAACATGCCCACGCACGCCCACGGCCAGGGCTATTCGGACATCAACTTCCTGATTCCGGAGCTGGTCGAGAAGGTTCGCTATCGCAAGGGCACCTACTTCGCCGACGAGGGCAACTTCTCCGCCGCTGGCGCCGCCGACATCGCCTACCGGCGTGACCTGGACGGTTCGCTCGCGAGCCTGACCCTCGGCGAGGACGAGTACTACCGCGCGCTGATCGCCGGGGCGCCGAAGATCGGCGGCGGCACGTTGCTCGGCGCACTCGACTATTCGACGGCGGACGGGCCCTGGGACCTGCCGCAGGACTTCCGCAAGATCAGCGGCCTCGTCAAGTACTCGCGCGGCGCCGCCGACCGGGGTCTTGCAGTGACGGCGATGGGCTACGACGGCCAGTGGGCCAGCACGGACCAGATCCCGGAGCGCGCCGTCGGTGGCCAATGTGCGCAGATTCCGTTCTGCATCCCGCGCTTTGGCTATGTCGACCCGACCAGCGGCGGCGAATCGCACCGCTACAGCCTGTCCGTGGACGCCTGGTCGCAGGGCGACGACGGTCGCGGCTGGTCGGCGAACGCCTTTGCGATGGAGTACCACCTCGAGCTCATCTCGAATTTCACCTATGCGCTCGACCAGGTCAATGGCGACCAGTTCGAGCAGTACGACGACCGGCGCGTCTATGGAGGGCGCTACGAGTATGCGTGGCCCGCCTCGTTCACGGACGGGGCGGGTGCGCTGCGCGCAGGTGTCGAACTGCGTCGCGACGAGATCGAGCCGGTCGGCCTGTTCCTGACGACGCAGGCGCAGCGGCGCGAGACGGTGCGCCAGGACGACGTGACGCAGACCAGCACGTCAGCCTACGTAGCGCACGACCAGCGCTGGAACGACTGGCTGCGCACCGAGCTCGGGCTGCGCTTCGACTACTTCGACTTCGACGTCTCGAGCAACCTCGCTGCCAACTCGGGCACCGCCACCGACTCGATCGCGAGCCCGAAGGCCACTGTTGTCCTCGGACCCTGGCTCGAGACCGAGTACTTCATCAATGCCGGCCGCGGCTTCCATAGCAACGACGCGCGTGGCACCACGATCCGTGTCGACCCGACGGACGGCGTGACCCCCGTGGACCGCGTCGATCCGCTGGTCGCCGCGACCGGCGGCGAGATCGGCTTCCGCTCGGCGGCCGTCCCCGGCCTGCAGATCTACGGGGCATTCTGGGGCCTCGAGCTGGATTCCGAGCTTCTATTCGTCGGCGACGGCGGCATCACCGAGCCGAGCCGCGAGAGTCGCCGCTATGGCGTCGAGTTCGGCGTGTTCTGGACGCCGCTCGACTGGCTGATCCTCGACGTCGACTACGCGTGGTCGCACGCGCGTTTCCAGGGCTCCGACCCGGCCGGCGACCGGATCCCGGGAGCGGTCGAGGACGTTGCGTCGGTCGGGGCCGCCGTGAACCGCGACGATGGCTGGTTCGGTGGCGCCCGGCTACGCTACCTCGGCGAGGCCCCGTTGATCGAGGACAACAGCGTGCGATCGGATTCGACGCTGCTGGTGAACGTCGAGACGGGTTACCGGTTCAACGAGCGACTGAGCGCGTTCCTGACGGTCTTCAACCTGTTCGACGCCGAGGACAACGACATCACGTACTTCTATGAGTCGCAGCTGCCGGGCGAGACGGCGCCGGTCGAAGACGTCCACTTCCATCCGGTGGAACCGCGGACGTTCCGCGGCACGATCGCGTACCGCTTCTGAATCAGCTCTCGAACAGCCGCCACTCCGGCCGGTAGGCGAGGCCGAGGCTGACGATGCGCGCCAGCAGTGCCTCGTAGCTGATGCCGACGGCTTCCGCGGACTCGGCGAAGTCCTCGCCGAAGGTCAGGTTCGGATTGGCGTTGGCCTCGAGCACGAACAGGCTGCCATCGGCGCGCATGCGCAGGTCCATGCGCGCATAGCCGCTCATGTGCAGCGCGCGGTAGATGCGCTTCGCGAGCTTGCTCAACCCCTCCTGCTGGGCCGGGCTCAAGTCGCGCGCCGGTCCAGTGGCGATGCCGTGCTTCGCCTGGTATGCGGGATCCCACTTGACCTTGCGCGTCGCGATACCGGACTGCACCTGCGACAGTGTGCCGAAGTCGATTTCCCAGGCGGGCAGCGCCGTCAGGCGCTCGTTGCCGAGCACGCCGACGTACAGTTCGCGCCCGTCGATGTACTCCTCGACCAGCGCGTCGCTGCGCGTCTGCTCGTGGATGAACTCGACGCGTTCGCGCAGCCGCGCCATGTCCTCGACCACCGAAGCCTGCGAGATGCCGCGCGAGGCATCGTCGGTCGCCGACTTGACGAACAACGGGAAGCTCAGCCGCCGCGGCTCGCGAAAGCGCTGCCCGACCGGGAACAGCTGGAAGCGCGGCGTCGGGATCCGGTGCGAGGCGAGCACCTGCTTGGTGAGCACCTTGTCGCGCGAGATCATCATGCCGCGCGGGTTGCAGCCGGTGTAGGGCTGGCGCATCAGCTCGAGGTAGGCGACCACGTAGTGGTCGTAGGAGACGATGCCGTAGAACTCCTCGAGCAGGTTGAAGACGACGTGCGGGCGCCAGTCGCGCATCGCCTCGCGCAGCTCGGTCAAGCGGTCGCCGACGCCGACGACGCGCACCTCGTGGCCGAGATGCTGCAGCACCGACAGCACGTTGTACTCGGTCCGGCATTCCTCGATCGCCGCCTCGGAGAGCCCTGACAGGTCAGCCGGCGGCACGAGCGCCTCGTGCACCATCAGCAGGATTCGGCGGCGCTTCATAAGGCGTAGTTTTCCCGATTGCGGCGCAGCACGTCGAGCACGACGCGCTCGTGCAGGCGCACGACCTGCCGCTTGCACTCGCGGCGCGATCCGCGCAGCACGAGGTCGAGCTGGCGGGCGCGCTGCACGGTCGTGTCGATCGCGTGGTCGACCAGGTACGGATGCATGCGCGCCCGCCGCACCAGCAGCCGGCGCAACTGGGGCCGGATTTCCCGGATGAAGCGACCCGCCGGCACGCCGTTCTGGCGCGCGGTCCGTGTCGCGAAGGCGCGCTGCAGCCAGCGGTCGTAACGCCGGTCGCAGGACCGGTAGAGTGCGGTCTTGCCGCGGTAGTACGACGCGAGCGTCCGCTCGTTCGTGAACAACGGATCGACGACCGAGCGGTCGCGGTTGATGGGGCGCTGGCCCGCGATCTCGGCCATCAGCCGGTCGACGTACTCGAGCTTCGCGAGCGCCGGCCAACCAGCGTACTCGCGACGCCAGCGCGCCTTCGGCTGCAGCCAGACTGCGAACGTCTCCGCGAAATCTTCCGTCGGATGGCTCTGCGCATACCAATGGCCGAGGTGCAGCACGTGCCGGCGGCTGCTCGGCCGCGGCGTGTAGTCGTGCGGATAGGGCTCGGACGGGCTGCCGAAGACGCGGCGCCATTCGGCCCGGCGGCGCAGGCCGTACGCCGTGTCGAGCGCATGCCCTGCCTCGTGGCGCAGGATGCGCGTCAGCCACTTGCGGCTGCCGCCCTCGACCACGCCGAGGCAGCGGCGCTCGAGCAGCCGCAGCCGCGGGTGCGCCACGTAGAACGGGATCGCGATGCCCGGCACGCGGTCCGGCGAGAACCACTCGTCCGACAACCAGGCGTGAGGCTTGAAGCGGATCCCGCGCCGGTCGAGGTCCGCGTGCAGGCGCTCGACCTCCGGCCAGGCGCTGCTCGAATCGAGGCGCAGTCGCAGCTCACGGAATCGCAGCTGCAGCAGCGCCTCGTCGTCGAGGCCCTCCCATCGATAGCGGCGTTGCGTGGCCATCACGGGTCGATGGTACCGTAGCGGACGACGAGGTCCAGCCATGCGCAACATCCAGCCCAGCACGCTCCGCATTGGTCACCGCTACCGCCCGGGCCGCCTGAACGGCCCGTACGACGCGCTGGTGATCGGGTCCGGCATCGGCGGCCTCACGACGGCCGCGTTGCTCGCCGAGCTCGGCTGGCGCGTCGCGGTGCTCGAGCAGCACTACACGGCAGGCGGCGCAACGCACAGTTACGAGCGCGCCGGCTACGAGTGGGACGTCGGCGTCCACTACCTCGGTGACATGGGCGCGCGCACCACGGTGCGCCGGATGATGGACTTCCTGACCCGCGGCCAGCTCGACTGGGCGCCAATGGACCCGCATTACGACCGGTTCTTCATCGGCGACCGCGTCTACGACGCCGTGGCCGGCCGCGCAGCGTTTCGCGACAACCTGGTGGCGCACTTCCCGCGCGAGGCGCAGGCGATCGACCGCTACCTGCAGCTGCTGGGCGAGGTCTCGCGCGGCATGCGGACGTTCACGCTCGACCGCACACTGCCGCCCTGGGCGGCCGCCGTGGCGGGGCCGCTGCTGCGCCGGCGCCTGCCGCGCAGCTTCGACCGCACGACGTGGGACGTGCTGTCAGAGCTGACCGACGACCCGGAACTGATCGCCGTGCTGACCGGCCAGTGGGGCGACATGGGGCTGCCGCCGAAGCGCTCGTCGTTCGTGATCCAGGCGTTGATCGCGAAACACTACCTGCACGGCGGCTTCTACCCGGTCGGTGGCGCGTGGCGCATCGCCGACACGATCCTGCCGCGGATCCGTGCGACGGGTGGCGAGGTGTTCACCTATGCACGCGTCGAGCAGGTGCTGGTGCAGGATGGCCGCACGCGCGGCGTGCGAATGGCGGACGGCACTGAGATCGCAGCGAGCTGCGTGATCTCGGATGCCGGCGCGATCAACACGTTCGCGCGCCTGCTGCCAGCAGGTGTCGCCGAGCAGCACGGTTACGATCGCCTGATCGAGGGCGTCAAGCCGAGCATCGGCCACCTCGGCGTCTACATCGGTTTGCAGGGCACGGCCGGGGAATTCGGCCTGCCGAAGACCAACTACTGGATCTACCCCGGCAACGACTATGACGCGGCACTCGACCGGTTCCTGGCCGACCCGAGCGGCCCCTTCCCCGCCGTCTACATCTCGTTTCCTTCGGCGAAGGATCCGGATTTCGCGCGGCGTCACCCGGGCAAAGCCACGATCGAGATCGTGGCCCCCGCGCCGTACGAGACCTTCGCGCCCTGGGCCGAGCGCACCTGGGGCCAGCGCGGCGACGACTATGAAGCCCTCAAGCAGGGTTATGGCGAACGACTGCTCGAGCACCTGTACGACAAGGTGCCGCAGGTGCGCGGCCGCATCGACTACTGGGAGGTCTCCACGCCGTTGTCGATGAAGTGGTTCTGCGGCTGGGAGCGCGGCGAGCTGTACGGCCTCGACCACGATCCGTCGCGGATGCGCCAGCGGTGGCTGAGGCCGCGCACGAAGGTCCCGGGACTGTGGCTCACGGGACAGGACATCATGTCCTGCGGCGTCAGTGGCGCGATGATGGGCGGCCTGGCCGCGGCGACCGCGATCGCCGGGGTACGCCGCATGGCACCCGTCATGAAGCAGGTGTTCGGCTGATCAACCGCCCGCGGCGCCATTTCCACGCGAGCTTGTGCAGTTCCATGACGAGCAGCAGCGAGATCGCCATCAGCGGCAGCACGGCGCGTTCGACATCTTCGAGCGGTGCGAGCCCGAGCACGCGCTGCATCAGCGGGACGTGCATCGCCGAGATGTGCAGCAGCAGCGCCGCACTCACGCCGAGGACGAGCACCGGATTGTTGCGCAGGGGCAGCCGGAACACGCTGCGGGTTTCGGAGCGAGCGTTGAACGCATCGACGTTCTGCATCAGCACCATCAGCAGCAGCAGCTGGTTACGTGCGGACTCCACCGGCAACCCGGCCTCGAGCAAGCCGACGAACGCCAGGAAGCCGAGACCGGCCATCCAGAAGCCCGCCAGCAGCCCGCGCTCGATCATCAGCCGGTCGAAGATCGACTCGTCCGGCCGCCGCGGCTGCATGCGCAGTTCGTCACCGTGGCCGCGCTCGAACGCGAGCCCGACGTCCTGGATGCCGTTGGTGACCAGGTTGAGCCACAGCAACTGCACTGGCAGCAGCGGCAACGGCAGCCCGACCAGCACGGCGAGCCCGACCGTGAGCACTTCGGCCACGCCGGCGGCGATCAGCAGGTAGACGACGTTGCGGATGTTCCGGTAGGCGATCCGCCCTTCCTCGATGCCGTTGACGATGGTCGCGAAGTTGTCGTCGCTCAGCACGAGGCCGGCGGCCTCGCGCGCAGCGTCGGTGCCGCCCTTGCCCATCGCGACGCCGATGTTGGCGCGCCGGAGCGCCGGCGCATCATTGACGCCGTCGCCGGTGACCGCGACATAGTGGCCGGCCTCCTGCGCAGCCGCGACGATCGAGAGCTTCTGCTCCGGTGCGACGCGCGCGAATACCGTCGCCCGCTCGATGGCCGTGCGGAACGCCTCCGGCTGGTCCGCAGGCAGGTCGCTGCCGGCGACGACCTCTTCGGGTCCGGTCGCGAGGCCGAGATCGCGGGCGATCGCCAGCGCCGTCACGGGGTGGTCGCCCGTGACCATGATCACCCGGATGCCCGCCTCCGCGCAGCGGCGGACTGCATCGCGCGCTTCAGGTCGCAACGGGTCGATCAGGCCAACCAATCCGGCAAACTCGAGACCGCTCGGCTCGTCCGGCGCGCTGGACCGGTCGCGAGCCGCCGGCAGTTCGCCTGACGCCAGCGCGATCACGCGCAGGCCACGCGCCGCCATTCCTTCCGCGGCCGCCCGCGCGGCGTCGAGCGCGTCGGGCGTGAGGCAGCACATGTCGAGCACGCGTTCCGGCGCGCCCTTGACCGCCACCCAGGTCACGCCATCGCGCGCGTGGTAGCTCGCGGCGTAGCGCCGGTCCGCCTCGAACGGAATCTCGTCGACCCGCGGCGCCCGGCTCAGCAGTTCATCACGGTCGACACCGCGCTTGGCCGCGAGCGCGAGCAGCGCGATGTCGGTGGGGTCGCCGCGCCAGGTCCAGGCGTCCTTGCGATGGCGCAGGTCCGCGTCGTTGCAGGCGACGGCGATCTCGAGCACCCGACCGAGCCCGGGACCGTCCTCGGCCGCGCCATCTCGCGCCACGATGCTCCCGTTCGGCTCGTAGCCCGCGCCGCTGACTTCGAAGACGACCGACCCCGCGACCTGGATCTCGCGCACGGTCAGCTCGTTGCAGGTGAGCGTGCCGGTCTTGTCGCTCGCGATCAGCGTGCAGCTGCCGAGACCCTCGACCGCCGGCAGGCGTCGCACGATCGCGCCGCGCTTCGCCATGCGCCGCGCCGCGATCGCCAGCGTGACGGTCACGGCTACCGGCAGGCCTTCTGGAATTGCGGACACTGCGAGCGCCACGCCGAAGGCGAACATCGTCGCGAGGGATTGCTCGTTGACCAGCACGCCGACCGCACCGATCAGGACGGCGGCCGCAAGCACCACGACGGCGACCACGCGGCTGAAGCGCTCCATGCGCTCCATCAACGGTGCCTTGCCGTGCTCGGTGGTGGCCATTGTGATCGCCATTCCGCCGATCACGGTCGCAGACCCGGTGGCGACCACGACGCCCCGGCCCCGGCCGCGCGCAACGGTCGAACCGGCGTGCAGCATGTTCTGCTGATCGCCGAGCGCGGTCGCCGCCTCCCCGCGCCATTGCGCCGCCTTCGGCACCGGCAGTGATTCGCCGGTCAGCGCGGCCTCTTCCGCTTCGAGGCCGTGGGCATCGAGCAGCCGCAGGTCGGCCGGCACGTGCTGACCGCTCTCGATGACGACGATGTCGCCGGGGACGAGGTGCTCCGCATCCACCTCGACCGCAGCCCCATCGCGCAGCACCGTCGCGCGGACACGCAGCAGCTTCTGCAGGCTCCGGCTCTGCCGCTCGGCATGCCACTCCTGCCAGCCACCGAGCATGGAATTCACCAGCAGCACGACGCCGATGAACGCCGCGTCGGTGACGTCGCCCAGCGCGAGCGCGACCGCGGCAGCCGCGAGCAGCACGTAGATGAGCGGACTCTTCAGTTGCCGCAAGCCGATTGCGAGCCAGCCTGGCTGCGGTTCGGACGGCAGTACGTTGGGGCCGGACTGCTCGAGCCGGCGCTCCGCCTCCGCCTGCGTCAGCCCGTCCGGCGTGGCGTCGACCGCGGCCAGGACCTCGGCCGCGTCGAGGCAATGCCAACCCGTGCCGCCGCCTGGAGCATCCATGGCGCCATTACAGGCGGACGGCGCCCGCAATGGAATCGCGGAAATCCGCCGGCGTTCAGTAGGCCCGCTTCTTGGTGTCCATCATCCTCAGGATCAGTGGCGTCAGGATGATCTGCATCGCGATCGGCAGCTTGCCGCCGGGCAGCACCAGCGTGTTCGGCCGCGACATGAACGAGTCGTGCACCATGGACAGCAGGTACGGGAAGTCGATGCCCTTCGGGTTCGCGAAGCGGACGATCAGGAAGCTCTCGTCGGCCGTCGGGATGTCCTTGGCGATGAACGGGTTCGAGGTGTCCACCGTCGGCACGCGCTGGAAGTTGATGTGCGTGCGCGAGAACTGCGGCGCGATGTAGTTCACGTAGTCCGGCATGCGGCGCAGGATGGTGTCCACCACCGCCTCGGTCGAGTAGCCCCGGCTGCGGCGGTCGCGGTGCAGCTTCTGGATCCACTCCAGGTTGATCGAGGGCGCCACGCCCACCAGCAGGTCCGGATATCTGGCTACGTCGTGCTCCGGCGTCTGCACTGCGCCGTGCAGGCCCTCGTAGAACAGCAGGTCTGAGCCCTCGCCGATCTCCGTCCAGGCCGTGAAGGTGCCCGGCGCCCCGCCGTGCTTCACCCCTTCCTCCGCATCGTGGATGTAGGTGCGCGACAGTCCCTTGCCGCTCAGCGCATAGCTCTTGAAGAGCTCCTCGAGTTCACCGAACAGGTTCGAGTCGGGGCCGAAATGGCTGAAGTTCTTGTTCCCCTGCGCCTCCGCCTCCTTCATCTTCTCGCGCATCGCCAGGCGGTCGTAGCGGTGGAAGGCGTCGCCCTCGACGATCGCCGCGTCGATCTTCTCGCGTCGGAAGATCCACTCGAAGGTCGTCTTGACCGTGCTCGTGCCCGCGCCGCTCGAGCCGGTCACCGCGATGATGGGGTGTCTCGCCGACATGACTTTTTCTCCCGGCGTGAGGTTCAGGTGTTGGTGAACAGCGAGCGCTCGCCGAACAGGGGCGAGCTGTAGGGCTTGTCCTCGCCCCGGTCGTACTCGGCGTGGTAGCGCTCGACACGCTCCACCTCGGCCCTGGAGCCCAGGATGACGGGTACCCGCTGGTGCAGCCGCACCGGGGCGACCTCCATGATGCGCCCTCGACCGGTCGAGGCGGCGGCGCCGGCCTGCTCGACGATCATCGCCATCGGATTCGCCTCGTACAGCAACCGCAGGCGACCCTCGCGGTTCGCTTCCTTCTGGTCGCGCGGGTACATGTAGATGCCGCCTCGGATCAGGATGCGGTGCACGTCGGCCACCATCGAGGCCACCCAGCGCGTGTTGAAGTCCTTGCCACGCGGCCCCGCGGCCCCGGCCTTGCATTCGTCCACGTAACGCGTGATCGGCGGCTCCCAGAAGCGGCGGTTCGACGCGTTGATCAGGTAATCGGCGCCTTCCTCGGGGACGCGGATGTCCGGGTGCGTGAGCACGAAGTTGCCGATTTCGCGATCGAGCGTGAAGCCGTGCGTACCGCGACCGACGGTGAGCACGACCTGGGTGGAGGGCCCGTAGATGGCATAGCCCGCCGCGATCTGGCGCACGCCAGGCTGCAGCACGGCCGCCGTGCTGCGCACGGTCTCGGGCAGCGCGAGCACCGAGAAGATCGAGCCGACGGGCAGGTTCACGTCGAGGTTGTTCGAGCCGTCGAGCGGATCGAACACCAGCGCGAGGCGGCCGTTGCCCTCGACGAAGTGCACGTCGTCCATCTCCTCGGAGGCGAGCGCGCCGATCAGGCCGCTCCACTCGACGCCGCGCGCGAACAGCTCGTCAGCGAGCAGGTCGAGCTTCTTCTGCGACTCGCCCTGCGCGTTCTCGGTGCCCGCGAGGCCGGCGAGACCGACCAGCGGACCCTTGCCCACGGCCGCGGAGATCGCCTTGATCACCGCCGCGACGTCGACGAGTAGCGCAGCGAGCTCGCGCCCGTGCGGTCCTTCGGGCACCTGCTGGATCAGGAACTTCGAGATTGTCGTATAGCCGGGGTTCAGCATGGGGCCTCCTCGGTAGCGCCGCTGGCACGGGCCGCGTCGAACACGCGGCTCGCGCGGATGTCTTCGGCCTCGAGCGTCATCAGCATGCCGGCGTCCACGCGCCCGGCCTCGAGCAGCCGACGTGCCTGGCGCAGCCGGGCCCGGTCGAGCGCGTTGCGCAGCGAACGGGCGTTGGCGAAATTCGGCTGCTCACGGCGCAGCCTGAGATAGTCGCCCAGCGCCGCGCGCGCGGACGGCGACAGCCGCAGCCCGAGCTCCTCGATCATGCCGCCGGCGATGGCCTCGAGTTCCTCGACCGAGTAGTCGGGGAAGTCGATGTGGTGCGCAACGCGCGAGCCGAGCCCCGGGTTGCACTGGAAGAAGGTGTCCATGCGCAACTTGTAGCCGGCGAAGATCACCACGAGGTCCTCACGCTGGTTCTCCATCACCTGCATCAGGATCTCGATCGCCTCCTGGCCGTAGTCGCGCTCGTTCTCGGGCCGGTACAGGTAGTAGGCCTCGTCGATGAACAGCACGCCGCCCATGGCGCGCTTCAGCACTTCCTTGGTCTTGGGCGCGGTGTGGCCGATGTACTGCCCGACCAGGTCGTCGCGCGTGACCGCGACGAGGTGCCCCTTACGCACGTGGCCCAGTCGGTGCAGGATCGCCGCCATGCGCATGGCGACCGTGGTCTTGCCGGTGCCCGGATTGCCGGTGAAGCACATGTGCAGCGAGGGCTTGGCGCCCTCGACGCCGAGCGCCGCGCGCGCCTTGTCCACCACCAGCAGCGAGGCGATCTCGCGGATGCGAGTCTTGACCGGCCGCAGCCCGACGAGCTCGCGGTCGAGCTCGTCGAGCACCCCGGTCACGCCCGACTCGGCAAGCAGGGACTTCAGGTCGATGGACTCGCCCATGGTCCGGCTCCGCCGCCCCGCGCGTCAGGCGCGCTCGAGCGTGTAACGCACGAGCCGCCCCGCGAACTCCTCGCGCCGCAGTCGGTAGCGGGCCTCCTCGGCCGGGCGGTGCACCATGAAGGACATGCGCATGGTCTCGAAGCCGAGGGTCGAGTCGAACGCGTTCAGCTTGATGTAGCAGTCGGGGTGCGCCTTGCGGCACTCGCGCAGCTCGCCGAGCATGCCCGCCGCGTCCTTCAGGTCGAACATGGGCAGGCCCCACATCTCCCAGTAGACGTTGCGGGGGTGCGGATCGTCGGTGTACTCGAGCGACACCGCCCAGCCCTGCTCGAGGGCGTACTCGATCTGCTTGCCGATCTGCTCGTCGGTGAGGTCCGGCAGGTAAGAAAATGTGCCTTGTGTGATGCGCATGGCGGGCTCCTCAGGCAACGCTCGCCGTCGGCACGAAGTCCGACGTGTCGGTCGAGGCGTAGTTGAACGTGACGTCCTTCCAGGTGGCGAGTGCGGCCTCGAGCGGCCGGCAGGTCTTGGCCGCCTGCACGAGGATCTGCGGGCCTTCGTTGACGATGTCGCGGCCCTCGTTGCGCGCGAGCACCATGGCCTCGAGCGCGACTCGGTTCGCGGTGGCGCCGGCCTGGATGCCCATCGGGTGGCCGATCGTGCCGCCGCCGAACTGCAGCACCACGTCGTCGCCGAACAGGTCGATCAGCTGGTGCATCTGGCCAGCATGGATGCCGCCGGAGGCCACCGGCAGCACCTTGCGCAAGCCCGCCCAATCCTGGTCGAAGAACAGTCCGCGCGGCAGGTCTTTCTGCGTGTAGGTGTCG
>Ga0209705_10000548_pt1 | contig 19678 bp, 14 predicted proteins | sample PPLLaktember2015_5_FD_187262 | JGI IMG/M metagenome (GOLD analysis project Ga0209705, IMG submission 187262) | Freshwater sediment microbial communities from Prairie Pothole Lake near Jamestown, North Dakota, USA - PPLs Lake P8 Core (1) Depth... | ecosystem: Environmental > Aquatic > Freshwater... | reverse complement strand
GCCCAGTACGGTGAGAGCGAGACACGCGCACTCGCCACCGCGCTCAACCAGCCGGCCACGCTCGATCTGCGCGTGAACACCCTCAAGGCCACACGTGAAGAAGCCGCCGCCTGTCTGGCCGAAGCAGGCTTGCCTGTCGAACTCACGCCTTACTCGCCGGTTGGACTGCGGCGACGCGAGCGCGCGCCGATCTTCCGTACACGCTGCTTCGAAGAGGGTCTGATCGAAGTGCAGGATGAAGGCAGCCAGCTGCTGTCGCTGCTGCTCGAACCCAAACGGCGCGAGATGGTAGTGGACTTCTGTGCCGGCGCCGGCGGCAAGACCCTGCACCTGGCTGCACTCATGGCCAACACCGGTTCGGTGTACGCGTTCGATATCTCGTCTAAACGCCTCGAACGACTCAAGCCGCGCCTGGCACGCGCCGGGCTCGACAACGTGCGCAGCGTTGCCATCCAGAATGAGCGGGATGTGCGCGTGCAACGACTCGCCGGCAAGATCGACCGGGTGCTGGTGGACGCGCCCTGCTCCGGTACCGGCACGCTGCGTCGAAATCCGGATATCAAGTGGCGCGCGATCGATGTGGAAAAACTGGTGGCCACACAGCGTGCTGTTCTCGCGTCCGCGAGCACGCTGCTGAAGCCGGGCGGGCGGCTGGTGTACGCCACGTGCAGCCTGTTGCGGGAAGAAAACGACGCGGTGGTGGAAAATTTTCTCGCTACACATCCGGACTTTACGCCACTGCCAGCGGCGGAGATCCTGGCGCGGCGGCAGATTGTACTGCCCATAGCGCCCACTTGCGGACGCTGGGGATCTGGCGAAATCGAAGTGGAACCCTCTCCCCATCCCTCTCCCGCAAGCGGGAGAGGGGGAGTTGGCGAGAATCCCTTATATGGTTTGGCACTGCGCCTGCTGCCACACCAGCATCACACCGATGCCTTCTATGCGATGGCGATGGAACGCAGATCGTAGCGCCGGACTCCCCGCCCCCCCCCCCCCCCCCCCGACCTCAGATGTCCGTCTGGTCCGCGCCACGCGCCTCCAGCAGGCGGACGAAGGCATCTGTAAGCGCGGGGTCGAATTGCAGGCCACGACCGGCAACCATAACGGCACGCGCCTCCTGCTGGCTCAGCGCACGGCGCCGGGGACGCTCGGCGGTAAGTGCACAAAAGGTGTCGACCAACACCAGTGCGCGCGCAAGCTGTGGGATCGCCTCGCCCTGAAGACCATCCGGGTACCCGCTGCCGTCGTAACGCTCATGATGGGCGCGCACAACCGGCGCGAGATGTGCCAGCGCTGGCACTAGCACGAGTATCCCTGCGCCCGCCACCGGGTGCTCACGGATCAGGCCCCACTCGTGATCGGAAAGCGAATCCGGATTATTCAAGACCGCGTCCGGCACCGTGACCATGCCGATATCATGCACCCGCGCTGCAAGCGCCAGGGACTCACGTTCGCCGGGGGACAGGCCAAGCGCTTTGCCAAACTCCACGGCCAGACGCTCGGTGCAGGTCGTGTGGTCGTGCAGGAACGGCGCCTTCATGTCCACTGCGGATATGATGGCGCCGAGATGTTCTGGATTCTGATTGAGCAGGTCCGCAACACGCCGCGGATTGCCATCGATCTCGGCCTTGAGGGTGTCGCGGTACAGGCACACACGGTTTCTGCCGCTGCGCTTGGCGTTATAGAGCGCATGGTCGGCACATGCAAAGAGTAACGCTGCACTGTCTGCACCCTCCGGGAACGTCGCGACGCCGATGCTGACCGTCACCGATACGCTGGCGCCATCTGGCAAGCAAAAGGCGTTCTCTGCGATCGACTCGCGCACGCGCTCGGCTACCAGTCGCGCACCCGGGGCATCGGTGGCCGGAAGCAGCATCACGAATTCCTCTCCACCATAACGCGCCGCGAAGTCGACCTCGCGCATTTGCATTTGCAGCAGGCGAGCGAGTGTCTGCAACACGCTGTCGCCAAATGAATGGCCGTAGGTGTCGTTGATTTTCTTGAAGAAGTCGATGTCCAGCAGCAGGAGCGAAAAAGACTGGCCGAAACGACGGGTACGCTGGATTTCATCATCCAGGCGTTCGTTGAGCGCGCGCCGGTTGTGTAAACCGGTGAGCGCGTCAGTCGCGGCCAGACTCAGGGTGTATTCGTGCAACTGGGCATTCTCCAGCGCGCCAGCAGCGATGTGCGAAAGGGTACTGAGCAGCTCGGTCTCATCCGGTTGAAAATCATCCAGATCATGCCGGTAGAAATACAGCAAACCGATGCGCCGGGTATGGCTCACGAGCGGCAGACACAGGATGGCGCGAATGCCTTCGTTGCGCGCCAATGCACTCAGTGGATGCGCGCTACCGGGACGATCGCTGCTCAGAATGGAGGCGCCGGAGACGAACGCCTCTTCGGCGAGACCGCCGGGGCGGAAATGCATGTCTTTTACAAACGCCTCGGACAGGCCTTCGGTGCGCCACATGCTGAAACGGCCCACCACGTTGTCATACAGCGCGACACAGGCGGCGCGCGTGCCGGCCAGGCGCATGCCCTGACGCAGGACCTGCTCGATGACCTGCTCCAGGCTCAGCGACGAGGCGATGGCCAGCGCCACCTCGTTCAGGGCTTTCAGCTGGGCCGCCTTGATCTGGATCTTCTCGTGAGCGGCGTGGATGTAGGCATCAATCGCCAGCCCCATGTCGTAGAACACGATCTTGAACAGTGCCACGAGTGTATCCAGCATCCGCTCCGGGTCGTCGTGGTAATACTCGCGGATGCGCGGCGCCAGCAATGTGATGTACTTGCTGTAAGCGCCGATGTACCACTGCGGCGTAAGCCCGACGCGCTCATGTACCAGGCCGATGCGCAACCGATCGAGCATGTAGGCGTAGTCGTAGTGGCCGGCGGTAAGACGCTCGAAGTAGGCGCCTTGGGCGCGCTTGAGGCGCGCGCGCGTGGCGTCCTCGTGAATCAACGTGCGTGTCGGCGCAAACGCCAACAGGTGCTGGTAAAAGGCGTCCACGAAGAAACTGCAGTCGCCGCGCCGTTCGGTCTCCGCATGCAACGTGCGCAGAGATTCCTCGTCATGCGGCGTGAAATCCAGAAACCGGAGCCGCAACTCCACCTCGGTGGCGTCGATGCCAATGCTCGCTGCGATGTCCGAGATGGTCCGGGCAGGATCAATCATGGGCGGATACGTCGCGTGGGCAGAGTTTACGGCGTCAAACGCCGTCTTTCTTGGCCGCAATCCCTGCCTGCCGGGCATGGTGGCGATGACGAATGAGCATGGTCAGCCAGATCGCAATGCCGACGAGCAACAGGCCGCCGAGAACGTACAGCGCATAACTGTGGTAGTCATCGATGAACAGTTTGAATGCCTCGCCGAACAGGTATCCGGCATAGGCAAAGGTAATCGCCCACACGATCGCGCCAATCAGATTGAGCACAAAAAAGCGCAACCGCGGCACGTGTGCGGAACCGACCGCAAACGGTGTGACGTTGCGCAGACCGTAATAGAAGCGGAAGGTGAGAATCAGAAAGTACTGATGGCGATGCAGGAGCTTGTAGACCTTCTCCGCGCCCTCTTGCCAGGAGAGGCGCCTGGCGATGATCTTCGGCCCCCAGTGGCGGCCGAGATAATAGTAGAACTGGTCGCCGCCGAAACTGCCCGCCAGCGCCGAGAGTATCACCCATTGCAGTTCGAGCAGCCCGAGATGCGCCGCCACACCGGCGAGGATCACAATCGTCTCACCTTCGAAAAAGGTCAGGATGAGAATGGCGAGATAGCCGTAGTTTTCAATGAGCAGCTCAAGCGTCACAGCAGGTCATTTCCTGAAAATGGTGCGCCAAGGATGGGCGAAGTCCCGTTACTGTGCTGCCCAATTGTACCCGTCACGGCAGCGCTTGGCACAAGCCAAAAAAAGCCCCGCGCGCGGCGGGGCTCTGTGTCATGTTCCAGTCACGCTTCAGCGCGGTATCACACGGCTGGCCTGCATACCCTTGGGGCCGCTGGTGGATTCGAATTCAACCGTCTGACCTTCGGTCAGCGACTTGTAACCTTCGGTCTCAACAGACGAAAAATGCACGAATACGTCCGGGCTGCCATCACTCGGCGTGATAAACCCGAATCCCTTGGAATTATTGAACCACTTGACGATTCCAGTCTGCATAGCGTTAAAACTCCTCCTCATCTCCCGGGGGGTTCGGGCCAACCAACGCACCTGTCCCGCCGTGTACAGATTTATTTCCCGGAGCCTGAGCCATCTCCGAGTCCGGAGCATCCTACGTCAACTTCCCAGCGATGACAAACGCGCCCGCACGCACCACCACCGTCGACATCCAGCCCCCGCGCACAGGTTTCAGGCTCGCCGGATGCGGTGCGATCGTAAATCATGGTATTTAATCGGCGTCAGGCACAGACTTCAGGAAATGCCTGCACCGATCACCTGATCCAGTCCCTGTGTGACACAGCTATGATCCACAGAGCACCTGCCGCTCCCCCTGCAGCACACCGCCTGCCACGCACGGTGGTGATTATCGGTCTCGTCAGCCTGCTCAATGACTTCGCGAGCGAGATGGTCACGCCGCTTATTCCATTATTACTTGCCACCGTACTGGGTGCCGGGCCGATGGCGCTCGGATTCATTGAAGGACTGGCCGACACCACCACCAACCTGCTCAAACTCTGGGCCGGTCGGCGTTCGGACATGGCGCGGCGCCGGCGCAAGCCATTCGTGCTGTTCGGTTACGCCCTCTCCAACCTGGTGCGCCCACTGATCGGCCTATCGGGAAGCTGGCTCATGGTGCTGGGCATCCGTGTTACCGACCGCGTCGGCAAGGGCCTGCGCACCGCGCCGCGCGACGCCATGCTCGCCGACGTCATTCCGGAAGGCATGGCGGCGCGTGCCTACGGGCTAACGCGCGCACTCGACCACGCCGGCGCGGTGCTCGGCGCACTCGCCGCCGCGGCCGTGGTGTACTGGGGGACGGAGCGTCTCGATCTGGTCATCGCCTTCTCCGCGATCCCGGGTCTGTTCGCGATCCTGCTGATCGTACTCGGCATCCGCGAACCGGCACGCCATACAGCCAGCCTGGAGTCGCTTGTGCCGCTGCGCTGGCAGGGCCTAAGCACCAAGACCCGTGCCTATCTTGTCGCCATCGGTCTGTTCGCCCTCGGGCGCATTCCGGAAACCTTCCTGTTGTTGCGCGGCCATGAACTCGGCATGAGCGTGGTGCCGTTGCTGCTGCTCTGGGCAGCGATGCATACGGTGAAGGTGCTCACCGCCGAAGGCGCCGGGCGGCTTGCCGATCGCAATGGCCGCCGGCCGGTACTGCTGGCGGGTTACGCCGTGTACGTGCTGGCGCTCGCCGGACTCGCCTTCACCGTATCGGTGTCACACCTGTGGCTGCTGAGCCTCGCGCTCGGTCTGCACTTCGGACTGACCGAGGGCGCGGAGCGCGCGCTGGTACGCGACCTCGCGCCAGCCGCTGAACGCGGCACGGCATTCGGCTGGTTTTACATGATCGTGGGACTCGCGGCCATTCCCGCGGGATTGCTGCTCGGCGGCCTGTGGACGCTGTGGAGCGCCAAGGCGGCATTCCTCGTCTCGGCCGGCATTACGACCGCGGCTACCCTGTTCTTCTGGTGGCGCGTGCGAGTATAAAAGCTTGGCCACAGATGAACACAGATAAATACAGATAAACAAGAAAACTCTGGGTGAGTTTTTATCTGTGTCTATCTGCGTTCATCTGTGGCTGAAGTATTAATCATCCTTCATCCCGTACCCGGCCGCGCAGGCGTTTCGCCGTGCCCGTCTGACGCTTGCCTTCGAGGCGACGCTTCTTGGCGCCGAGCGTGGGGCGGGTCTTCTTGCGCTTCTTCGGTACAAAGTTGAGTTTGCGCAGGCGCTCAATCAAACGCTCGAAGGCAAGTTCGCGGTTACGCGCCTGCGAGCGCGTGTCGGAGGCAATCACCACCACGCCGGAAGGAAAATGCGTGAGCCGTACAGCCGATTCGGTCTTGTGCAAATTCTGGCCACCCGGACCGCTGGCGCGCATGGTGTCGAGGCGCACCTCGTCTTCGAGCTGGTCGCGGTCGAGGCGGTACGGTGGTGGTCGGCGTGCGGTTTCCGGCATGCGGCAAGCTTAGCGCAGGACGGCAGGCACGCCCAGCGTGGGCTTTCTCCTTGGCGCCGCACAGTTACAATAGTGTTGGTCCATGCACTCCTGAGCCACCGAGGCAACCCATGATTGTTATCCTGCAGCCACACGTCACCCCGCACAGCGCCGAATACCGGCAGCTCATGGATTACCTCACCAACCGGCCCAACATCCAGACGCGCGTGCACCAGGAAGTGGGCACGCTGCAAACGCTCACTGAGATTTACCTGATTGGCGATACCGCCAGCCTGGATCAGGCCGAGATCGAACATCAACCAGGCGTGGAACGCGTAGTGCGTGTTTCCGAAGACTATCGCATTCTCGGCCGCCATCATGACGACCGCCGCCCGACCGGCTTCGATTACAACGGCGTCATGTTCAGTCAGGACAATCTCAACGTGTTCGCGGGCCTGTGTGCCGTAGATGTACCCGAAAATGTCGAACAGATGCTGAAGGCCCTGCATGACAACGGCCAGGTGTGCACACGCATGGGCGCATACAAGCCACGTACCAACCCGTATTCATTCCAGGGCCACGGCAAGGCCTGCCTGCCGTGGGTATTCGAATTGGCCGGCAAATACGGCATCAAGGTGATCGCCATGGAAATCACCCACGACTCGCACCTGGATGAAATCCAGGAAGCGCTCGAAAAAACCGGCAAGCCGACCGGCGTGATGCTGCAAATCGGTACGCGCAACACCCAGAACTTCGAGTTGCTCAAAATCGTCGGCCGGCAGCGCGAATTTCCGGTGCTGCTCAAGCGCGGTTTCGGCATCACCCTGGAGGAATCGCTGAACGCCGCCGAATACCTGGCGAGCGAAGGCAATGCACGTATCGTGTTCGGCCTGCGCGGCATGAAGACCAACATGGGCGATCCGCATCGCAACTTCGTGGATTTCGCGCACGTGCCGGTGGTGAAGCGCCTGACACGCATGCCGGTGTGCATCGATCCGTCGCACTCGGTGGGCACGCGTGAGCGCGCGCCGGACGGCCTGCTCGACGTCATGCACGTCACCGCGCAGGGCGTCGTGGCCGGCGCCAACATGGTGCTGGTAGATTTCCATCCGCACCCGCAAAAGGCGCTGGTAGACGGGCCGCAGGCGCTGACACTCCCGGAACTGCCGTGGTTTCTGGAAGATGTGGCGATCGCGCGTGAGGCCTACGAGAAGCGCCGGCTGCTCAGCGAGCGCTTCGCGCCCAGGAAATAATTCTGGCCACAGATGAACGCAGATAAACTCGGATAAAATCAGAAAACAACGGCGTTTTTTGACTGGTTTAATCTGCGTCCATCTGTGTTCATCTGCGGCTGAAATATAATAAACAGCTTTCGTCCGTCAATCCGCCACGCCGTACAGGATATCCAGCACCACGCGTGTATCGCGGTTCATGAGCACGATGTCGCGCCCGATGATGACGCGCACATAGGCCGCTGGCAATACCGCCAGACGCGACTCGAGTTCACGCGGCAGCGACCGTCCCTGCAGTCCGGGCGGGAGGGCATCGCGCTTCGCCAGGCCGGGCGGCAACTGTTCGCGCTTCGCCAGGCCGGGCGGCGCCTTCTTCGGTTTTGTGCCCCGGTAATGTTCCTCGATGAGCGCACGGTCGCGATCGCTGAAGTGCAGTGCGACGGTCGCACGGTCGTCGCGCACCACCACGCGCCCGGAGGTTGCGGCATGCGTAGCGCAGCCCGTGACGACCAGCGCGGCGAGTGCAACCGGCAGTAATTTACCCCACATGATCCGATACCCTCTCCAAATGTAATGTCCTGATATCGAGTATAGCGATATCCGCGCCCGCTGTTTGAACACAATCAAAATACTTCTTTCGTCCCGGCAAAAACCTTGTACTCGCCGGTGTCGTAGGAGTACGCGACGTCCACGCGCAGGTCGATCTTGACGAACGACTTCAGACGCAGGCGGAACCCAATACCCACGTCCCACTTGAGGTCGCCGAGATCGATCTTCTCGTTACTGGGATAGGCATTACCGACATCCAGGAACAGCGCGCCGCGGAACGGGTAATAGCCGAAGAATGGCCGCAGGTACTGCAGGTTGAACAGGACAAAACTGTTGCCGAGGAAACTGCCGGTATCGTAGGCGCGCAACGTCTTGCTGCCGCCCAGAGTGTAGGCATAGCCGGTGCCCGCAAAGATGTCGCCGCTCGACAGACCGAGTCGCGCCTGGAGTTCAACGTTCTCGTGCGGCCGGCCCTCAAGTAATATATATTTCCGATAGAAGAACTCATGACGCTTGTACTCGGTGTCGGAGCCCAGCACCGGTGAACCGTATTCACCTGTGTAACCATATTCCAGGCCTTCGCGGCTTAACAGGTAGTCTCGCACGTCGATGAATTGTCCGTTTACCGTGAGCCCCACCGCCCGCGCATCCTGAAAAGTGTCAGTGGTCGTTCCCGACACATAGTCATAAATGTTGCGCCGCCAGACGATACCAGTACCCACCTGCCAACCGACGCTCGGCCCGGTGCGGTTAAGCCAGCGCGACACTTGCAGATTCGCCGTCCACGCTTCACTTTTGTATAACGAACTCACCACACTGTCGGTGATCACCTCGGCCGGCGAGTACTGTTGACTGATATCAGTGCGGAACAGATAAGCGCTTCCCAGCACACGCGGGTAGTTGTAGCTGAACGAATGCGTATTGATCTGGCCGCCGCTCAGGCCCGCAGCTTCTTCCGTTTCGTACCTGACCTTGAGTTGCTGATTGAGCCCAGCAAAATTATCGAGACTGATTTCAGCACCGAGGCTGAATTTGTTGTCATCATCACGATTGAGCTTCGGAACCGGCAGAATGTAGTACTTCTCCTTGACGACGATGCGCAGCACGTGGCCATCAGCCCCTGGCTCGACTACCGCATCCACAGAGATGAATAAACCCAAGTCCATGATCGCCTGGCGCGAACGCTCAATGAGCGCCGGGTCGGCGACATCCCCCTCCTTGACCAGCATCTCCTGGAGCATGATCTGCGGCTGCGTCACGCGGTTGCCGGAGAATTCGATACGCGCAATTACGTTCGGGGTTGCGGCGATCGCCGGCAACCCATCGGCCCCTTCCGTGTTGACTTGCGCAGACAATGGCAATGGCAAAGCCAGGCAGACCAGACACAGGGCATGCCGAAACCAGAGATCGCTACCTGCCATGCGCACGCCGGCAATCATGTCGGGCATTTAGTGAAAGCACGCTTGCACATAAATAGCCATACTAGTGAAAGCACGCTTGCACATAAATAGCCATACTAGTGAAAGCACGCTTGCACATAAATAGCCATACTAGAAAGATGACCCGAGCTGCAGATATACCTGGTTGCTGCCGTTGTCCGCGAAGCCATAGGCGTATCCGAGGCGCAGATGGAAGGCAAGATCATAAAACAGATTCACCTCGGCATTTGCCTCGACACCTGCGCCGGTGGAATAGTCGCCGGGACTGCGGCCGGTATCCCAGGCATCGCCGGTCTCGGCGAAGACGCTGCCATAGACCTGGTGAATGGCCATCGGCGGAGCCATGTAGCCGCGCTCGATACGGGCGAGCGGGAAGCGCCACTCGGCCGAAGCCAGCAACATGCGTCGCCCATTCAGCTCGACCAGACCGCTGTCATAGCCGCGCAGCGCGAACTCGCGCTGGTTGAAGGGGGAGTTCAGCAGCGCGGGATCGAGCGGCAGCGGTGCCGGGCTTGCCGACACGCTGCCACCCAACCGGAACGACCGCGGACTGGCGCTGCCCCAGCCTCCGGCAAGACGCAGTGCCAGTACATGCTCGCCAGCAAGCGGCAGGAAGGCGCGCCCGTCAAGCGTGTAGACTTCGCCGCTGTAGTCCGAGCCATTAATAGCGTCGCTGGTTTCCGCCGCCACACTCAACTGCACACCACGCGAGCGGCTGATCGAGAGCGGGTAACGGCGTGTCGAGTCGTAGACAAAGGCGTAGCCAAGCACATTGTCGGTGCGGTCCGCCTGCAGCGCCACGCCGGTTGCGGTCCAGTCATCGGCATCGCGCACCGTGTAGGCCGTGGCATGCAGGGTGATGTCCCGACGGTACTGCAAATAGGGAAGTACCATCTCAGCCAGGTAGGTATCGGAGTTGGTCACGCGCTGCAGGTCATCGTTGCTGTCCAGATAAAACGAGTTGCTGCGCGAGGCGTGCAACTTGAACGTCGGGTAAAATCGATCGTAAATATAGTCAACCGATCCGACTACATACTGGTTGCTGAAGTCATAAGCCACATCCAGATAATAGATGTGGCGCAGCAGCGGATCCCAGCCCGAGGTAATGACACCGAGCTCGGTACGCTGCGAATCGAACGCCACGTGCGGAAACCACCAGCGTGGGCGCAGCCCGTCGTACGGTGAATAGTCGCTGACCTGCAGGCCCTCCGGAACCGGGTCGTCCTTCACCACGACCGCGGACGGTCCCGGTGCGGCGAACGGAGTGGGCAGCGCCGCGGGCGTATCCAGGCGATAGATGTCGAAACCCTCGGCACCATAGCCGGTGTAATACACAGGGCCGTCGGCACGCGCTTGCGCCGGATAAAACGCGCCGCCCTCGACATTGGTGAGCGTTGTCACCTTGCCACTGGATAAATCCAGGCGCCGCAGGTTGTACACGCCACCGTGATCGGAGGTGAACAACAGTTGCTTGCCGTCCGGCGTGAATTGCGGTTGCGCCTCGATCGTGTTGTCGTGTGTCAGCGACTCAAAGCGCCGCTCGCTCAAGCGGATGCGTTCCAGGTTCCAGCCGCCCTGCGGACGCCACGCGGCCAACGCCACTGATTGGCCATCAGGCGACCAATCCGGGTCGGCGAACACGACTTCCTGCTCGCCAGACGCCAATACCTCGATCAGCTTGCCGGCCTCGTCCAGAAGGTGCAGGGCATGCTTGCCGCCCGCGTTGTGCACGGCCAGGATACGTGTGCCGTCCGGATTCCAGGCGGCATAGCGGTAGCGCGCGCCATGTGTCAGGCGTTGCAGGCTGCCTTGCGCGAGGTCGACGCTGTACAGATCGTAGAAATAATTGGTATTCCGGTTGATCTCTGGCTGGGCAAGCAGCGCCCCGGCGCGTGGATGCAGTGACAGGTGCGCGCTACCATGCACCTCGGTGCGCCAACGCAGAGTGCCATCCGCACCCCGCCGCTGCAGCTCTGGCTCACTCGCCCCGTCCATGCGCAAGTACACAATGTCGCCATCCGGAAGGACGCGTACGGCACCGCCGTAATAGCCATGCCGGGTGAGCCGCTCACCGGCCACAATCCCCGCACGCCGAATGGTGTCGAGCCGCGCACCGTGTCGCTCCATTAGATATTGTTCAAACTGCGGCCACAGATCCGACAGTTCCGCACCCAGTGTCTGGCGGCTGTTGGAATTAATGCGGAATGGAATGATATTGTCGCTGTAGTTATCCACCAGCGACTTGATGTGGTCCGCACCCTGCTGGTCGGCAATAAAATTGTAGAATGCGACGCCATACAGATAGGGTGTTGTTCCGCCCGGCCAGGTCGCGATGTGCTGGTTGATCTGGCGCACCGGCTTCACGCCACTGTCCACTTCCATGCGCAAGAGCATGTCGTAGTAGCTGCTCTGGCCGCGGCCGATGCCGCGCGCACGGTCGGTTTCGTGCCAGGTGGCGATGCCCTCGATCAGCCAGGCTGGCTGCAGGGCATTCGGAAACAGCAGAATATTGCGGCCAAACACATGACGCAAAAAACTGGGTGCGTGCGTCGCCTTGTCGAGGTGCAGGATGTGCACGTATTCATGCGTCAGCACGGTGTCGAGCCAGCCGCCATGGTCCTCCAGACCGGAGACCTCATCGGGTGGCGTGACAAGGATGGTCATGCGGTCGGCAGGAAAGAAACTGGCATAGCCATTGGAAACATCCATGCGATCGGACAGCACGATGTCGACTGGCTCCTCCGGCTGCCAGCCGATAACCGGACTTAACTGCGTGTGAATACGCTCGGCCGTGGCTGCGGTGCGCTGCGCAAGCAGATCTTCGCCATCATGATAATGAACTCGAAAATGCGCGCTGTGCAGAGTGCGCCAGGTGAGTGCCGGGTCGTGACTGACCCCGGCTCGCGTCGGGAACACTGTGAGCCCAAACAAGACACACAGCAGGAATGCGATCGACCGTTGATACACCGGACTGCCCCTCCCCCTTCAATACTGTTTTTCCGGCAGCACGACATCGCGACCGGTTCGTTGCGGGCGGTCGGATTATTTTTTTACTGGATAATGGCGCAGGGTCTTGCCAACGTACAGCTGACGCGGGCGGCCGATGCCGTGTGACTCCTCCTGCAATTCCAGCCAGTGGCTCACCCAGCCGGCGGTGCGCGCCAGCGCGAAAATCGCCGTGAACATGTTCATCGGGAAGCCCATGGCGCGCAGCAGGATGCCGGAGTAGAAATCCACGTTCGGATAGAGCTTGCGCTCGATGAAGTACGGATCCTTGAGCGCGATCTCTTCGAGGCGCACGGCAATTTCGAGCAGCGGGTCGTGGATGCCGAGGTGGTTGAGCACCTTTTTCGCACATTGCTGGATGACGCGCGAGCGCGGGTCGAAGTTCTTGTAGATGCGATGGCCGAAGCCCATCAGCCGGAACGTGTCGCTCTTGTCCTTGGCGCGCGCAAGTGCTTTGGGAATATTTTCGACCGTGCCGATTTCCATGAGCATCTTGAGCACCGCCTCGTTGGCACCGCCATGCGCCGGGCCCCACAGTGAGGCGATGCCGGCAGCGATGCACGCGAACGGGTTGGCGCCGGACGAGGCCGCGAGCCGCACGGTCGAGGTCGAAGCGTTCTGCTCGTGGTCGGCATGCAGAACAAAGATGCAGTCCAGGGCGCGCGCCAGCACCGGATCCACCACATACTCCTGGTTGGGCAGGCCGAACATCATCTGCAGGAAATTGCCGCTGAAATCGAGCTTGTTGTTCGGGTAGCGCTGCGGCCGGCCGATCGAGTAGGTGTAGCAGGCCGCCGCGATGGTCGGCATCTTGGCCACCAGCCGCAGCGCGGCACTCCTGCGATTCTCCGGATCGCGGATATCCATGACATCGTGATAAAACGCCGACAGCGCGCCGACCACGCCGACCATCACCGCCATCGGGTGCGCGTCGCGCCGGAAGCCGCGGTAGAACGACAGCACCTGCTCGTGCAGCAGGTTGTAGCTCCGGATTGACTCCTCGAAGGTCTGCAACTGGCTGGAATCCGGCAGCTCTCCGTACATGAGCAGGTGCGCCACCTCGACGAAGCTCGAATGCTGCGCCAGCTCCTCGATCGGATAGCCGCGATACAGCAGCACGCCGTTGTCGCCATCCACGAAGGTAATGGCGCTCTTGCATGAAGCCGTGGAGCGAAACCCCGGATCATAGGCGAGCAGGCCGTAACGTGCGTGCAATGTCTGGATGTCGACCGCCGCCGGGCCGAGGCTGCCTTCCAGCACGGGGAAACTCCCCTCGCCGGGAGTTTCCGAGAACGTTGCGTTAACGTATTTGTGGGTCATGCCTTGTCTCCCATCCGCCCATTTGATCCAGTTGTTCTGGGAATCTAAGCCATTCCGGCGCGGCCCGCCAGCGGTGTTGCCGTCTCCGGCGCGTAACAGGCCTGATCAGTACTGCCCTGCCACCAGGCGAGGATGGCGCGCGCCACATGCTGCTCGACCAGATAGCCGTAGGACCGGTGCTCGTTCAGTCCCTTCTCATTGCGAAAATAATTGAACACACCACGGTGCCGGTCTTCGATGGACTGGGCACAGCCCTGCTCGATCATCGGCAAAAAGTCATTGCGTACCTCCGGGTCGAGGGAGGTCAGGTCGCCGTGCGCGGCGATGTTGACCCAGTGGCGGATATTGCACGGGAAACGCTGGCCGTACGGATCGCGAAAACCGAGCAACCGGTCCTGCACGAAGCGCATGCCGAGCGGGCTGCCGAGGGTCAGAAGCAGATCGACCTTGCCGGGATTGGCTTCCAGGTGGGTCAGTTCCCACAGGGAATCGTAGGCAATGACCGCGCCCATGCTGTGACCGATCACCAGCACGCGATCGCCGGCGGCGAACGCCTGGCGTAGCGGCGCCTTGAGCAGTTCGCGCACGTGTGTGCCGATGCTGTTCTGATTCCGGAAATAGCGCTCCGTTTCGCGGATCGTGCTCTTGACCGCCGGGTCCGGGAGCAGCGGAATCAGTGCCGGAAACAGGTCGCTGAGCGTATACAGAACGTGTGCGCGCTTGTTTCGCCAGGACAGCGCCTCACGCACGTCCGCGGCGTCCGGCCCGGTCTTGTGGCAGAGCGCTTCGATCCATGGCACGTCCTCGTCCACATCCTTCACTTGACCATAATAAATTGCGTTCCAGGCGATGAGCTGGAAGCAGCCGGGATGAGCCGCCATGCGTTGCGCGCCGCTCGGGTCCACCAGCTCCAGGCCGCGCCGTAGGCAGCGCCACAGCAGGGCGCGGTGGTCCTCCGGCGATGGCTTCGGGTTCTTGCCGGGCACGAAGATAATCTTGTTTTTGCAGATTCCGTCTGTCACAGTTCAGTTCGACCCGTGTGTCATGCCAGGGTGACGAATTGGCGGAAAAACTGCTCCTGCGTTTGTCCAGTGAAGGAAGCCTCATTCACTGACGGCTTCGCGCTCCGCACTTCCGCCATAGTGAATGAGGCTTCAGTCACTGTCGCCGGTCTTCTCCCACGTCAATGAGTGTACCCTGCCCGAGGCATTTGCTGGTGAAGCAGGAGAAAAAATTCCGGGTCCTGATCCTCGGCCATGGCGAGATGGGCCAGGCCATGGAATTCCTGCTCGCCCCACATCGCGCGCTGCGCATCTGGCAGCGTCGGCCAGCCGCTGGTGTTGTGCCAGTAAACCTCGAAGCGGTTGTACCGGTAAGCGATATCATCCTGTTTTGCCTGCCGGCCACAGCCCATGCGGCCGTTGCGGCGCAGATCGCTCCACACATCAGCGGCTCAACTCTCTGTCTCACCATCGCCAAGGGCCTGGATGAGCGCGGTCGTCTGCCGGCCGTGGTGCTGGCCGAGATCTTAGGTACCGCACGCGTCGCAGTGCTCTACGGGCCGATGATCTCCGAGGAAATCCGCGCCGGCAAGCCGGCCTTTGCCGAGTGTGGCACAGCGGAACCGGCTGCCTATGAACGCATCGCCGCGCTTTTCTCCGGCACTACCCTGCACCTCGAACCTTCGTCCGACATTAGCGGGCTTTCCTGGTCAGCCATCCTCAAGAACGTCTACGCCATGGTCTTCGGCATGGCAGATGAATTGAATCTCGGTGACAACACGCGCGGCTTCCTCGCGGTCACGGCCCTGCACGAGTTGTCCGCCATCGTGCAACAACTGGGCGGCGCGTCCGCCACACCTTTCCGGCTTGCCGGTCTCGGAGACCTTATTACTACTGCCACCAGCACCGGCTCGCATCACCACGAACTCGGCCGCCTGATCGTGCGTAATCAATCCGCTGCGCTCAAAGGCGAAGGCGTACACAGCCTTGCCATGATCGAGCAATTCCGGCCGCTCGACAGTACCGGCTTTCCGCTGTTGCGCCTGATCGCGAACTGCGTGCGCGAACCGGGGAATGCGTCCCAGGCCATGCACGAATTCATCAAACACATCTAACCCCGCCGTTCTACCGATTCCCTGCCCGATCGTTCCAGGAAAATCAAGTCTTGGCCGCGTGGCCCCGGCCGCTACAATGGCGACCCATAACCACCCGCCTGCCGCTGTGACCAAGCTCAACGCCCGCCAGAAAGAAGCCATACGCTACATCGACGGGCCGCTGCTGGTGCTGGCCGGCGCGGGCAGCGGCAAGACCTCGGTGATCACGCGCAAGATCGCCTGGCTCATGCAGGAGTGCGGCATTTCGCCGACACGCATTGCCGCCGTCACCTTTACCAACAAGGCGGCGCGCGAAATGAAAACCCGCGTGGCCGAGCTGCTCAAGGGCACGGACGCCAAGGGCCTTGCCATCTCCACTTTCCATACCCTCGGCCTCACCATCCTGCGCAAGGAACTCGCGGCCTGCGGTTACAAACCGGGCTTTTCGATCCACGATTCCGAAGACAGTCTCAATCTCATCCGCGAAAGCCTGCGCGGCAACAAGGGCGTGACGCCGGAATCCGTGCAGTGGCAGATCTCCGCGTGGAAGAACGCGCTGCTCAGCCCCGAGCAGGCGGCGGCCGGGAGCGACGGCGACACTCTGCTCTCGACAGCGGCGCGCGTGTACGTCGAATACCAGCGCGGCCTCAAGGCCTTCAATGCGCTCGACTTCGACGATCTCATTCTGCAACCGGTGCACCTGTTGCGCGATCATCCCGAGGTGCGCGCACGCTGGCAGACGCAGGTGCGCTACCTGCTGGTGGATGAGTATCAGGACACGAACGCCGGCCAGTACGAACTGGTGAAGCTGCTGGTCGGCGACGGCGGCGCGCTCACGGTGGTCGGCGACGACGATCAGTCGGTGTACGCGTGGCGCGGTGCGCGCCCCGAGAACCTGCACCAGCTCAAGGACGACTATGCGAATCTCAAGGTCATCAAGCTCGAGCAGAACTACCGTTGCACCGGCCGCATCCTCAAGGCCGCCAACCAGCTGATCGCCAATAACCCGCACCTGTTCGAGAAACGCCTGTGGAGCGAACACGGCTTCGGCGACCCGGTCAGGGTGCTGGCCTGCCGCGACGACGAGCATGAGGCCGAGCGCGTGGTATCCGAGCTCATGCATCACAAGTTCATGCACAACACCGACCACCGCGATTACGCGATCCTGTACCGCGGCAATCATCAGGCGCGACTGTTCGAGCGGGTGCTGCGCGAACAGCGCATTCCTTATTATCTCAGCGGCGGGCTGTCATTCTTCGAGCGCACCGAGGTGCGCGACATCATGGCCTACCTCAAGCTGCTCGCGAACCCGGACAACGACAGCGCCTTCCTGCGCGTGGTCAACACGCCACGCCGCGAAATCGGCGCGGCAACACTCGAAAAGCTCTCGGCCTATGCCCAGGGCCGGAGCTTAAGCCTGTTTGCAGCTTCCTTTGAGCTGGGTCTTGCCCAGCACCTCAGCGACCGGCAACTGGCCTCCCTCAAGCGCTTTTGCGTGTGGCTCTCGGACCTGGCCGACCGCGCCAAGGAAGAGGAGCCGGCCACCGTCCTGCGCAGCCTGCTCGCGGATATCGCCTACGATACCTGGCTGAAGGAAACCTGCGACAGCCTCGAAGCCGCCGAGAAGCGCATGGAAAATGTACTCGAACTCACCGGCTGGCTCACGCGCCTCGCCAAACAGGAACAGCAGGATGAACCATCCACCTTTGCCGAGCTGGTGGCACGTCTGAGCCTGATCGGAATGCTGGATAACGAAGACGACGAGAATCAATCCGACCAGGTGTCGCTCATGACCCTGCACGCCGCCAAAGGCCTGGAGTTCCCGCACGTGTTCATCGTCGGCATGGAAGAAGGCCTGCTGCCGCACCGCTCCAGCATCGACGAGGGCGCAGAGCGTGGAGCCGTCAGTGAAAGAGGCCTCATTCACTGGACAAATGCCGACACCGCCATCGAGGAAGAGCGCCGTCTCGCCTATGTCGGCATCACGCGTGCGAAAAAGACGCTGTCCTTCAGCTATGCCTTGCGCCGTAAACGCTACGGTGAAGTGGTGACCTGCGAGCCGAGCCGCTTCCTGAACGAGCTACCGGCCGATGACCTGCAGTGGGAGGGAAAAGGCAGCAACGTCAATCCGGAACAAAAGCAGGAACGCGGCGCGGCGCATGTCGCGCACCTGCGGAATTTGCTGGGGTAATTTCCTGCCGCCGCTTGGCGACATGACTTGCGAATATCATTCGGTAGCACTGGTCCCCGCCTTCTATTTCAACCAGTGATTGGACAGCCGTGCGCTCGCCTGGCTGAATTAAACGGGATCGTGCCAGGACAATCGAACAGACGCGAAAAGGCTGCGCTCTATGGCGCGGTCAAGCGCTCGCGCGCTGTGGATACGAAGCCACCACGCGGTTGCGGCCGCCCGTCTTGGCGGCATACAACGCCTGGTCGGCGCGTCGCAATAACTGTTCCAGACCGTTGGTTCCATCTCCAACGTCGGCCTGCGCCACACCAAAGCTGGCGGTAACAGATATGCTGTGCTCGGCAACGCTGTAGGGTTCGTGTTCGAGTGTGCTGCGGATTTTCTCGGCGACATGCGTACCGCCCTCGTTGTCACCGTTGGTGAGAATCAGAAATTCCTCACCGCCAATCCGGAACAGGAAATCGCTCACGCGGCAGTTGGCTCTCAGCACTACGGCAAAGTGCAGCAGCACGCTGTCACCGATTGGGTGACCATAGAGGTCGTTAATCTTCTTGAAGTGATCGATGTCGATGATGATCAACGCCAGGCTCTTGTGGCTGCGCATCGCCTCCGACCATAACTTGGGAAAGAGGCTGTAGAGATAGCGACGGTTGTAGAGTCCGGTAAGGGCGTCCGTGGTAGCCTCGCGCTGAAGTAGCTCCTGTGCGCGCTTCACCTCGTCCTGCTGTTCTCGCAGTCTTGTCACCATCTCCGAGAACCGGTTAGTCAGGTAGCTGATCTCGTCGTGCGATGGACTCCGGCGAATCTCGGGCAACCGTCCCGCACCCACTTCTTCAGTAAATTTGACGAGCCGGCTCAATGGCGCGCTGAAATTCCTGAGCATCATGAAACCGATCATCAGTCCACCCAGGCAACCCGCGATAACCAGTGCGAGCATACGGTTACGCTGCACAAGCAGATGTGTGGTCAGCTCCTGTTGCGACAACGCAAACCACAACTGAGGCAGGTGCGCATCGTCACCAATGGCCACGCGCTGCACCAGATAAGACTCGCCATCGATCACGACCCGGTCGCTGTCAGGGACGAAGGACTGGCCACCATTTTCCTTTGCGAGCGAACTCAGCGCTATGCGTCCATCCTTAACCAGAAACAGTTGCCCGCCACTCATCTCGCGCACAACTTTCATCCAGGCTGCATCAAGGATCCTGGTAACGGCAATCACGCCCAGCGACTGCGAACGGTAACTGATCGGCGATGTGGCCACCATCTCGAGGCCACGCTTGCCCTCGTGATAGAACAGATGTTCGCCTGTATGCACCATCAGCCTGCGTTCGATCAAGGTCTTGTTCAGGTCGGCATGCTGCATGCCGATAAGCGCCCGGCCGGAACGCGACAACACGACCGAGCGATCGATCTGTAGCCAGCCAAACTGGCGCTGATAGAGTTCGCGCATGGCGCCCGGATCGGTCCCGAGCGAGACGGCTATGTAGAGGTAGCTGGTGAATCCGGTGTTGTCGCGCACCATCTTGGCGCGCTCGGCCAGGTCGCGGGCCTCGATCTTGAGATGTCCCTCGATCTGTTGCGCAAGACGCGCGGCATTGTTCTCCGCTTCCTTGAGCACCAAGGTGTTGCTGGAATGATAAGACAGCACCAGCGCCGCCACCAGAAACAGCAGTAGCACGCCGATGTAGAGCACCAGCCGGAAACGGTAGGTGCGCGGTGCGATCACGGGGTGGCCGGCGTC
>Ga0209705_10000546_pt1 | contig 19696 bp, 19 predicted proteins | sample PPLLaktember2015_5_FD_187262 | JGI IMG/M metagenome (GOLD analysis project Ga0209705, IMG submission 187262) | Freshwater sediment microbial communities from Prairie Pothole Lake near Jamestown, North Dakota, USA - PPLs Lake P8 Core (1) Depth... | ecosystem: Environmental > Aquatic > Freshwater... | reverse complement strand
AGCAGACGAAAATTTAACATCAACACAAAGGACACCAAGATTTCACAAAGAGCACATAGATAATCTAATTTATATTATTTTTGTGAACTTCGTGCATTCTTTGTGCTCTTTGTGTTGATGTTTTCCTTTGGATGGAATTCCACGTATAATTACCCCCATGCCAGATCGACAGCGCTCACAGCGCGTGGAGGCAATTGTGCTGAAGCATTCAGATTGGGGCGAGGCTGATCGGATGCTCGGGTTATTCACGCGCGAGCTGGGCAAAGTACGCGCAATCGCCAAGGGGGCGCGCAAGCCACGCTCGCGCAAGGCCGGGCACCTGGAGCCGTTCACGCGGGTCAGCCTGCTGCTGGCGCGTGGGCGGGATACGCTGATCGTTACCCAGGCTGAGGCGGTGGAACAGCACCTTGCGCTGCGCGAGGACCTTGTGCGAGTGGGCTATGCCGCTTACGTGGTCGAGCTGCTCGACCGTTTTACTTATGAGGAAGGCGAAAATTCGGCGCTGTACCGGCTGCTGTCCGAGACGCTGAAGAGGCTGGACAACGAGATAGACATGGCTTTCGCGGTGCGCTATTATGAGATACGCCTGCTGGACCTGATGGGCTTTCGCCCGCAGCTGCAGCAGTGTGTGCGCTGTGGAACGCAGATCCAGGCCGAGGACCAGTTCTTTTCCGCCGAGCAGGGTGGTGTGCTGTGCCCGCTCTGCGGGCTAGGTGTACCGGGTTCGCGTTCGGTGAGCGTGTGGGCACTGCGTGTGCTGCGCCACCTGCAGCGCTCAAGCTATACCGGGGCGCGCCGCCTGCCGCTCTCACCAACGGTGGACCGCGAGCTGGAAAGCCTGATGCAGCATTACCTGACCTATTTGTTAGAACGGGGGTTGAACACACCCGCCTTTCTGCGCCGGGTGCGAACTACAGCTAACAATTCCGATCCTGAGCAGGCTGGATGAAAAACCGCGGCTATTGGCTCGTGCTGATGGCTGCCTGCCTGTGGGGCACCAACGGTACCGTCCAGGCGCTGGCGCCTGAAGGCGCTCAGCCGCTGGCGATCGGCGCGCTGCGCATTGGGCTGGGCGGGCTGGCATTGTTGGCAGTGGCGGCAGTGCGTGGGTCGCTGCGTGACAGTAAAAAATGGGCCTTCTGGCCGACGCTGGCGGCGGCGCTGAGTATGGCGGCTTACCAGCTGTTCTTCTTCGCCGGGGTCGAGCGCACCGGCGTGGCGGTGGGGACGATCGTGGGCATCGGCAGCACGCCCATCCTGGCGGGACCGATCGGTCTGATCGTGCGCGGTGAGCGCCCCAGCCGGCGCTGGTTTATCGCCACTGTCTTAGGCATTTTGGGCTGCGGGCTGCTAATCCTGGTGGGTAAGAGCATCCAGCTCGACCTGCTGGGCATCTTCCTGGCGACCCTGGCGGGGGCATCCTATGCGGTCTTCGCCACGGCCAGCAAGGGGCTGATCGAACAGCACGCCACCGAGGCTGTCATGGCAGTGACCTTCTGCCTGGGGGCAATCTTTGTGCTTCCTTTGTTGTTCATTTACGATCTGAGCTGGCTGAGGCAGCCAGGCGGGGCGCTGGCGGTGCTGCATTTGGGATTAGTGACCGCCGCGCTGGGCTACCTGTTGTTTGGGCGCGGGCTGCGCTTGGTGCCGGTGGCGACGGCTGCTACATTGACGCTGGCGGAACCGCTCACTGCCGGGCTGCTGGGAGTGCTGGTTCTGAGAGAAAAGCTGACTTTACCGGCGCTGTTGGGTATCCTGCTGATCTTTGCCGGGTTGGTAGTGCTTTCGACTGGTCGAGCGGATCAGCCTTCGACGTAGACGCGCGGCACACGCGTGTTGATGTTGGTCAGGATCTCATAGGGGATGGTCCCAGCCCAATCGGCCAGGTCCTGGCAGGTGATCGCTTCGCCGTCCATTTCGCCGATCAGGATTACCTCATCATCGTTGTAAGCACTATCCCATTCGATGTTCACGACGATCTGATCCATTGAGATGCGCCCGACTACCGGGTACTTCTTACCGCGCAACAGCACCTGCGCTTTGTCTGACATACTGCGGAAGTAGCCGTCGCCATAGCCAACCGGGACGGTGACGGCGCGCACTAGGTGATCTGTCTGCCAGGTAGAGCCGTAGCCGACCGGATGACCGGGTTGGATGACCTTGAAATATACCACGCGGGATTTCCAGCTCAACGCCGGTTGGACGAAGATGGTGAGGGGGACCTCGCGGTTGGGGTAGACGCCGTAGAGCAGCAAACCTGGGCGCACCATGTCGAATGCCGCATCGGGGAGCTGCAGGATAGCCGGGGTGTTAGCCATATGGCGCAGGGATGGTTGTGGCAGGTCGTTCTTATCATAGAACGAGAGCACTTCCTGGAAACGCTCAAGCTGCAGCCGGGCGTGGGTCAGGTCATGGGAGTCAGCATTGGCAAAGTGAGAGTAAATGCCTTCCAGGTCAATGTGCTGGCAGCGCAGGGTCTCTTCAAGTAGGCTTTCAGCGCTGTAGTAATGGACGCCAATGCGTTCCATGCCGGTGTCGATTTTCAGATGGACGCGAGCGCGCACGCCCAGCGCTTCAGCGGCTTCCTCGATCTGGCAGAGCTTCTCGGTCGAAGAGGCGGTGATGGTCAGGTTGTACTGCAGGAAGGTGGGCACCTGGTTGCCAAGTATACCGCCCAGCACCAGGATAGGCGTCTGAATGCCCTGGTCGCGCAGCAGCATGCCCTCCTCGAGCACAGCCACTCCGATGTAATCGGCCCCCAAGGTCTCCATCCATTGGGCTACTGGCACCAGTCCGTGCCCGTAGGCATTGGCCTTGAGGATGGGCATCACTTTGGCGGGGGTGACGGATTGGCGGATGGCAACAAAGTTCTCCTTCAGGCGCGTCAAGTTGACCTCGACCAGGGTAGGGCGGACGAGGCCATTGGTGCTGATGGTGGCTTGATTGATGTCGGGCATAGGCAGATAAAGCATACCATAAAAATAAGTTGATTCCTGAAACCAAAAACGAAGCGGTGTCAGAGCACCACTTCGCTTTTGGTTCTTCTGCCGTAAATTTAGTTACGGTGTAGGTGTCGTTGGATTCAGGTAAGAGTCAATGATCTGGGCGAAAGCAGTAAATTCCTGCGCACCAACCACACCCTGACCGTTGATGGCAAAGGTGGGGGTGGACTGCACACCCAGCTGGCTGGCAATACTCTTCATGTTCTGCACCAGGGTTGTGTAGCGACCCGAGTCAACGCACTCGTTGAAGGCGTCGGTATCCAGGCTAAGCTCAGCCGCAAAGGCCTTAAGGTTGTCCTGGCTGAAGGCACCCTGGTTTTCACCACTCTGGTGAGCGAAGAGATAATCATAATATTCCCAGAATGCGTCCTGTTCCCCAGCGCACTCGGCGGCTTCAGATGCCCATTGTGATTCAGGACCTAAGAATGCAAAGTGAAAAAAGGCAATCCGTACCTGACCAGTTTCTACGTACGTTTCATCGATCTGGCGACCCGCGCCAGTGGCATAACGCCCGCAGAATGGTCACTGAAAGTCGCTGAATTCGACGAAGGTCACCGGAGCATCTGCATCTCCCTTGAAGTGGGTGATCTGACTGACCAGGTAGGCCATCAACTCTTCCTGAGAGGCGATCTCGGGAATGGTGACGCCTCCGACGGAGGAGGTAGGTAGAGCGACCGGGGTGGTGACTGTAGGTGTCAGGGTGTTGCTGGCTGTCTCACCTTTCTGCAGCAATGGCCGGCCGAAGTAGCCTGCCAGCAGCCCGATCACCAGCATGACCGCTGCAGCGATAGGAGTAGCCCAGGATTGGACAACGATAGTCATGGCGGGCTTTTGCCCGCTGGTTTCGTTTGACATCAATACTCTCCTTGGGTTGAAATGTCGGAATATTGTATCATATAAGGTATATTCATCCATGAGATGCGGCTTAGAAGTATTTTCGAAGACCCAGGGTCTTTGGCTCAGCTTCAGGAAGCCAGGGCGATAAGCACCAGCCCGGCTGCCACGCTGCCGATACCCAGCAGACGGGGAAGGGAGGTGGGCTCTTTTTGCACAATAAAGCCCAATGCTGCACCCAGGGGGATGCTGAGCTGGCGAAAGGCGGCGATATAGCTGACATTGGCAGAGAACGCCATCGCCACCAGCACCAGGCCATACGTCAGCGTGATCAGCAGCCCCGTGCCTGCTGCACCCGGGACACCGGTCTTTACAATAAGGCGCAACCGTAGCCGTTCGTTCTCTGCAAGCCCGATGTAGCTACCCAACAGCAGGGCGGTGACCAGATTCTCCAATGCCAGGAAGAGCAGGGCGGCGCTGGCAGCCTCCAGGCCGGCCCCGGGTAGGCTGCGCAGGATTTCAAGCGCCTGGCTGTCGATCAGTGTGTAGCCAGTAGTACCCAGGGCGGTCAGCAGCACCAGGATCAGACCGCTGGAGATATAACTGCGCCAGTTCATGGTTCGCAGATCGCGTAATGGGATGAGCAGGCAGCCGCCCGCCACTGCCAGGATGCCAACCGCCCCCATCAGGCTGAACGGCTTGCCCAGCGCCAGGCTTATCAGGGCGATGAGCAGCACCGGCAGGCCGCGCACTAACGGGTAAGCCACAGAAATATCGGTGCGCTGATAAGCGCCCGCCAGCCCGATGTAATACACCGCCTGGCAAAGGCCGGTGGCCAGGAGCAAGCCCCATACCAGTACCGGGATGTGTGTCAGTGTAGCCTGATAGACCCACAGCAGTGGCAGGGAGATCAGCGCGGCGCACAGGGCGGCGATGAAAAAGAATGCCACTGAGGCAATTTGCCGTTTAACCACCAGATTCCACAGGGCGTGGATGACGGCGGATATGCTGACCAGGAGAATGGCGATACCAGACATAGTGTGTGTAGGAGTGCCTGGAGTGCGAGACTAACCCGCAGTCAGGCGGTTGTACTGCTGCAACAGTTCTTGCAGGCGGTCAGACCGATAGGTCCTTCCAGAAAGCCCCCTTCCTCAAGCCAGGCAGCCCCGGTCAGTTCACCGTTACCCTTGAGAGGAAACCAGCCGGCGAAGACCGGGTCATGGTTCGCTTTGCCGCGCGGGTGCAGGATGGTCACGCCGGTACGGATGGCATCCCCCGCGAGGAGGGTGGTGAAGCCAACCTCGACGCCAGGCAGGTCGGTGATGGCATTAAGCGAGCCAGGGGAGCCTTCGAGGGGGATGCTCAGGTCACGGGCGCGTGGTTTGGTCATGGCTGGCCAAATAAACTACGCATTGCTTCCTCAAAGACCCGGGTGTGGGTATCCATATCCGCCTGGCTGGTCTGGGGGGAAAGAGGTAAGGGTATTATACACGTGCGACAGCAGAGAATCAACGATTCGGCAAAGGTGCAGAGAACGCAGAGAGGGTAAAATGGTGCTGTTAAAGGGATACGACCATTTTATTGCGGAACCTAAAGGAGTGAGAATGAACACTTACATCTCCATGTTGCGCGGAATAAACGTCAGTGGGCAGAAAAAGATCGCCATGTCTGCGCTGGTGAGTATGTACGAGAGGTTGGGATTGACCCGCGTCAGAACCTATGTGCAGAGCGGGAATGTGGTCTTCGAGAGTGATGAATCCCAGGCGGGGTCTCTAAAGCTACGGATCGAGGCACAGATCCAAAAGACATTTAATTATGAAGTGCCGGTGATCGTGCGGAGACCGGAGGATCTTCAGCGCATCCTGGGTGGCAATCCCTTCCTGCGGCGGGACGGGGTCATCATAGAGCAGTTGTATGTCACATTCCTCGATGGCGAGCCTGCTACGGTTGGACTGAAAGGGTTGCCGAATCCCAACGCGGACGGGGATGAGTTTGTGTTGGGAGAACAAGAGTTGTTCCTGTGGTGCCCGAATGGTTTTGGGCGGACGAAGCTGAACAACAATTTTTTCGAGCGCAAGCTGAAGGTGGCGGCGACCACGCGCAACTGGAAGACAGTGACGGCGCTGCAGGAGATGGTCGGGCTTTTCGTCATCAGCAAGGTTAGTCGCTAGCTGCAACGGGCAGGGCAGATGCCTCAGGCTGTGAAACCGTCACGCCTGGTTTCGCCTCGGCCCATTCCAGCAGCAAGCGGCGTGTGGCGGGCAGTATCAGGGTCACGACCAGAGCCGTGCTGAGTATCGGGGAAGGGATGAACATAGAGAAGCGCCCAACCTCGAGCATGTTGACCACCCCCAGGGGAAAGCCGCCGATGGCGGCCATCAGGCCGGCAAAGATACCCAGTGGCTGAGCCCAGGTCTTGCGGTTGAGCAGGGCGAAGACGAAGACTGCCCAGGCAGCCGATGCCCACCAGTTGATCTGCTGGACCATGACGTACATCCCATTCAGGCGTGGTTGGTCCACACTGAGCTGGATCTTGTCGATGGTGGCAACGCCATCCATAAAGGCCAGGATATATGCCAGACCAGCGATGAACGCCAGCAAGCCGATCCTGGGGCGAATAGGGCGGACGAAGAGCAGACCGATCCACAGCAGCAGGCTGGGGAAGAAGATCGCCGCGGTGTAGGGGGTGGCTGAGCGGCTCATGGCGGGGATCATGGGGAAGAAGCCGGCCAGCAGGCTGAGGGTGCTGGCGACCAAACCCAGCGACCAGGCCCAACGTTGGCGAATCAGGAAGCCATACAGAGCCACTATCCACAACGAGCCAGCGGTGATGGCCAGGTAGCCAAGCAGCGGGAAGACAAAACGGACAACGAATGCTTCATCTGGGCGTCCAGCGTCCAGTTCCACCTGGATCATCGGATTGTAGATGATGATGAACAGGTAAAATGCCAGCAGCCCGACAATGGAACCGATCGCTGCCAGGACAACGCCAAGCCTATGGTTATCCTTCATTGCACACTCTCCTTGTATTCGTTCTATCTGCGGGGATGAAAGGCCAGACCAGCCAGTGATGGATCTTACGCAGCCATTTGATCAGGATTTTGGTCACTCCCGCCTCCAGACAAACAGATTAGAACCACCCGTTTTGCAAACGTGGATGGCTCACTCCATATTATTGTAGAGGAGAACCGGAAAAATTTCCACGACTTTTGTCGATATGCAGGGATTATTCGCCGAACTGGGCTTTTGCTTCCAGTCCGCTGCGATTGAGGATCTGGATCTGGTGGCGGTCAAGGGCGATCAGTCCCTCATCCACCAGGCTGCGCAGCGCCCGGTTGAGCACATCAGGCACGGTGCCCAGGCGGGAAGCCATTTCTGCCTGGGTGGCCCAGCGGCGGCGCAGGATGACATCGCCACTGGCCTGCTTGAGCAAGAGACGCGCCAGGCGCGCTTCCACTGAAAGCAGTGATAAATCTTCGACCAGGGACATCAGGTGTTGGATTCGGTGAGCCATATTTTGGATGATGACCCGACCCAGGGCAGGGTGCTGGTCCAGCAGGCGCAGCAGGAGGTCGCGTGGGACGATCCACACGTGGGATGGCTCCAGGGCTTCGACCGTGACCTTGTTCACCCCGCCGGCGAAGACGCTCAGCTCGTTGAAGGACTCGCCTGCCCCAACCAGGCGGACCACCTGCTGGCGACCGGTGGGTGAGATCATCAACGAACGCAGCCAACCTGAATGGACAATGTATAGCCCGGCGCACGGCTCGCCTTGCAGAAAGACTACCTGGCCGGCGGCGAAGTCTCGGGCGATGGCTGCCTGGGCGACCGCTTCCAACAAGGCTGGCGCCAGCCCGGCAAAGGCAGGGACAGTTGACAGGCTCAGGACGGTTTCATCGGCGGCGTTGGAGATCATACCCATGTTATATCATATAGAATAAACGTTTCCCACAAGAGACACCCGGCACTCAGCAGTGTTCTTGTATCCTCAGTGTACTTCGAATTGAGAGGGTTTAATCCTGTTAATTTCTAATTGACTTGCATGCATCCGGCGGATAATAAAGATAGACCCCAGCGTGCAGGCAGCCGCGAAAAGGAACAGACCGGTGTAGCCCAGGAAGGCGCCTGGGCGGGAATTGTTGACCAGGTCGATCAATGGCCCCAGCAGGCGGCCGGCCGCTGCCGACCCAGCAGTAGCCAGGTTGGTCAGGCCCAGGTATTTACCCGCCTCGCCGGGCGGGGCGAGCAGGCTGGCGAGCGCCCAATTGGCGGTCAGGAATAGGCCAATGCCAATGCCCACAATGCTGCCAAAAAGGATCAGTGTGGTAGGAGTACGGACAAACAGCATCAGGAAGCAACCCAGTGCGGCAATGCCCCCGGCTATGGTATGCATGCGGATGTGTCCCATCCTGTCGCCCAGCCACCCGCCGGCCAGCGCAAAGATGATCAACGAAATGGCGATCGCTGCCAGCAGATCACCGGTAAGCTTGGGCGGGTTGGCGGCTTTCAGCACATCCTGGATGAAATATTGGGCGAAAGTCTGGATGCCGTAGATGCCGAGCAGGAAGCTGAAACGGGCGATTATCAGCCAGGCGTAGGGGGAGAGCTGCCGGCGGGCAGCCGCTTTTGGGAGGGGGATGGATAATGTTGCTGGCTCGAGGGGGATCTTCTGGGATCGCTGGCGCAGGGCTGGCTTTTCACGTACACCGATCAAGGTGACTGCCGCCGCGGCAGCCAGCAGCCCAATGATAATTGCCAGCGGGAGGGTGGGCCGGGCAGCGGCAGGATCGAACAGGCGGCCCAGGAAGAGTGAAGAGAGCACCAGGCCCAGCATATCGACCAGGTTTTTGATTCCAGAACCGGCACCCAGCTGCTCGGGTGGCACCTGGTCAGGCAGTAAGCCCTGGATCGGACCGTGCGCCAGGTTGGAGCTGGCCTGCAGGCCGATATAGCCCACAGCCAGCCAGGGAAGGCCGCCAAACCAACCCAGGATCACCAGGAAAATGAAATCGAAGAGCGTGCCGATCAGGATCAATGGACGGCGGCGACCCCAGCGCGAAGTCCAACGGTCGCTTAGAGCGCCGGAGATAGGCTGGACCAGCATGGCAATCACCAGCCCAACGAAGGTGAGCAGCCCGAGATAGGTATTCTTCAGGTCCGCGGGGACGTAGTTCAGCAGCACGGCGGGCAAGATGATGACATGTAGCCCGTTCCACATGAAGGATAAGCCAAGGTAGTAAGCATTGAGCACGAGCAGCTGGTGCCAGCGCAGGGGTTTCATGTGTAATTTCCTCTTAATTTTATCGGTAGCTGGAGAGCGATCTGGTGCATGACGGTCTGACTGACGAAAGGGTCGCGCTGCTCGGGGGACAGGTCGACGGGCAGCTCCAGGCGGTAGGGGGCGCCGAACTGCAGGTAAAGCCGGTCATCGTCTTCGAAAACCCCCACTGGCAGGATTTCCTGACAGGCAGGGGCTAACCGGGCGATGAAACGACCCGATCCGGAGGGCGGAGGGCCGAGCACCGCACCCAGGTGATTTGTACCCTCTGGCGCCAGGCCGATGATCGGGGCTGGCGTATGCCGGACATAATCCAACACGCGGCGCACGGAACGGGCGCGCCCTTCAACCTCGGATGAGTAGGGTTCGATGGGTGTCATGGTAAAGAAACCATACACCTGAGCCTGGTTGCGCAGGAACCAGGAAGTCAGCCAGCGGACGGGGGTATCGTAGATCTTCCCAGGGAAGATCCAGGCGGTAGTGGTGATCCAGTGGATCTCCTCTGGCAGGATTGCACTGAGCGCCAGAACGAACCACCAGGCGGAAAAGCCCCGCCGGCTGTAGTGGTTGGTGGTCAGCAAGTACGGTCCGCTGGCGGGGATATTTTCCCGCCCACGCACCTCAGGAGCAATCGGGAGGTGGCATACCGCTTCCTGAGCGTCCTGGTGGAAGGAGCGCTGTCGATGGCTAAGGATGGCTGGGAGCAGACGTAGGGCGACTGTATAAGGGAGGGGGTATGCGGGCGGCATTGCATAATTTTATCCTGAAATTGTAAGTATAATTCGAAAGATGGAGGGATTGCCATGTTATTTGACCTGCCACTCGAACAACTGAAGATATACAAGCCGGAGCGGATGGAGCCGGCGGATTTTGACGCTTTTTGGAAGGAAACACTGGCTGAGTCAGCGCAGCACCTGCTGGGATCACGCTTCGAGCCGGTTGAGACCGGGCTGAAGACTGCCGAAGTCTTTGATGTGACCTTCAACGGATATGCTGGGCAGCCGATCAAGGGTTGGATGGTGCTGCCGTACCCACACCAGGAACCGCTGCCGTGCGTGGTGGAGTACATCGGCTACGGCGGCGGGAGGGGGCTGCCGTATGACTGGCTACTGTGGAGTGCGGCCGGATATGCCCACTTCGTGATGGACATGCGCGGGCAGGGCAGCGAATGGCGCACCGGTGACACACCCGACTATGAACCAGAAGGTGGCAACCCGCAGATCCCGGGCTTTATGACGCGTGGGGTGCTGCACCCGGAAACCTATTATTACCGGCGCGTTTTCACCGACGCGGTCCGGGCAGTCGAGGCTGCGCGCAGCCACCCAATGGTGGACTCAACCCGCCTGGCGGTGACCGGCGGTAGCCAGGGCGGCGGGATCACGCTGGCGGTGGCAGGATTGGTACCCGGGCTATCGGCTGCCATGCCGGACGTACCATTCCTATGCCACTACCGCCGGGCGACCGAGCTGGTGGACAGCGACCCGTACCATGAGATCAGCCGCTTCTGCCAGCGCCACCGCGAGAAGATCGAAACGGTCTTCCAAACACTGTCCTATTTTGACGGGGTCAATTTTGCGGTGCGGGCTACAGCCCCGGCCCTCTTTTCAGTGGGGCTGATGGATGAGGTCTGCCCGCCATCCACGGTGTTTGCGGCGTACAACCACTACGCCGGGGAGAAGCAGATCAAGGTGTGGCCGTACAACCACCACGAGGGCGGCGACACCTTTCAGAGCGCGGAGAAAGTGAAGTTTTTGAAGAAAGTATTCGGAGACTGACACCTCGCGCACAAGCACATACGGGCAGGTTTTCCGGTCCGTTTGTGCTTGTGCGCGGGCATTTATTTACCGTCAGGGAGTGACCACCGGCAGGGTTTGCAGGGCATGCGGGACAACCAGCACCTGGCAGGCTGCGCCACGCTCAGCCACAGCCAGGCCGAGCGCCTCTTCCATGCTGGCGGCGGGGATCATTTTACAGGCGGCAACCAGGTCGGGGCATTCAGCGCCGACGATGATGACCTGTGCCTGCTCGAGCACCTTAGCTATGACGAAGGCGCGCTGCTGCCCAGGCGGATAGCCGTGCTGGCGGGCATCAGCCATGATGGAGTACACATCTGGGGCATTGCGTAAGGCAGCCAGGAAGCGCTGCTCACCCACGCCTTGGCCGGCGCCCTCCTCGCAGCGGGCGGGGATGATGAAAAAGCCGCCTGGGCGGACGACCGTGGTTGGGGCGAAGAAGAGGTAGGAGGGGGCGCGGCTGGCCTGATATAGGTTGCTGTCTTTAGGATATCCAACGCCACCGATGGCGATATCGTATTGGTGGGGGATGGGCACCTCGTACACTGAGCGGGCAAAACTGACCAGCTCAGCGAAAGCCTGTTCGGGGTCGCCAGCCGCCACGCGTAATAAGCGACCTTCATCATCAAGGACAACGTTCAGGATGAAGCGCAGACCCGCCCGGCGGGCGGCCTCGCTCACTGCTTCATGGAAGGGATTGCCGTCAATGCGTCCCAGGCGGCTGGCGGGGTGGTCTACGAAGGCGGGACCATGGGTGTAAGCAATCGTGGCCTCACCAGCGGCACCGATGGCGACCGTCTTGCGTCCGCCGGAGTAGCCAGCATACTGGTGCGGCTCGACAATACCGGTGGCGATGAGCAGGTCAGCTTCGACCGCTGCCCGATGGACCAGCACTGGCACGCCGCCAGGGGTCAGGCCCAGGTCCACCAGAGCATCGGGGTTCTGTGCCTGGTTATCGATGACGCGGTAGCGGGCGGCTGTTTCTGCGCCCAGCTTGGCGACCTTCTCGGCAGGGGTGGAGGGGCGGTGCATGCCGGTGGCACACAGCAGGGTGATGTTCTCATCCCGCACCCCGGCCTGGTGCAGTTCTTCTAATAGCGCTGGGACAAGCAGCGCATCGGGGCTCAGACGGGTGATATCGGTGAAGACGATGCAGACCCGGTCGGAGGGCCGGGCAAGCTGGCGCAGCGGTGGACTGCCAATAGGATGGTCGAGGGCGTAGCGAACCGCCGCGGATGCCTCCCTTAGCGGGTTAGCCGGGTGGGAGAGGGCCAGGTCGGCGCGCATCCCGGGTGGCAGGCTGAAATCCAACCAGGTTCGACTGTAAGGGATCCGGTAGGTCTTGGGCATGGCGGCACCAAGAAATCCGAAGTCTTTAATACTTCGGATTTCTGCACGTGGGAAAGGGGTTATTGATTGCCGGTCGGGATCATGTCTTGCAGGGCCCGCGTCAGCTCAGCCACGTCGCCGGAGGACTGCTGCAATCCGCTAATATCGGCGGTGGTCAGCGCCCGTTCCACACCCGGCAGCACCTTCTGCACCAGCTCGTTGGCGTTGTCGATCTTCCTGGCCAGGGTCTGGGCATCGCGGGCGAATTCTTTGATGTTCTTCAGTGCGCCGGTCATCTTGTCCGAGAAGTGGGTATAGTCGACGCCAGATTTGGCAGCTGGTTTTATACCAGCTTGGCGGGGTTTAGTGCCTGCTGGGCGAGGCCTGGCGGCAGGCTTGACCGCGCCCGCGGGTTTTGCCACAGGGGTTTTGCCAAAGGTCGGGGTCTGAGCTGCCAGCATCTTGCGGCTGGTCGGTTTCTTAGTGGTTTTTAAGGGAGTGGGCATGAGGGTCTCCTATTCTGGCAATTATAGTGTGCAAATCCTTATCTGTGTGCGGCTTGGGCTAAATTAGCGTCTCAGGCAGGAGCAGCAGTATATTCTTTACCCCATTATTTTCCAGGTAATCAAATAAAAGCCTGTTCTTCTGGAGGTCTAAGGGTACGGAAAGCGCACCAGAGCGCCAGATCGTAGATGATTTTAAGCCCGCCGCACAAAAAGAATGGCAAGCTGAGCAGGGCAGGGATACCCAAGAACAACCCGGTCAGAGAAGGGGAAATAGCCGCCCCCACCGAGCGGGCAATCGTGGTCACACCTGAAGCTGCGGCGCGCTCGTCCGGCGCCACCACGGCCATGGTGTAGGATTGGCGCGTGGGTACGTCCATTTGAGAGATGCTGAATCTCAGCAGCAGGAAGGTGATCGCCAATGGCAGGCTGGGCATGAGCGGCACCAGCATCAGTAAAATGCTTGAGGGAATGTGGGTGAAGACCATCGTTTTGATCAGGCCGATCTTTTTCGCAATCCGTACGGCCAATAAGGCTGAAATTCCTGCCAGGATGTTTGCCCCGAAAAAGATGCTGCCGATGATACCGGTCGACACGCCAAATTTGACATGGAACCAGAATGCCATCATGCTCTGAACGATTAGCCCGCCAGCAAAGGCATCCAGGGCAAAGAGGGCGGAGAGCCTCAGCACCACACCGCGCGAGCGGTGCAGCCCGAGGGTGCGCTTCTGACCGGCGGTGGTCACGCCGGCTTCCACCGCGGGGGAGAGTTTAATGAAACATAATCCCAACGCCAGCCCAGCGATAGCATAGCCGGCTAAAACAGCCTGATAGGAAGCCAGGGTCGTAAGACCGTGCAGCTGCAGACCCTGTGCCAGCCAGCCGCCAGTCAGCGCGCCGAGGGCCGTGGCAAACGAGCCAACCAGGTTGTACCAGGCAAAAACCTGGGTGCGCTTTTCGTTGGAGACCAGCTGGGTCAACCCGGCCTGCTCGATAGAGAGGAACGGACCAATCTCATTACCGCTGGGGCTGATGACACCAACAATGGCGGCCAGAGCGAGCAGGATCGGGTTGCGGGTGAGCAGGAACACCGCCCCAGCCAGGAACATCAACCCGGCGCCGAGCAGCAGCATGCGGCGCCGCCCGATCCGGTCAGCAGAGGTAGTGAGCCACAATGAAATGATGGCATCCCCTGCCAGGGTAAGCGTCAGGATCACCCCGACCTGGCTTTCCGAAAGGCCAGTCTCCAACAGATACAGTGCCAGGACAACCGAAAGAAAGCCATACGCAAACAGGCGGGTGATGCGCGTGGCAAAGAGCAGGACGATGTCGCGCTTCATTTGGCTTTGGCTACATCCAACCGGCACCAGGCATACAACGCGTCGTACACTTCGAACTGGTGCTCCAGGTTCTCCAGGTCATCGGGAAAACGCAGGCTGTAGCCGGAGGCAATCGCCTCGAGCCCGCGGGCGATGGGGTCGGTGTCCAGGTCGGTGCTGACATCCGCGGCATGGACGATCTTTGCCAGGCGCAGCAGGCCTGGCTCTTTGAGGCCATACTTCAGGATGATCGACTCGAACGAGCAGCGCCCCTCGTGGTGCCCCAGCTCCACGCCGGGGGCGTCAAAGGGGATAGCGCCAGTCTCCTGGACAACCTTCTCGATCTGGGAAGCGGGGACGAACAGGAATTCGGCATCGCTATCAATAAAACGGGTGATCAACCAGGGGCAGGCGATACGGTCAACGTGCACATGAGAGCGAGTAATCCATAGCATGGGATGCCTCCAGAAATAATGATGTTCGTTGAGGTATTTGGGAAAATCTACTGAGTATATCAGAGAGAGCCGAGGGAAAAAACCTCTCAGCGAATCAGCGAGATTGGATAAAACAGTCAATCTAGCTGACACATCCCCAGCGCAGGAATGCTACAGGCTATTTTTGCAACATCGGCAGGTAGATGCGGCGAGGTTCATCAGCTGGACAGATAGCCGAGCCGTAATTGGCAGTCCCCAACCCGTCAGAATCACGGGCACGGATGGTATAGCTGTGATTCATCCCTAAATTCGGGTCGCCACCCGAGCCAGGCGCCCCACAATCGACGTGGAAGGCCAACATTTCGGACGGTACATACATGCTGGTCTGGAAGAAGCCGCTGTAGCGGGCGCGCGCCTGGTCGTCGATCTGCACTGTCATGGTGATTATATAACTTGGATCGGCGGTGGCGTACAGATATGACCAGGTCATGAAACAAATCCCGGTGTTTGCTCTGGCCAGCACGCAAGAGGCAGTAGGGCTTTCAATGATTGAGATCTCTGGCGATCCAGATTCAACAGCAGGCTGATCCGGCAGAGGTGTTGGCGTGGAGAGCACCAGCTCCGTCTGCATTCCCGACGCAGCGCTTACCACACCCCAGGCCATCAGCAAGCCTGCCAGGATCGCCATAAAGATTAGGCTGATTCGCAAGGGTAGAGACATAGTTCTGCTTCTGGCGATCACGGCGTGTAAGGTGGGCAATAAACTGTGCCGTAATTGGCAGACCCCAATCCGGCAGAATCGCGGGCGCGGATGGTGTAACCGTAGGTATTTCCCCAATCTGGAAGACCGCCCGAACCGGGCACGCCGCAAGCCACTCGATAACCTTGCGGGTTCATGTTGTATGGCACGTACATACTGGTCTGGAAAAAGCCGTGGTAGCGCGCCACGAATCCGAAGTCGTTTAATGTGACGGTCATGGTGATCATGTAATTAGGATCAGCACTGACCGACATGTAATACCAGTTGATGAAGCATTCGTCTTTGGTTGTGTCGGGTTGCACGCAAGCAGCGGTGGGGGAGTCGATGAAGCCAATTAGCGGCTGGTCGGGCGCGCTACCCTCAGGCGCCGTGACCTGGCGCGTATTTCCATCCTGGGTTTCAGAGTTCAGCACGATCTCGCCACCCTGTCCGATCAACGTCTGTCCGCGGGCCACTCGCAGCGCGCCGAATAAGGCGATAAGTAATAAAAAGGCAAACATAAAGGGGATAAACAATTTACGCATGGTAGGCTCCTTTTTGAGCTATTTCGTTTGTAGATAGTGCCAGAAGCGGGGATGCAGGGTTGGCACACCTGCTGCATGATTCAAAGAGACAGGATTTGGTAATGGACAATGGTAGACAAATTATATCATGTTAGCACAATATACTTACCTGTTCATACCAGTCAATGGATGTGAACGCAAAAACCTGCCAGGAGGGTAGGTTTTAAGCTGATCGCCGAATGCTTCGATGAGCGTGGAAGGCTCGGCTTGCAGCCGCCGAACCTTCAACCAATGGCTTAAAAGGACGATACCGAAAAAACGCTTCTCCCATCCAATGTCCTGCCATAGTGGACGAAATTCTTCTCCTGGCTGGCATTCCACCCTTAGGTCGAAGTGCACTCAAGGAATAACGGAATAAAAACAAATCCAGTAAAATATCAATTTAGTAAGGATTTCCATATTTTGGACAATTCACCCATGATTAATTAACCGAAATGATCTCTGATTAATTGAAAACAGGTAGAACAAGCTCTTCAGGCTTTAAAACTAAAAGTACCTGTACCAAATGATTAAAAACCTCATTGCCTTTCAACATTATTTCATCACCAATGGTAGTAAGGTCTGGTATGTTGGCCCCACCATCTTAAAACCACCGGATTGGCATACCGGGATCTCAAATATATTATTGTCTAGATCAACCGTTTTCAACGAAGGTGGATCGCAGGATAAGGTAGCGTCTTGCCATTGCTCATCGATTAGCCACCAAAGAGTTAGCTGGCTTTCATCTTGTAAAGCGTGGATGTCAAAATCACTGTATTCGATAGTTGTCATCACCGGAACGTTGAAGGTAAATGTTGGGTAAGGGATGCCTTCATCCAGGATGACTAGATCGAAAGCATGCCCGGCGAATGAGAATCCACCTCCTCCCACACCCAATCCTGGTGTGACTAGAACATCGACTGCGCTACTCACCGCATCTGCCGGGAAAACTAACTGTGTTACTAACCCTTGTGTATCGGTGAATCGGATGGTGGTTGTGATCCCTGGTGTCAGCGTCGCGAAGACAGGCTCAGGCAGGATGGTAAAATTTTGAGCGAGGCTGTCCGGTGGTAGAGTTACATCCCTACTTGGTGGGAAAAAACTAAACCCTGACAGGGTTGGTTCAATGGTATAGGTGCCAGGCATGAGATCAGGCAGCGCATATTCGCCATGACTGGCTGTTGTCGTCAAGGCGCTTCCAGCCTGGATTGTCACCCCCTCAACCGGCAAACCATTGGCCGCCTGAACGATCCCACCTAAAGTAAAAGAATTTAACCGGTAAACAAAGATACCGTTATCGCCGTTGGCTGTGTAAATAATTCCATCATCCCAAATCAGATCAATAGCTGGAAATGGTATAGGATAGCTATCCACTAGCAAGGGGTTAGCCAGGTCGCTGATATCGACAATCTCAAGGCTGGTGTCACCCGCAAGCAAGGCATATTGCCCAAATATAGCTAAACGGTTGGCACTGCTCGTGATCAGGGTGCTCACCAGTTGCGGAGTGTCTGGCGTTGACACATCTATAACAGCCAGACCGCCCGCACCGCTGGAATCCATCAAGGAGACAATAACATTATCACCAGCTACATGTAGATCAGTCGAATAATAGCCAGGGACATGGTAATAACTGATCAGTTGTGGACTTGATGGATTGCTAATATCAATGGTGATCATTCTTGCACCATCATCCACCAGATACAAATAATCATCCTGAACCGCTACTCTCCATACATCTAAATATGTTTGTAAACTTCCAACGTTAATCGGAGCGGCCGGATTTGTAATATCCAGGATTTCTATCCCTTTACTAACACCAAGATAGGCATAGTGATCCACAAATACACAGTCCTGCATCACTCCACTAATTTCGGTAATTGAAATCAAGTTCGGATTTGACGGATCAGAGACATCAAAAATTAGTTGTTCCGGTGGATAATAGTTTCCCGTGCTTGCAAACAAATACCCATTATTCACTTCGACACGGTTATTCCAGGCGTAATTAAAAACATTTATCCTGGAGATCGATTCAGGATTGGTCACATCAAAGATATGGATCCGTCTGTCGGTTGCGAACAATCGGTTATTCTCAATTCCAAGGTCAGTTACCTGGTAAGAACCTCCAGACCTTCCAACCTCAACCGGCAGTGCCGGGTTCGACATGTCCACGATATGCAGCCCTCTATCTTCGCCTGTGATGAATACGGTGCTGTTGATGGCTGCAGAGGCATTAATATGTGGCCAATCCCAGGCATATCCTCCTGCAGACCCCTCTAAATAAGGGGATGCAGGGTTAGCAACATTGATAATATAGAAATTACCATTGTACCAATCTGAGCCAAAGACATAGCTCCCATGCGCATGGACATAATAGATATATTCTGAGGTCTCAAAATATCCAATTTCGTATGGCGCGATCGGATTGGCAATATTGATCACACGCAGACCTTTATAGGTTGCCGCCAGGTACAGGTATGTCCCCTGGACAGTCACATCCCAGGCGCTGCCAGCTGTGTCAAGATAGCCCGCTTCATACGGAGCATATGGATTGCTGATATCGATGACGCGCAGATCAGCCGTATCTGCTGCCACAAAAGCATAATTCCCGGATATGGCAACCCCTCTAGCCCAATCTGAGGTGGGGACAAAACCAATTTCCACCGGCGCGAACGGATCGGAAACGCTGACCACACGCAAACCTTGTGTATCATCAGCGATATAAACATACCCCCCGGCATAGGTGACACTGCGCGCTATTCCCGGTGAATCATACCTGCCAGTGATGGTGGGAAGGTATGGATTGGATACATTCACGATACCCAATCCTGCCTCGCCCAGCGCGACATAAGCAAATCCGGCTTCTACATGAAGATCTGTGATCATCCCTGGCAATATCGCATACCCCAACCTTACCGGATTGGCCGGGTCACTAAGCTCTAAGATTGCCAGCTCGGGTCCAAAACCAGCAAACAGGATGTTCCCCTGGACAAAAACGGCGAGACTCTGACCGCCCAGGTGATTGATGAGCTCAATCGCGGGTGCATCTGAAATTCGACCTTTCTCCAGGCGTGAGGACCGGGCAGGTGAAACCTTCAGCCCAACCGCCTGCGCAGCTCCTTGCAGCAGAATTAAGCCCAGGACGCATAACACCAGAAAGAAACCCATAGAAACAGGTCGGTTTTTGATTATCATATGCCCTCCCGTTGATACAATACAATGCTCCGTCATTTTCTGCGCTTGTCTCGCCTTACCTTCGTGGTGACTTTACTCTATGTTTGGCTTGTAGCCGTTGGCATGCCCCTGACCTACTCTTTTGGGAAATTACAGCTGGTAACATCAGGGAAAAAGGAATAACTGCAAGTCGCCAAACTGCTCAGTAAAACTGTTGCCGCGTATATTTTGATTCATCCCACAGTCCTTACAAATCACCGCACATGGTTCGAAATCTAGTTGCTCATAACGAGTCGTTGGACTACTAACGATCCATTCAATATTCAGCGAGCTACGTGGAGCACCCAGTAGGACCCATAACAGGTATTCAGGATCGTCTCCATGCAGCATGATCCCAATATCAGAGCATCCAATACTCTTGATTTCATCAGTAATCTGTTTGTATGTATCGTGTAAGTCTGAATTGGCAAAATACAAGTTTTCACGCGATACATTTAGAATACTGCTCTGCAAAATAGAACGCCCTAGCTTGGGGATCAAAGGCCTTGAATCAATGCTAAAAATCCATGGATACGACCCAATCATAAGCAGCAGTGCGACAAGATAACCTAATTTAATTTTGTCAAAGCTGCCTAATATTACTCCAGCTATAGGTGCAAAGAGCACAAAAAAGGGTAGATGATATCGCGTGCCAAATCCATTCCATTTGTAAATAGTACTAAACAATATGA
>Ga0209705_10000545_pt1 | contig 19706 bp, 21 predicted proteins | sample PPLLaktember2015_5_FD_187262 | JGI IMG/M metagenome (GOLD analysis project Ga0209705, IMG submission 187262) | Freshwater sediment microbial communities from Prairie Pothole Lake near Jamestown, North Dakota, USA - PPLs Lake P8 Core (1) Depth... | ecosystem: Environmental > Aquatic > Freshwater... | reverse complement strand
CGCCACGACGCGGCCTTGACCGATGAACAACAAAACTGGCTGGAAGGTCTGCTTGTACGGCGTAAACGCGGGGAACCCGTCGCCTATATTACCGGCACGCGTGAATTCTGGTCCATGGAATTGGACGTTACGCCGGGGACGCTGATCCCGCGTCCGGAAACCGAATTACTGGTGGAAAAGGCGCTGGAGCATATTCCACGCGACGCAGAATGGACCATCGCCGATCTCGGCACCGGCAGTGGTGCCATTGCGCTGGCGATTACCAAAGAACGTCCACACTGTCGTGTGATCGCCGCCGACAATTCACCCGCGGCGCTGGAAGTCGCCAGATCCAATGCCAAAAAATTCGGACTGACCAATATCGAATTCCACGAGGGTGACTGGTTCGCCGCGCTCGCCGGCGCTACCTTCGACATGATCCTGAGCAACCCGCCTTATATCCGCACCGGCGACCCGCATTTGAAACAGGGCGACGTGCGTTTCGAGCCGGCCACCGCGCTCGTCGCCGGCGCCGAGGGGCTCGATGCCATCCGGCATATCGCGCGGCATGCCAGGGAATTTCTCAAACCCGGCGGCTGGCTGCTGTTCGAGCACGGCTGGGATCAGGCCGAAGCCATCGGCGACTATCTGCGCCAACAGGGTTATCGTAATATCGTCAGTCATACGGACCTGACCGGACATGCTCGCGTGGCCGGCGGTCGCCGGTAATTCAATTCGGTTCAACTGCGATGGACGACAAGCAACTGCTGCGCTATAGCCGGCACATCCTGCTGCCGCCAATTGACGTCCGTGGGCAGGAAAAACTGCTTGCATCGCGAGTATTGATCATCGGCCTCGGCGGGCTCGGCTCGCCGGCGGCGATGTATCTCGCCGCCAGCGGCGTCGGACACCTGGTGCTGGCGGATCACGACAAGGTCGACCTGACCAACCTCCAGCGCCAGATCGTGCACGCCACCGACCGCGTCGGGCAGGACAAGACCGCCTCGGCCGTGCTTGGACTGGAAGCGATAAACCCCGGCGTGCGCGTCACGACGCTCAACCGGAAGCTCGAGGGAACGGAACTCGCGGAACAGGTGCATCTGGCCGACGCCGTGGTTGACGCCACCGACAACTTCGCCAGCCGCTTCGCCATCAACGCCGCCTGCGTGCGCGAGGGCAAGCCGCTGATCTCCGGCGCCGTGGTGCGCTTCGAGGGCCAGGTCACGGTATTCGTTCCCGGGGGTCCCTGTTACCGCTGCCTATACGCCGAAGGCGGCGGCCCTGACGAGGCCTGCGCCACGCTCGGCGTACTGGCGCCTGCCGCCGGCGTCATCGGCTCGGTCCAGGCGGTCGAGGCCATCAAGATCCTGCTCGGCTTCGGCCGGACACTCGCCGGGCGACTGCTGCTGTTCGATGCGCTCAACATGGAATGGCGCGAGATGAAACTTCGCCGCGACCCGGCCTGCCCGGTATGTGGCCACCCATGAACCCTGTCCGCCTCCCCCGTCTCATCGTGAACCAGTTGCTGCATCTGGCGCAGAAGTCGCCGGACGAGGAAATCTGCGGCCTGATCTCGCACGACGGCCGCGGCTTCCGGAATTGCTACCCGGTTCCCAACCAGGCCGACGACAGGAAGCGTTTCTTTGTGCTCGACCCCAAGGCGCAGATCGATGCCATGCGCGCCATGCGCGAACGTGGCGAGGAACTGGCCGCGATTTTTCACTCCCATCCCGACTCCCCGCCCCTGCCCTCGCTGGCCGACGTCGAGCAGCACGAATACCCCGCCGTGCTTTACCTGATTATTTCACTGGGCACCAAGGGCGTGCTGGAAATGCGCGGTTTTCATATCCACGACCACACCATCGAAGAGCTTCCCATCGGCCTGCAGGAAGAGCCCGTCCGCTAGCGCCGCCGCCGACGGCGTCTATACTCCTTTACTAAAGCCATTTCGGGCTTCCAAGGAGCCATCATGTCCATCGCGACCTTCGTCTTTCTCGGCATCTTCGGCGCGCTGTTCCTCTATGCCGTGACCATGTACAACAACTTCGTGCGGCTCAAGAACAACGTCGCGCAGGCCTGGTCGAACATCGACGTCCTGATGAAGCAGCGTCACGACGAACTTCCCAAGCTGGTCGAGGCCTGCAAGCAGTACATGAAGCATGAACGCGGCGTGCTGGAAAAAGTGACCGAGGCGCGTGCCGCCGTCGGGCGGGCGCGCGAGGCCGGTGACGTCGCCGCCGTCGGTGCGGCCGAGACCCAGTTGCGGGCCGGCCTGATGAACCTGTTTGCCGTCGCCGAGAATTACCCGGAGCTGCGCGCCAACGAGAACTTCCAGCACCTGCAAAACCGCATCTCGCAGCTCGAGGCGCAGATCGCCGACCGTCGCGAGTTCTACAACGACTCGGTCAACGCCAACAACATCCGCATCGAGACCTTCCCCGACAACGTCATCGCCACGCTGTTCCGCTTCGAGCAGAAGCCCCTGCTCCGGTTCAAGGAAAGCGAGCTCAAGGACGTCAACGTCAAGGCGCTCTTCAATACTTAAAAATGCCGTCCTCCGGTCCGCTGGCACAGTGGTTGGCCGGGCTCGCCAGCAATATCCATCACAGCGATCCCGCCATGGTCGGCATCGCCGTCGCGGTGCTCGCCGGCGGCTGCGCCTTCTGCTCCTGGCGCACCTGGCGCAACGTCAGCCACATCCGCCTTATTGAAGATACTCCCACCGCCAAAATCCGATCGGCGCATCAGGGCTACGTGGAACTCGAGGGCGCGGGCAGGCTCATGGACGGTCCGCCGATCATCGCCAAGCTCTCCGGCCTGCCCTGCGTCTGGTTCCGTTACAAGATCGAACATCAGATCAAAACACATTACAAAGGCCACACGCAGACCCGTTGGGAAGTGATCGAGAAGGGAGAAAGCACGGAAACCTTCTGGCTGGAAGACGAAACCGGGCGCGTGGTGATCGACCCCGAGGGCGCGGACGTTACGCCGCGTCACCGGGACCGCTGGCGCTCCAGCAGCAGCGTAGGCGGCATCACCCGCCACCGACCCGCCAACGTCGCCAGTTTCCTGGGCTCGCATGCGGGCCATGACAGTTACCGTCTCACCGAGGAACGCATCAATCCCGGCGAACGCCTCTACGCACTCGGGCTCCTGAAAAGCGTCAGCAGCTACACCAGCCAGCCGACCGTGGACGAAGACGTGCGCGAAATGCTCAAGGACTGGAAGCAGGACCAGCCCACACTGTTGCAGCGATTCGACCTGAACAAGGATGGAAAGATCGACGAGATCGAATGGCGCCTCGCCCGTGCGCAGGCCCGGCGCGAAACCATGAAGAACCGCCAGGAACAGGTCATCCACTCCGCCGACGGCCTCAGCGTCCTCGGCCCGACACGCGACGGCTCACGGCCGTATATCCTGTCGGCCTTCACGCAGGCGGAATTGACCAAGCGCTATAAACTTTGGGCGGCGTTATACGCGGGGGCGTGTTTCGTTTTGGGCCTGGCGGCGGTGTGGGTGTTCAACGCGAAGTTTATTTGATTTCTTCTCTCTTGCTATAGCTCGTCATTCCCGCGAAGGCAGAATCTAGTCTTTCCGTCATTCCGGCGAAAGCCGGAATCCAGATAGTACATGTAGGGCGGGTTAGGCGGTTTTTGCCGTAACCCGCCGATCGACATTTCTGTCGAGCGGGCTTCGCCCGCGTATTTGTAATTGCGATTCTCGCACCGCGGGCGAGGTACTTTTATTTGCGCGAGCAAAGAAAAGTAACCTGCCGTAGGTCAGCCACCCACAAGTAATACGCGGGCGAAGCCCGCTCGACCATCACCCCTCTCCCTAACCCTCTCCCCCAAGGGGAGAGGGGACAAAAAGAAAAGCCGCCCAAGGGGCGGCTTTGTTATTCCTGTTGCTGCCCGGGGTGCAACGAAATTCGTTGCACCCGTTCGGCGGCGCGAACACACGTTAAGTGTGTTCACGAATACTCCGCCTCACCCCGCTTTCGCGGGAATGACGTCACTTGCCAAAAACACCCTTCCTCAACAATTCCCACTGCTTATCCCATCCCGCCACCGGCGACGACTGAAATTCACTCCGGACATACCGCGTGATCGACCCTTCGACCACCGCGAGCAACAATGCAGCAGTATCAGCGATCGGCACACGCAGATTCTCACCGGCTTCCGCCTCACGCAAGATCTGCTTCAACTGGGTCTCGATGCGTTCGTAAATCTGCACCACGCGCTGGCGCAGGCGCTCGGTCTCGCCCACCAGCACGTCGCCGTACAGCAGGCGCGCCATGCCGGGGTTCTTGTCGGCGAAGCCGAGCAGCAGGAACAGGATATTCTGCACGCGCGCCTCGGCGCGGGATTCCTCCGCGAGGATCTTGTTGATGCGGGTGAACAGCGTTTCTTCGATGAACTCGAGCAGGCCTTCAAACATTTTCGCCTTGCTCGCGAAATGCCGGTACAGCGCGGCCTCGGAGACGCCGACGGCGCGCGCGAGCTGGGCCGTGGTGATGTGCTCGCCCTGGTTTTTCTCGAGCATATGCGCCAGCGTCTCGAGAATGGTCTGGCGGCGTTCGCCGCGGCGCGGTCGGGCCATGGCGATCAGGACTTGATCAACGTACCGACGCCTTCGTTGGTGAACACTTCCAGCAACACCGCGTGCTCCACGCGCCCGTCGATGATGTGCGCGGTCTTGACCCCGCTGATGACGGCGTCGAGCGCGTAATTGACCTTGGGCAGCATGCCGCCGTGGATGGTGCCGTCGGCGATCAGGTCCCGGACCTGCGTGATGGAAAGGCCGGTGAGCAGCTTGCCTTCCTTGTCCAGCACGCCGGTGGTGTTGGTGAGCAACATGAGCTTCTCGGCCTTGAGCGTGATGGCGAGCTTGCCGGCCACCACGTCGGCGTTGATGTTGTAGGTCTGGCCGTCGTCGCCCACGCCGATGGGCGCGATTACCGGGATGAAATCGCCGGTGTCGAGCAGCGCCACCAGCCGCGGGTCGATGCTGCTGACGTCGCCCACGTGGCCGATGTCGATGATCTCGCTCGGGAGGTTGGCCTTGTCGGGAGCCTTTTGCAGCACCATTTTCTTGGCACGGATCAGCCCGCCGTCCTTGCCCGAAAGCCCCACGGCCTTGCCGCCCTGCTGGCTGATGAGGTTGACGATCTCCTTGTTGACCAGGCCGCCCAGCACCATCTCGACCACGTCCATGGTCTCGCGGTCGGTGACGCGCATGCCCTGGATGAATTCGCTCTTCTTGCCGATTTTTTCCAGCAGCTTGCCGATCTGCGGCCCGCCGCCGTGCACCACCACGGGGTTCATGCCGACCAGCTTCATCAGCACCACGTCGCGCGCGAAACCGCGCTTGAGGTTCTCGTCCACCATGGCGTTGCCGCCGTACTTGATGACGATGGTCTTGCCCTGGAAGCGCTGGATATACGGCAGCGCCTCGGTCAGGATGCGCGCCCGGTCGGCGGCGGATTGAGGGGTGAGCGGCATTATTGTTCCTTTTCCTGCTGGTACCTTGTTTTGCACCCTCCTCCCCTCTCCCACGAAGCGGGAAGGGGGAGCTGGCTGGTGTTTTGGTTTGTCACCCTCTCCCCTTGTTCCCGCCGGGGTGCACGGAAAATCACGTGCACCCGTTCGGCGGGCAAAAGGTCCACTGGACCTTTTGCTGTTTCCGCCTCACCTCCCGCTATCGCGGGAGAGGGGGAGTTGGAGGGAAACCATCATTTTGATTGAAAAGTTAGCGCATATTCACATTAAAGTCAGCATGCCGGAACATAAAGAGCAAAAAGAAAGGCCGCTTGCGCGGCCTTTCTCATTCCGGGAATCCTTCCCGGGGACATCCGGATTACACTACGTCCACTGTAATCTTCTTGGGTTTCACTGCCTCGGCCTTGGGCAGGGTCAGCTCCAGCACCCCGTCCTTGTAATTGGCCTTCACGCCCTTTTCGTCGATCTGCGTGCCGAGCCGCAGGCTGCGGACATATTTGCCGTAGCGGCGTTCCTGGCGTAGCACGCGTTCGCCTTCCTTCTCTTCCTTCTCGCTCTTGGTCTCGGCGGTAATGGTGAGAATGCCGTTTTCCAGGGTTACGTCGATGTCCTCTTTCTTCGCGCCCGGAACATCGGCCACGATGACATACGCATCATCGCGTTCCTTCACGTCCATGGCCGGGAACAGGTCTTCGCCGCGCGCCTCTTCCACCCAGCGCATCGGGCTCAGGAAACCCTGAAACATCCGGTCAATATCGTTGTCCCACAGGCCCAAGCGGGCCAGCGGGGTCCGGTCTTCACGTCGCATCAGTCGCGTCATAAAAAACACCTCCAGATAAATCAGTTGAATAATTGGATTTATGGCCGTCGCTGAACCTGCCTCGCAATACTCAGGTTCATTCTGCCGTGTCGCGGTTTTCTAATGGGGACGACAGGGAAAATTTCAAGCGCGAAAAAAATCGCGGAAAATCAACAGGAACCTGATAAGTCAAAAGCAGGCCACAGAGCACACAGAGATCACCGAGCAAAAAACCGTTTTTACTTATCTCTGTGTGCTCTGTGATCTCTGTGGCTGAAGTATTACTTTTTAAAGGATATAGCGCGCTAGGTCTTCGTTGCCGACCAGAGTGCCCAGGTGTTGGTCCACATAGGCGGCATCCACCACGGTCGTTTCATTGCCACGGTCGGCGGCCTCGAAGGAAATCGTTTCGAGCAGGCGCTCCATGACGGTGTGCAGGCGGCGCGCACCGATGTTCTCGGTGCGCTCGTTCACCTGCCACGCCACCTCGGCGATGCGGCGTACGCCGTCGGGCATGTATTCGAGCCGGTGTCCCTCGGTCGCCAGCAGGGCGCTGTACTGCTCGGTCAGCGAGGCATCCGGTTCGGTCAGGATGCGCTCGAAATCGTCAGCATTCAGCGGATCGAGCTCGACCCGGATCGGCAACCGGCCCTGCAGCTCGGGAATCAGGTCCGAGGGCCTGGAAAGATGGAACGCGCCCGAGGCGATGAAAAGAATATGGTCGGTCTTGACCATGCCGTATTTGGTGGAAACCGTACAGCCTTCCACCAGCGGCAGCAGGTCGCGCTGCACACCCTCGCGCGAAACATCCGGGCCGCGGGTTTCGGAGCGGCCGACGATCTTGTCGAGTTCATCGATGAACACGATGCCGTGCTGCTCGACACGCTGCAGGGCCCGGCCCTTGATGTCGTCCTCGTTGACGAGCCTGGATGCTTCTTCCTCGGTCAACAGTTTGCGGGCCTCGCGGATTTTGACCTTGCGCGGGCGCGAACGCCGCCCGCCCATGTTCTGGAACAGTCCCTGCAACTGGCTGGTCATCTCCTCCATGCCGGGTGGGGTGATGATCTCCACCCCCATGGCCGGCGCCGACAGCTCGACTTCGATCTCCTGGTCATCCATCGAACCCTCGCGCAGTTTCTTGCGAAACATCTGGCGCGCGGCGCCGTCGCTCGGGCGCGAGGTGTCGCCCACGGCGAAGCCCACTTCGCGCGCCGGCGGCACCAGGATATCCAGAATCCGGTCCTCGGCGGCGTCTTCGGCGCGGGTGCGGACCCTGGCCATTTCCTCCACGCGCGTCAGCTTGACCGCCATGTCCACGAGATCGCGGATGATCGAATCCACCTCGCGTCCGACATAGCCGACTTCGGTGAATTTGGTGGCCTCGACCTTGATGAAGGGCGCGTTGGCGAGCCGGGCCAGCCGGCGCGCGATCTCGGTCTTGCCGACACCGGTCGGACCGATCATCAGAATATTCTTGGGCGTGATCTCGGCGCGCAGGGCTTCATCCGCGACCTGCGCCCGGCGCCAGCGGTTGCGCAGGGCGATGGCCACGGCGCGCTTGGCGGCCGCCTGGCCGACGATGTGTTTGTCCAGTTCCTGGACGATTTCCCGCGGGGTCATTTCCGACATGGTCAGGCCTGAAGCTCTTCGATGGTAAGGTTGCGATTGGTATAAATGCAGATGTCGGCGGCAATATTCAAGGCCTGTTCGACGACGACGCGCGCATCGAGTTCCGTGTTTTCCATCAGGGCGCGCGCCGCCGCCTGCGCATACGGCCCGCCGGAGCCGATGGCGATGAGCCCGTTCTCGGGCTCAATGACGTCGCCCTGACCGGTGATCACGAGCGAGGCGGTCTTGTCCGCCACCGCCAGCAGCGCCTCGAGGCGGCGCAGGATGCGGTCGGTGCGCCAGTCCTTGGCCAATTCCACGGCGGCGCGCGTCAGCTGCCCCTGGTGTTTTTCCAGCTTGCCCTCGAAGCGCTCGAACAGCGTGAAGGCATCGGCGGTGCCGCCGGCGAAGCCGGCGATGACCTGGTCCTTGTACAGCCGGCGCACCTTGCGCGCATTGGCCTTCATGACGGTGTTGCCCATGGTCACCTGGCCATCGCCGCCGATGACCACGTGCCCGTTGCGACGCACCGATAAAATCGTGGTTCCATGTAGCAGCGGTTGCAATTTGAACTCCTCGGATGAAAGGCAGGACAGGTTCGCGGCGACCGGCTCAAAGCGCCGGTTCAGCCGCGCGGGTCGCCGCCGTGGCCGGTTGACGCGGCACCAGCAGGCCCAGCGCCTGCTCCAGCAGCGGCTTGCGCTCGCTCGCGAGCGGGTAAACGACATAGACCTGACGGTCGATGACCGGGGCGTCGTCGACACGGTGCAGGCGCCCCGAGGCGAGATGCTCGCTGACCATCTGTTCCGCCAGATAGGTGGCGCCGCCGTTGTGCAGCAGGAACGCCAGCGCCATGCGTCCGAGCCCCATGCGCACCGCGGGCGGCGGCATGTCGGGAAAGTGGCGCGCGTGCGCGATGGCGAACGACGTACCCCAATCGGCCATGATGTAGCCGTTGCCCACGGCCTCGCGCGCGCTGAGTCCGGGCCGGTCCGCCACCATGATCAGCTTGATCAGCGCGACCTCGCGTACTTCGAGTTCCGCCATCTGCGGCGGCTCGAACATGAAGGCCACGTCGAGGGCGTGGTCGAGCAATTTCCGGATCAGCATCTCCGGCCCATGGGCCTCGGCCTGCAAGGCCACGCGCGGCATCGTACCGTACAACCGGTGCATCCAGTCCTGGAGCAGGATATCCCACAGGCTGTAGGAAGCGCCGATGGCGAGCGAAACCTTGTCTTCCTCGCCGAGTGCCGCGTCCTGGCGCGCGCGGTTCCAGGCATTGAGAATAGCCTCGGCGTATTTCAGCATGCGCGTGCCGGCCGGCGTCAGCTGAATATCGTTGCGCGCGCGGGTGAACAACGGCGCGCCGAGCATCTCTTCAAGCAAGCGTATGCGTGCGCTCACCGCCGACTGGGTCAGGTAGAGATTTTCTGCGGTCCGGCCGAAGTGACGGGTGCGATAGACCTCGAGGAAGGTCCTGAGAAGATCGATATCCATCTGTTATCAGAAAATTCTTTTATCAGGACAAATCATTTCACTTTGCCTGGAGGCTGGCAAGCCTGCCCGCGGCTGACGGCGCGGTTCAAACGCCTGTTTCTGAAAGCCTGTGCCGGGAGGGAATTCAGCGAACGGCGCCCGAGGGGATCGCGCCCGGCGTCCGGCGCCGCCAGTCCCACAACCGGAATCCCAGCAACAGGGCCAGCACGGCGCCGTAAACCAGCGGCTCGCGGATATCGGATTTCACCAGCCACAGAAAATGCACCACGCCACCGATGCCGATGAGATAGACCAGGCGATGCAATTGTTGCCAGCGTTTCGCGCCGAGGCGCCGGATCATGGCGTTCGTGGATGTCAGTGCCAGCGGAATCAACATCAGGAAGCTGGCAAACCCGACCGTGATATACGGCCGTTTGGCCACGTCCTGCACGATGTCCGCGAGCACGAAATACTGGTCGAGCCAGGCCCAGGACAGGAAATGCACGCAGGCGTAAAAAAACGCGAACAGCCCCAGCATGCGCCGGTAACGCAGCAGCCCGTTCCAGCCGGTCAGGCGCCGCAACGGCGTGACCGCCAGCGTGATCAACAGGAAGCGCAGCACCCAGTCGCCGGTGTAGCGGTTGATGGTTTCGATGGGATTGGCGCCGAGGTCATTGATCAGGCCGCGGTAAATCAGAAATGCCAGAGGTATCAACGCGGCAATAAAAAGTATCGGCTTGTTGATCCAGCGGATTTGTTGGTTTCGATCGAGCACGGTTTTCCTGGCGTGCCAGGCGTCCTGGCGGTGGAAATTATCTAGAAAAATTTCTTCAAATCCATGCCGGTGTAGAGACTCGCCACCTGTTCAGCGTAACCATTGAACATGAGCGTCTTGCGCTTGGGCGAGAACAGCGAATCCTCGCCGATGCGCCGCTCGGCGGCCTGGCTCCAGCGCGGATGATCCACGGTCGGATTCACGTTCGAATAGAAACCGTACTCGCTCGGGCCGGCCTTCATCCAGGTCGTCAGCGGCTGTTTCTCCACGAAGCGGATTTTCACGATGGACTTGATGCTCTTGAAACCGTATTTCCACGGCACCACGAGCCGGATCGGCGCGCCGTTCTGGTTCGGCAGGATTTCGCCATAAAGCCCCACCGCCAGGATCGTCAGCGGGTGCATGGCCTCGTCGAGCCGCAGCCCTTCAACGTAGGGCCAGTCGAGGCCGGCGCCGAACAGGCCCGGTTTCTGGCCGGGCATCTGTGCCGGATCGTGCAGCGTGGTGAACTCGACGTATTTGGCGCGCGAGGTCGGTTCGAGGCGGCGGATCAGGTCGCGCAGCGGAAACCCCACCCACGGCACCACCATGGACCAGGCCTCGACGCAACGCAGGCGGTAGATGCGCTCTTCCAGGGGGAAATGCTTGAGAAAATCCTCGAACTGGTACACCGCGGGTTTTTTCACCTCGCCCTCGATGGCGACGCTCCAGGGAAAGGTACGGAAATTCTGCGCGTTGCGCGCCGGATCTTTCTTGTCCGTGCCGAATTCATAGAAATTGTTGTAACTGGTGATGTCCTGGACAGATGTCGGCTTCTCGCCGGTGGAAAGTGTACTTTTGCGCACATTGGGAATTTTCTGTCCGGCCTGCGTCACGCACGGCAGCAGCGCGGCGCTGGCCCCGGCGGCGGCCACCGCGGCCGCCTCGCGCAGGAAACGCCGGCGTTGCAAATATATCTCTTTGGGCGTGATCTCCGAGGCAGGTATATCGGCGGGTTTCCTGATCAACATGGTCTCTCCGTAAACGGATCGATGGCGGGTACCGTCAACTATGGACATGGCCGGCCCGGAATAGTTGCGCGCGCCGGTGAACCAAACGGTGCGGCCATGGACAAAATATCAGGTCCCGGGCGTACTCCGGGAATCCAACCCAACTATAGACGACTCATGCGAAAAACCGTTCTGTTGCTGGCCGGACTGTCGCTCGGCACCGCACATGCCGCACAGACCGGGGCGATATCCTGCGCGGCCCGGAGTGGTGACAGCTCGACGCCATTGCTGGAGCTGTATACCTCCGATGGCTGCAGCAGCTGCCCTCCCGCCGATGCCTGGCTGGCGACATTTCGCACCAACGGACTTTATCCCGGCCGGGTGGTGCCGCTCGCGCTGCATGTCGATTACTGGAATTACCTGGGTTGGGAAGACCCCTATTCCCAAAAACTGTTCTCCCAGCGCCAACACCACCTAGCGCGCCTCCACCGCGCGAACACGGTTTACACGCCTCAATTTATGTTGAATGGCGGCGAATTTCGGCGCTGGCATAACCAGGGCGAAGAAGCCATCCAGCGTGTCAGTCTGACCAAGCCACGCGCAGCTATCGCACTCACCCTGGCACAGGAGGCAGACAGCATGAACATCGTCGCCGAGGCGCATGCAAAAGACAGCGGTGACCGGGCCGACATGTTCGTCGTCCTCTATGAAAACAACCTCTCCACTCGCATCCGCGCCGGTGAGAACAAGGGACGGACACTGCGACACGAATACGTCGCCCGGCGCTGGCTCGGGCCGATTCCGCTGGCAAAAGACGGGACGGCGCATTTCAAACAGCGTCTGGAGCTGGACAAGGCGTGGAAAACCAATGACCTGGGCGTGGCGGCCTTCGTGCAGGATCGTGTCAATGGCGAGGTGTGGCAGGCACTGGCGCGGCCATCCTGTCGCTGACCGAAAGGTCGCTAGGCGCTACTCTAACGATATGACGAACGAGCGTAGCGAGTAGGAATTCATTATCGCGCTCTCGCGATATTACTACTACATCCATGTAGAGCAAAAAAAAACCCATCGGGCTTTCGCCCGATGGGTTTCTGTTTCCATCTACATAACTACTTTTGAAAATCAGCGCGCCTGCTGCAGGGCGGCGATGCGCTCGTCCAGCGGTGGATGCGACATGAACAGGCGCTTCCAGCCACCACCACGCCCATCGTTAATGCCGAAAGCCGCCATCTGGTCGGGAAGATGCGACGGTTCGTGCGCCGCCTTGAGGCGTTCGAGCGCGGCGATCATTTTCTCGCGGCCGGCCAGTTTGGCGCCGCCACGGTCGGCGCGGAATTCGCGGTGGCGGCTGAACCACATGACGATCATGCTCGCCAGGATGCCGAGCACGATCTGCGCGACAATGGTGCTGACATAAAAGCCGATACCGAAACCGCGCTCGTTCTTGAGCAGCACGCGGTCGACGAAATAACCGACCACGCGCGACAGCACGATCACGAAGGTGTTCAGCACGCCCTGAATCAGCGCCAGCGTCACCATGTCGCCGTTGGCGACGTGCGTGATTTCATGGCCCAGCACCGCCTCGGCCTCGTCCTTGTCCATGGATTGCAACAGCCCGGTGCTGACCGCGACCAGCGCCGCGTCCCGCTTCATGCCGGTGGCGAAGGCGTTGATGTCCGGGGCGTCGTAAACCGCCACTTCCGGCATGCCGATGCCGGCCTGCTTGGCCTGGCGCCGCACCGTTTCGAACAGCCACTGTTCCGTAGCGTTGCGCGGCTGCTCGATGACCATGGCGCCGGTGGCGCGCTTGGCCATCCACTTGGACATGGCGAGCGAAATGAAGGAACCGCCGAAACCGAGCACCGCCGCGAAGATGATGAGCGACTGCAGATTCAACCCGCCCGGCATCTCCTCGATGCCCAGTGCGCGAATCAGGATACTGGCCGTGATGCTGAGCACCAGCAGGACGGCAATATTGGTTCCCAGGAACAGCAATATGCGTTTCATATGATTTTGGATTCTCCAGTCAGTTAAACCGTTTCCGAGGCTGTTAGATAGGGTCGACAGCGCACAAGTTCAATCCCCCCGCCCGTCGCCCCGGCACTCCCGCCGCTCTCCGGCGCGACATTAACCTCGCGCTAGTACGGTATAATTTATAATGAAGCGTCGGGACAAAGCCAGCCGACCCGTGCCGTCACCCCGTAGGCCCTTTATAGGGAAAGCCGTACTCGCCGCGCCAGCCATGAGACTCGAAGACAAACCTGCCGAACCACAGTACCGCGAGGCGCTCGTCTCGATGACGGCGCTGGCCTTCATCGAGGAACACGCGCTGTTGCGGGCGGATCAGCTGGAGGACGCCAAGAACAGCCTGCAGGCGCTGTTCCTGCACACCAGCGGCGAAGAAACCATGTTGCGCAAGCTGATCGACATCCTCAAAACGACCAAACAGATTCACCAATCGTTCGCCAGCATCTCCAGCGTCCTCTCCGGCATCACCCGCAGCGTGCAAACGGTGGATGCCAAGGTCGTCGCCTACAAGCAGGCCCTGGCCACGATGACCCTGAGCGCCGAGGAAAACGCGGCCTTCGCCGGTCCGTTCCTGTCGTTCTCGCAGGCGCTGTTGCAAAAAATGGGATCCTTCGACGACAACATGCGCCAGTACGTCGAGCTGCGGGAGACCGAGGCGCGTTACGCCAGCATCTATCGCATCGCCATGGACGCGCGCGAGCGCCTGAAGCAGCGCCTTTCCGGCGTGCTCGGCTCCAAGACCGGCAACGAGGTCGAAAACCGCATCCGGCGGAACGTCGTCAGCTCCTTCGACTACAGCGAGGCCGAGAGCAATCTCCAGTTCGCCCAGCGCGACGCCCACAACAAGGCGGAGGAAATCCTGGAGCAGCTCGAAGACATCCGGGCCATGTGCCAGATGGCCAAGAACCCCTCGATGCGGGAAAAAAGCGACGATTCCACCGGCATCTCGATGACGGTTTCATCGTATTCGGTCACGCCGAAGAACAAAAAACCCAGGGCCAAGGTCGAATACGACGACGTGTTCAGCCTGTTCTCCCAGGCCCTGCGCGCGCACCCGCGCCTGTTGCAGCTCAAGGACATCGTGCTGGAGCTGTTCAGGTTGTATCAGCATTCTTACGGGATGCTCAGCCTCGACTGCAACAACCTCAACAAGGCCATCGAAACCATGTTCGACAATTCGGAGGCGTATTTCGAGGCCAAGGAGGAGGATAAGGACATCCGCAGCAAGCGCGAGAAACTGAAAATGATCGAGGGGCTGATCCCCTTTCTCGAGCATACCGCCGTGATCGTGATGCAGGACGGGACGCTGAGCTACGGGCGATTCTCGCGCAAGATCTCCGACGTCATTTCGGAAAAGCGTACGCCCTGGGCGCATATCTCCGAACACCTGTTGCGCTCCAAGGTGCAGGCCGAGGCCGACCTCAGCACCAGATTATAATTATTTTTGGAACCGCAGATGAACGCGGATAAACGCAGATAAAAAATAAAAACAATTAAAAATTCCACCGCATGTTGTTATCCGCGTTAATGCTCGCGCCATCCCTGGCGCGAGCCCTCGCCTGCGCTCGGGCCGGCGTCGCTGCGCCCCTCCGTCCAATTTCGCTCCCGGCGAAATTGTCTGCGTTTATCTGCGGTTTCTTGATCTTAAAAATAATTTTTCATCCGCCCTTCGTCTCATTTCATGATGTAGGCAAAGGCCTGCCGCACTGCCAGCAGATTTCAAACCCCGCCGGATTGGTTTCGCCGCAGCCCGCGCACCGCATCGGAGCCGAGGGAACGGGCGCACGCTCGAACTCGGCGAGAATTTCGCGCGCCCGCGCTTCCTGCTCCGGTTCCATGATCCAGATTTCCGGATAAGCGTGAGTGAAGGGGATTTCCCCGAGACCGCCTTGCGCGTGCTCGTTGAGCACACGCGCCTCGACCCCGGCATGCGCCAGCCGGTGCAGGAGCAGATGAGCCTCCGGCAGGTTGGCCGCGGTACAGAGACGCAGCATGTCACTCCGCCTGGTCGCCCGATCCGGTGGCGCCGCCCACGGGTACCGGGGCTACGCCTCCATGCGGAAGCCAACCTTGATCTTGACCTGCCAGTGCGCAATCTTGCCGTCGGCCAGATGGCCCCGGGTCTCGACCACCTCGAACCAGTCCAGATTCCGCAGGGTCTTGGCAGCGCGGGCGATGGCGTTCTGGATGGCCTTGTCCGTGCCCTGGCTGGATGAACCCACCAGTTCCACCACTTTATAGGTATGCTCGCTCATAGTTCGAATTCCTCCATGGAGTGTAGGGACAGGCCCATTGTGGCAGCTTCTCCCGTTTCTGTCCGCTGCCGGCGGAAACCGGGAATGGACGGGTGTCTTTCTTGGGGGGACGGAATATTCTGACCTACAATTAAAGTCTATACAGCTGTGGCAGCGGTTTCGCACCGAATGACGGAAACGCAGGGAGCCGGCGGGTTACTACAATGGGAAAAACGAAACTCGACGTACAGCAGCTCAAGATCGGGATGTATGTCCGGGAACTGGACCGTCCCTGGCGCGAAACCTCTTTCCTTTTCCAGGGTTTCGAAATAAGCAGCGAGGACGAAATCCGCGAGCTGCGACGCTTCTGCCGGCACGTCTATATCGACATTGCCGAAACCTACCCGAAACCGGCCCCGCGCACCCCGGCGGAACGGGCCGTCACCGAGGAACTGCTGCAACACAAGCATGTCGAGCGCGACCTGCTGATCAAGGTTTCCAGCCACCCGCTGCTCAAACCGGTCTATCACGATCAAACCGGCCTGGAAGAGGAAATCGAGGTCGCCCGCGAGCTGTATCGCGAAGCCCGGGAACTGGTCTACACCCTGCTGGAAGACGTCCGCCTCGGCAAGAACATCAACAGCCTGACCGCCAAAAAGATGGTCGGCGAGATGGTGGAAAGCGTCATCCGCAATCCGGACGCGCTCACCAGCTTCGCGCAACTGAAAAAGAAAGACGAATACACCGCGCAGCACAGCATGCGCGTCTGCATCCTGGCGCTGTCCTTCGGGCGCCATCTCGGGCTCGACCGGCATGAACTGAACCTGCTCGGCATCGGCGCCCTGCTGCACGACATCGGAAAAATGAAGGTGCCGAACGAAATCCTGAACAAGCCCGGCGCGCTCAACGAATATGAATACGCGCTGATGCAAAGCCACGTGCCGCACGGCGTGGAAATCCTTGAAAAATCCTCCGGCATCCCGCGCCCGGCCATCGAGGTGGCGCGCTGCCATCACGAGCGCTACAGCGGCAGCGGCTACAGCGGCGGCCTGAAGGGCGACGAGATCGGGATGTTCGGCATGATCGGCGGCATCGTGGACTGCTACGATGCCATCTCCAGCGACCGCGCCTATCACACCGGCATGTCGGCGCATGCCGCGCTGAAAAAGATGTACGAGTGGCGCCATCGCGACTTCCACCCCGGCATGGTGGAGCAGTTCATCCAGTGCATGGGGATTTATCCCATCGGCAGCGTGGTGGAGCTCAACACCGGCGAGATCGGCGTGGTCGTGACCATGAACCGCGTGCGCCGCCTGAAGCCGCGGGTAGCGCTGGTGCTGCAACCCGATTACAACCCGGTCCCCGGGTCAACGACCGTGGACCTCACGGACTACAAGACGCGCGATGGCAGGCCGTGCGAGATTGATCGCGTGCTCGAACCGGGCGTGCACGGCATCAATCCGGTCAATTATCTCCCCGTCGCCAACTTCGCCGCCTGATCGCGCCGCGTTCAGACCGTCAGCATCTGCGACGCGTTTTCCTCCATCAGCATGAATCCCTCCAGCCAGCCGTTCAGCACGAACTGAACCGCCAGTGCCGCGAGCACCACGCCGAGCACGCGGCTGACGACATTGGCGCCGGTCTCGCCCATGAAGGCCATGATGCGCGCCGAGGCCAGCAGCGAGACCAGCGTGACCAGCAGCACCAGCAGAATCACCGCCAGCACCGTTCCGATCACGAACGGATCGTCGCCCTGTTCACCCACCATGAGCAGCACCGAAGTCAATGCACCCGGGCCGGCGATGAGAGGAATCGCCAAGGGAAAGACCGAGATGTCCTTTTTCGTCTCCGCCTCGCGTTGTTCGCGTTCGGTGGTGGAACGCAAGCCCGAGTGGCGGGCGAACACCATGTCAACCGCAAGCAAAAACAGCAGCGCCCCGCCCGCGATCTGAAACGCCGGCATGCCGATGCCGAGCGCGTCGAGCAGTATGCCGCCGGCCAGCGCGAATACCACCAGGATTCCCCCCGCGATAGACGTACCGCGGATGGCAATGCGACGCTTGGTGGCCGCTGATTCGCCATGCGTCAGCGCTGCAAACAGCGGAGCGACGGCCACCGGGTCAACAACCACGAGCAGGATAATCAGCGAATCCACGAACAGGTTGAACATGGCCTCCCCTTGCCGCCAAGAATGAGTCTAACTTTACCGCCTGCGCGGCATTCCGCAAAACCGGGTCGTGGAGGCGGGAGATCCCGCGGAAATGGCGAGGAAAGATGCGGGCAAAAAAAATTCCGCCGCCCAAAATCAGGCCACCAGGGAGAAGTGATGACCGTGCGGAGACGCCGGGCGGCGGATTGCCCTACTGAGGCAATAACGCGCGCACTTTGGCAGAATCAGAACACCGATACATTGACACAGATCAAGAAGATAAGGCGTCGTGGCTCTAGAATAATTTTAAACCAAGGAGGCAACCATGCTCGTCGGAAAAATCTGTAACCGCGAGGTTGTCTTTGTCGAACCCGACACCTCGATTGCAGAGGCGGCGCGGCTGATGCGCGAACATCATGTCGGCGGTCTGGTGGTGGTACAGGAAAAATCCGGTAAACGCGTTCCCGTCGGCATCATCACGGACCGCGACCTCGTGATCGAGGTCATCGCCGAGGGCGTGGATATGAGCGATATTACCGTTGGCGACATTATGAGCGACCAACTGGTGACGGCGCGTGAAGGCGACGATCTGCTGGAAACGCTCAAGATGATGCGCGCCCGCGGCATCCGGCGCCTGCCCGTCATCGACGACGACGGCGCGCTGGCCGGCATCCTCACGGTGGACGACCTGATCGACCTGTTCTCGGAACAGATCGCCGATCTCGCCCGGCTGATCGCGTTCGAACAGAAGCGGGAACAGGAAAGAAGGAAATAATCCGCGCCGCTACTGGCTCATTTTGAGGACGACACCCACGCCCCAGTCGGGGCTGCCGTCGGCGAAGCCCGTAATCAGGTAGCCCGTCAGCCGGGTCCGGGGTTCCGGCTGGCCGCTCAGAAACAGCGTCAATTCCGACTTGCCGTCCACGCCAGGCAGAGGCGCCTCCTGCGCATACAGCTCCACGCCGGCGCTACGGGTGGCATCGAGCCGGTGCGATATGCCCACCGATCCGTAAAAAACATTGTCATAATCGATTCCCGGCGGATCGCCGAGCATCTTGTAACCGGCGGTGCCGAAGAGCGTGTTATTACTCCAGGTTTTTTCTGCCTCCAGCTGAACGGCGACATCGTCTTCACCCGTGCTGAGATTGTCCTGCTCATCGGCGGTGCCGAGCTTGATGAGTCCGCCCAGTCCCAGGCGCCAGCCGGCCTCCTGCGCGATCACGTGCGAAGCCGCCAACTCAATGTCGCCCAGTCCGGATTCGGTCCGGCTTGTCAGGATCGTTGTCCTACGCGGCAGGCCATGCGCGCTGCCGCCCGCCACGACATTGCCAGTGCCCTCGACGACGACATAGGGGACGGTAAGCGCCAGCATGTAGCGATTCGTTTCATGCCGGAGCGTGACCGGGAAATACCACATTTTGGTTTCAGTCGTGGTTCCGTAATCACCCGAAGTGTATTCTGCTCCCAGGCTGACGCTGGTTTCTGCCGCTTGCAGCTGTGACATTGCGCCGCAGAATACCGTCAAGGCCAATACACCAACCCGATGCATCCGATGCCAATAAGATTTTTTCATGATCATGATCCGAGAGATGAAATCAATAACCCGCCTGCAGGCAATTCAGGTTTCACGCCGACATCATGTAACGCAATACTCCGGCAAATCGTTGACCCCGGTCAAAAAGAAACAACGCCCGCCAGTCAGACGGCGGAAGCCAGCCGATGCGCGTGACGCGTGGTTTCCGGCAGGCGGTAGCGCGTCGTGCAACGCATCACATAATCAATGGCGGTGGCGAGGCTGATCCGGTGCCCGATGGAGACATAAACCGGTTTCACGCCAGCGCGTGTGCGCAGCACTGCGCCAATGATTTCCCGCTGCGCGCGAAGCGCGCCACGGCTCGCCCCCTTCTCCCCTTGCGGGAGAAGGGATGGGGATGAGGGGTTGTCAAACAGCGGTACCCATGCACCCTTCATATCCGGCACTTCCCCATGCGTTCCGATCAGCCGCGACTTGGCCACGCCAATGCTGGGAATATCCAGCAGCAAGCCGAGATGACAGGCCAGCCCGAAGCGCCGCGGGTGGGCCAGCCCCTGCCCGTCGCATAACAGCAGGTCCGGCCGGGTGCGCAGCTTCCGCAGGGCCGCCAGCACCGCCGGGACCTCGCGAAACGACA
>Ga0209705_10000543_pt1 | contig 19753 bp, 19 predicted proteins | sample PPLLaktember2015_5_FD_187262 | JGI IMG/M metagenome (GOLD analysis project Ga0209705, IMG submission 187262) | Freshwater sediment microbial communities from Prairie Pothole Lake near Jamestown, North Dakota, USA - PPLs Lake P8 Core (1) Depth... | ecosystem: Environmental > Aquatic > Freshwater... | reverse complement strand
CGCCATGACGGCGGTGCGCTCGGTGCCGATGACCTTGCCGGTGGACTGGATCTCGCGCATTTTCTTGTCGAGATAGCCGGCGGCGGCGACCAGCGCCGCGCGTTCGTCCTCGGGGCAGGCCACCATAAAATCCTTGCCGAGGATGGTGACGGTCACGCCGTCGCGGTTTTCCTTCACGTCAGCTGCGCTCCAGCGCCTTGAGGCGGTCGATCATGGTTTCGATGCGCGCACGGGCGTGGCGGGTTTTCTCCATCAGGCGCGCGTGCTGCTCGCTGAGACTGTCCTGATCCGACTTGAGTGCCTGGTTCTCGTTTTTCAGGCGCCGGCAGGTCTCGATGAGTTCGTCGATGCGGCTCTCGAGAATCTTGAGGTCCGTGCTGTCCAGACGGGAATCATCGCTTGCCATTAATGTCGCCCTACTCCGTTCGTCTGGACATAATCATATGCCCACTATATGGCCGTCGGCGGTACGGGTCAACGCTTCCGGTCGCCGACGGAGGGGTGTAAACTTTTTATCCCCTCACCGCCGACCACTGTGCGCGTCCCGACCCCGCCGTGGAAAACATACCCAACTTTCCCGCCTATGACGAAGCCGTGCGTTTGCTGCACGAGGCCGGCGTGCCGACCGGCGCGGCCGAGGCGCACGGCATCATCACCGGCGTGTTGTGTGCGCCCGAGGGCGCGAAGGTGCCCTGGCAGGATCTGGTGCTGGGTCGCGGCGCGGGACAGCCGCCGGCCGCGCTGGCGCAGCTGCTCGCGGCGCTGCACCGCGCGACCCATGCCCATCTGAGCGGGATGGAGTGCGATTTTGCTCCGCTCCTGCCCGGCGACGAACACAGCCTGGCCGAGCAGATCGAGGGGCTGTCCGACTGGTGCCGCGGTTACCTGCTGGGATTGCACGCCGGGGGCGTGAAGGAGGGGCAGGCCCTGGCCGGCGACGCCGGCGAGATCGTCCGCGACATTACGCGCATTTCCGAGGCCGAGCTGGACGCCTCGGGGGCCGGCGAGGAGGAGGCGCGGGCACTGGTGGAAATCGTGGAATACCTGCGGGTGGGGGTGCAGCTGGTGTTCGAGGAATTGCAGCCGCCGGCGGCGAAGCATTAGGAAGGCCTGATTTATTGTTTCCTGGCCACAGAGAGCACAGAGGACACAGAGGAAAAAAATCCAGAATAAGGCAGGGACAACTCTGTGATCTCTGTGTGCTCTGTGGCAAAAATCTTATTTCAGGGATTGTTCAGCCGCGCCTCGATCTGCTTCAGGGTTTCGCGGAAGGTTTTACGCTGCGGTCCGCCGAGTTCCACCGCGCGCTGTGCTGCGGCCTGCGCCTCCGGTAGGCGGTTTTGATCCGCGAGCACCTGTGCCAGATTGTTGAACGCCACGCCGGCGTCCGGATGTTCCTGCGTCGCCCGCCGGAACGCCTCCTCCGCGCCGCGCAGGTCGCCCTGTGCATAGCGGCTGTTACCCAGGCCCATGCGCGCCGCGAGACTCTTCGGCCAGCGCGTGAGCGCCGTGGCGTAGGCCTGCGCCGTATCCGGCCAGCGCGCCAGGCGTTCGAGCGGCGCGACCGCCTGCACATAGGGAATTTCCTCGGCGGTGAACGGGAGGCGGTCGGGCGGCAGGATTACCAGGGCCCAGTAATCCGAGCGGCGCCAGGTGCGCTCGAAGACCTTGAACGGTGTTTCGTGACGCTCAATCGGTCCGGAGCGCAATATCACGCGGTCGCGCTTCAGGTCGAACCCCACCACCACGGCATAATGCCACTTCGGGTACCACGGCAGACTCAGGTTTTGCAGGATCAGTACCGGGTTGCCGGAAGATACCTCGGCCAGCAGCGATTCCAGCTGTGGCTGCAGCACGTACGGGATGCGCCCGTGACGCCGCGCGGCGCCGATCAGCTCCAGCTGCAGGCTGCCATGGCGTTCGGGCAGGTAGACCTGCGACGTTAGTTCGGCGGGGCTAACGCTCACGCCGCTCCAGTTGAGCACGGTCGCCAGCGCCGCCGGTCCGCACTGGTATTCCTCCTGCGGGAAAAACGGAACCGCGGTCAACTCGACCGGTTCCGGCAGCGCCTCGGCGGTCGCGAGTATCCGGTCCGTGTGCAGCGAGGCGCAGCCGGTCATCATCAGGATCGCAAAAAAGGCGAAGCCGCCCAGAACATGCCGGGCGGCTTCGATGGTGCGCAACGGCGGTTTCAAGCGTGCTTAACGCTGCGGATGCTTCACGAACGGGAAGATGTTGGTGAATCCCATGATGTCGGTGAACAGCAGCACCAGGAAGATGAGCACCAGCAAGCCAAGGGCGTCACCACCGGCCGGCAGCTGATCCATGTTGGCGGCCAGGGTCTGCACTTCCTCGTCCGTCAGGCTTTCGAGGCGCGCTTGCACCTGTGCCGGATCGACACCGCGGGCCAGCAGTTGGGCCTTCACGTCGTCGCGGTTGAGCGTGTTCAGCACGCGCTCGCGGTCCTGTTGCGCCTGGGCGGCGCTGACCACCGCTTCGGTGCCGACCAGAGCGGCGTTGGCGGCGGGCAGGTGCAGGCTGAGCGCCAGGATGCCGAGGACGACCAGATGGGCGACGGGTTGGGTGAGACGGCGTAGTTGTTCCATTATTGAGTCTCCTGGGTCGTGTTGTGAGAGATGGTTAACATAATTCCATTCCGACCGCATTTGGACAGGGTTGTCGCCTGCCTGATCCCAGGCGGGTGACCGGTTATCGGGCACCCTGTTCCGGGTGGCGGGGATTATAACAAGCCGCCCGGTTACCACCACCAGCCAACGCCGCGCCCCCGATTTTGGCATAATGCCGCCATGGACATGAAAATTTTCCAGAAGCGGCGCGAGACGCTGATGAGCCACATGGGCGGCGGCGTGGCCATCCTGCCGACGGCGCCGGTGCGCGTGCGCAACCGCGACGTGCATTACCCGTATCGCGCCGACAGCGATTTTTATTATCTCACCCACTTTCCCGAACCCGAGGCGGTCATGGTGCTGGTGCCGGGGCGCGAACACGGCGAGTACATCCTGTTCTGCCGCGAGCGCAATCCGGAAAAGGAAATCTGGGAAGGCCGGCGCGCCGGTCTCGAGGGCGCGCGCGAGATCTACGGCGCCGACGACGCCTTTCCCATCGACGATATAGATGAAATTCTGCCCGGCCTGCTGGAAAACCGCGACAAGGTGTTCTACAGCATGGGGCGCGATCCGGATTTCGACGCGCACCTGATGAACTGGGTCAACGAGGTGCGCGCCAAGAGCCGCAACGGCGTGCACGCGCCCGGCGAGTTCGTCACGCTCGATCACATCCTGCACGAGATGCGCCTGTTCAAGGGGCCGGAGGAGATCCGGCTGATGAAGCGCGCCGCGAAAATTTCGGCCAACGCGCACCGGCGCGCGATGCAGACGTGCAAGCCCGGGATGATGGAATACGAGATCGAGGCCGAGCTGCTGTACGAGTTCAAGAAAGGCGGCAGCCCGTTCCCGGCCTACCCGCCGATCGTCGGCGGCGGCGCCAATGGCTGCATCCTGCATTACACCGAAAACAACGCCGAGCTGAAGACCGGCGATCTGCTGCTGATCGACGCCGGCGCCGAGATCGACGGCTATGCTGCCGACGTCACGCGCACCTTCCCCGTGAGCGGCCGCTATGGCGGCGAGCAGCGCGCGATCTACGAACTGGTGCTGGCGGCGCAGCAGGCGGCGATCGAGCAGGTCCGGCCGGGCAAGCACTGGAACGACCCGCACGAGAACGCGGTGCGGGTGCTGACCCAGGGGCTCAGGGACCTGGGGCTGCTGAACGGCGCGGTGGACGGGCATATCGAGAACGGCGACTACAAGCGCTTCTACATGCACCGCACCGGCCACTGGCTTGGCATGGACGTGCACGACGTCGGCGACTACAAGCTGGACGACACCTGGCGCCTGCTCGAACCCGGCATGGTGCTCACCGTCGAGCCCGGCCTGTACATCGCCGCGGCCCAGGACATCCCGGAAGGTTTCCGCAACATCGGCGTGCGCATCGAGGACGACGTGCTGGTCACGCGCGACGGCAACGAAGTGCTGTCGCGCGACGCGCCGAAGGCGGTCGACGAGATCGAAGCGCTGATGCGGGAAAAATAGTACAGGGTTTAGTGTTGCGGGTTTAGAGTTCGAAATCCCGACCCGCAACTCTATACTCTAAACTTTGAACTCTAAACCATGGTTTACGACATTCTCATCATCGGCGGCGGGCTGGTCGGCGCGAGCCTGGCCTGTGCCTTGCGTGCCAGTCCCCTGCGCATCGGCGTGATCGAGGCGGTGCCGCTCGCGGCCTCCGCCCAGCCGAGCTATGACGATCGCACCCTGGCGCTGGCCTGGGGCTCGAAAAAGGTATTCGAAGGCATGGGCGTCTGGAACGAAGCCGCGCCGGAGGCCACGCCCATCGAGCGCATCCACATTTCCGACCGCGGCCATTTCGGCGTGACCCGATTGTCCGCCACCGAGGCCGGGCTGCCGGCGCTGGGTTATGTCGTGGCCAACCGCGCGCTAGGAGTCGTCCTGCTGAAGACCATGCAGGCCTCAAAAAACATCGACTGGCTGTGCCCGGCGGAAATGCAGGAAATCAGGCTCGATCCGGCAGCCGCGTCGGTAACCGTGCGTCACGGCAACGCCAGCAAGACGCTCACGGCGCGTCTGGTCATCGCCGCCGACGGCGCGCATTCCGCAGTGCGCGCGGCCCTGGGGATAGAGGCCGAGCGCACCGAATACTGCCAGAGCGCGGTCGTGACCACGGTCACGGCGAGCGAGCCCCACGGCAACACGGCTTACGAGCGCTTCACCGATACCGGCCCGCTGGCCCTGCTGCCCCTGCGTAAAAATGAATGTGCGGTGGTGTGGAGCGCGAAAGAAGCCGAGGTGTCGACCATTCTCGGCTGGAGCGACGTGGAATTTCTGAATCACTTGCAGGACCGCTTTGGTGACCGGCTCGGGACTTTCACGCGTCTCGGCAAGCGCGCCGCCTATCCGCTGGCGCTCACGCGCGTGACAGAACATGTGCGCGAGCGCCTCGCGCTTATCGGCAACGCCGCGCACACGGTGCATCCGGTAGCCGGGCAGGGCTTCAATCTCGGCCTGCGCGACGTGGCATCCATCGCGGAAATCCTGACGGACGCGGTGCGTGCCGGCGAAGACATCGGCAGTCTCGCGGTGCTGCGCCGCTACGCCGGCTGGCGCCAGCGCGACAACCAGGTCACGGCCGGTTTCACCAACGGGCTGATCCGGGTTTTTTCCAACAACGCCTTCCCGCTCACGTTCCTGCGTAATGCCGGGCTGCTGGCGGTGGACCTGATGCCGGGCGTCAAGCGCGGTTTCGTGCGCGTCACCAGCGGATTGTCCGGGCGACTGCCGCGCCTCGCGCGCGGATTGCCTTTATAAGACTTCAGCCACAGAGATCACAGAGGGCATAGAGCTAAAAAACAGTGAAATTGAACTATCTCTGTGTTCTCTGTGCGCTCTGTGGCAAATTATTCATATGAAATCGTCTTATGACATCGTGATCGTCGGCGGCGGCATGGTCGGCGCCGCGCTCGCCTGCGCACTGGGAAATTCGGCGTTCAAGGTCGTTCTGCTGGATCGCGCGCCCGCTGTGCATCCGCCGGAAAAAGGCTACGACCAGCGCGTCAGCGCCCTCACGCTGGCCTCACGCGCCCTGTTCGAAAATCTCGGTGCCTGGGAGGGCATGGCCCGGCGGCGCGTTTCGCCGGTGCGGGAGATGCGGGTGTCGAGCAGCGCGGGCAGTGGCGCGATTCATTTCAACGCCGCCGAGATCGGCGAGCCGGCGCTGACGTATATCGTCGAGAACAGCGTGATCCAGACGGCGCTGATCGAACGCCTGCACCAGTTCACCAACGTCCATCATCTGTGCCCGGTCGAGATCGTCGACATCACGCTGGCGGACAACGGCGCCGTGGTGACACTGAAAGACGGCCGCAGCCTGCAGGCGAAACTGCTGGTGGGCGCCGACGGGGCCGATTCCGAGGTGCGCCACGCGGCCGGCATCGAAACCCAGGCGCTCAACCTGCACCAGAAGGGCATCGTGGCCACGGTCACCACCGAAAAGCCGCACGAGGCGACGGCGCGCCAGGTGTTCCTGACCACCGGCCCGTTGGCCTTCCTGCCGCTCGATGAGCCGCATACCTGTTCCATCGTGTGGTCGGCCGACACGATGCGCGCCGATCAGTTGCTGGCGCTCGACGACGCGGCCTTTATCGCCGAATTGCAGCAGGCTTTCAGTGATGCTTTGGGAAAAATCCGGACGCTGGGACCGCGCGCGGGATTCCCGCTGGCGCTGTCGCACGCCAAGGCCTACACCGCGCCGCACCTGGCCCTGGTCGGTGACGCGGCGCACACGGTGCATCCGCTCGCCGGGCAGGGCGTGAATCTCGGCTTTCTCGACGCCGCCACGCTGGCCGAAGTGCTGCTGGACGCGGCCGCGAAGCAGAAGGACATCAGCGCCCATGCCGTGCTGAGGCGCTACGAGCGCTGGCGCAAGGGCGACAACCTTGCCATGGTTTCCATCACCGGCGGGTTCAAATATCTGTTTGGCAATGAGCTGCCGGTGGTCAGCCAGCTGCGGAACTGGGGGCTGGACCTCACCAATGCCGCGACGCCGATCAAAAATTTGATTATGAGAAGGGCTTCGGGATTGGAAGGGGATTTGCCGAAGCTCGCAAGGCGAGTTTTGCATTAAGTTTGGGGCGTGCGCTGCGCGCGCGAGCTGTTGTCACCCAGAAGAAAACCACTAAGTCGTCATTCCCGCGGAAGCGGGAATCCAGGTCTTGAATGGTTCGCGCGCTTTGCGCGCGACTCAAAACCTAATTGCGGTTCTCGCACCGCGGGCGAGGTACTTTTCTTTGCTCGCGCAAAGAAAAGTAACCTGCCGTGGGTTAGCCACCCACAAGTATGCGTCGCCGAAGGCGACACAAGTCCTAGTGCAGGAGAGATCTTCCCATAATTATGCTTTTAATCCCGCCGCAGTCGGAACAATAATAGCGAAATGAAAGACTACAAATACCTCGCTTCCCGTGATAATGAACAACCCCAGGGAAAATCCCCGGAGAAGGAGACCATGAACTACATTGCCCGTCCCGCGTGGCTGAACCAGTGGTGGCAGATCGGCATCATGATCCTGATGCCGGTTGTGTTCGTTCTGGCCCTGCTCAAGGGCAATCAGTATTTCTCGCCCGAGAACCTGCGGGTGGTGCAGGTGGTGATCGTGGCGGTGTTCGTTTATCTCATCGCGGTGGTGGTTTACCGGCGTTATTCCTGGGCCTACAAGATCGACAACGAGACCATCGAGAGCCGCGAGGGGTTGATTGCGCGCAAGGTGAAGTCCATCCGCATCCAGGACCTGCGCAACATCAACGTGAACCAGTCGCTGATAGAACGGATCGTGGGCGTAGGGGACGTGGAGTTCTCCAGCGCCGGCGGCAGCGGCATCGAGGTGGTGTTTCGCGGCGTGGACAAGCCGCTGGAGGTCAAGGTCATGGCGCAGCGCCTGCAAGGCAAAAGTACGGGAGACTGATTCTCAGTGACTCGCGACTTTTGGAACGCCCGCTACGCCGAGCCCGGTTTTGCCTATGGCACCGAGCCCAATTCCTTTCTCGTTTCCCAGAAACAGTATTTGAAACCCGGCATGAAGGCCCTGGCCGTGGCCGACGGCGAGGGTCGCAACGGGGTGTGGTTGGCGCAGCAGGGACTGGATGTACTGTCGGTGGACGCCTCGGAGGTCGGATTGCGCAAGGCGCAGGAACTGGCACAAAGTCGCGGCGTTTCCCTGCGTACCGAATTGGCGGAGCTTACGGCGTGGAAATGGCCGGAGCATGAATTCGACCTCGTCGTGGCCATCTTCATTCATTTCATGCCCGAGTTCCGCGCGCGCATGCACCGGCAAATGCTCCAGGCGCTCAAGCCCGGCGGCCTGCTGATCATGGAGGCGTTCACGCCGAAGCAGCTGGAGTACAAAACTGGCGGGCCGCCGGTGAAGGAAATGCTCTATACCGCCGACATGTTGCGGGAGGAGTTCAGGGAAGGCGAGATTTTACGGCTGGAAGAAATACTGACCGGCCTGAATGAAGGACCGTACCACCGCGGCATGGCCGCGGTGGTACGGTTGATTGTGAAAAGTCCCGGCGCGCCTCAGCGCGCGTAGCCCCAGCTGTCCTTGAGGTAGGCTTCGAGCCCGGCGTACTCATCCTTGCTGGCATAGGCCAGGCCCTTGTTGTCGGTGCCGTAGGACGACACCAGGCGGGCGACGACGGGCGATCCATCCTTGGACAGCAGCGCCGCGGAGATCAGCGCCTGGTCCTGGGGCGTGATGCGCGGCCCGGCCGAGAACGCCTGGTTCGGCAGCGACCTGGTGGTGTACACCGCGCGCACGACGTTCGCGTAGTTGGAGAATTTCATCAGGTTCGCCACCGGCACGATGGCGGCGGCGCACTTCTTCTCGAACGCCACGCCTTCGTAGGCCTTGGTCCAGCCGATGCTGTTGATGATCAGCGGCTGGCGCGCCGGGTTGTCGAACTGCTCCAGCACCGCGAGCGTGCCCAGGTTGGGCGGGTCCATGCTGCAGATTCTCTGCCCGGCGAGTTGCCTGAGCTCGGTGACACGTGCGTTGTCTTTCCGCACCACCACGGCGAAGGCGTGTTCGCCGGCGACCTTCACCAGCGAGTTGTGCCGCAAGTGGGAGATGCGCCAGCTGTTGAAGTGCGGGCCGTCGAACACCAGGTCGTAGCTGCCGCGCTGCATCTCCGTCTGGTAGGTGAGCCAGTCCTTCGAATAGCGGTACACGATCGTCTTGTTGATGATGCGCGAGAGGTATTCGGCGATCGGCTGATAGGTGCGCAGGGCCTCGTCTTCGGTTTCACGCGGTGGCGCGCTGAACACCAGCACGTTGTCGGCGCCGGCCGGCAAACCGCGCGCGACGCCTTCCAGTGACGGCTGTTTGCTGACCGCTGCCTCCGGCGGTGCGAAGGAGGTCTTGCGCGCGCCGGGCGCCGGGTCCGCGGCGTTGGCGCCGGTGGCAAACACCAGCGCGCCCCATGAAACCGCGACGGCGGCATTTATGATTGTTTTTCTGAATCCTGACACGAGACGACCTCCTTGCTTCATACGGGTTGATGATTCCTGAACGGGTTTACCAGTGGCGCGGACGCGTCTCAGTAGTAACCCCATTCATTGCGAAGATATTCCGCCAGGCCGTGGTATTCCTGGTTGCTGGCGAGGGCGAAGCCGTCACCGACCTTGTAGGCGGCGCGCAATTTCACTGTCGGCGCGGCGGCGTCCGGTGACGCCAGCGCCTGCGCGAGTTTCATCTGGTCTTCCAGCGACACGCGCGGACCGGCGGAGAACGCCTGGTTCGGCATGGCGGCGGTCTTGAAGATCACCCGGGCAATGTTGGCCTTGTCGACCTTCTTCAGGTTCGCCATGGGCAGCACACCGCCGGCGCATTTGCCCGAGGCCACGCCGTTATAGATGTTCTCCCAACCGTTGGTGCTGATGATGACGGGCTGGCGCGACGGGTTGTCGAACTGGCTGAGCAGCACCAGCGTCCCCAGATTCGGCGGCGCGTGGGCGCAGAAGCTGCGGCCCGCCATCTGCGACAAATTCTGGAACGCCGTCTTGTCCTTGCGCACGATGACCGCGAATTCGTGGCGCTCGGGAATCTTGACCAGGATATTGTGGCTCAGCTTCTCCATCCGATAGCTGTTGAAATGCGGGCCGTCGAAAATGATGTCGTAGCTGCCCTTGAGCATCTCGGTGCGGTACACGCCCCAGGTCCCCGGGTGCTTGTAGCGGACCTTCTTGCCGATGGCCTGGCTCAGGTAATCCGCCACCGGCTGGTAAATTTCGATGCCGGTCTCCGGGGTCTCGCGCGGCGGCGCGGTGAACACCAGGGCCTCCTGTTCCTCGACGATGCGCGCCGGCAGGGATTGCTTCTCCGGCGCCGGGGTGGCGGGGGTGAATACGACTTTCTTGATGGCGGCGGCGATGGCCTGCATCGGCGCCGCTTTTTCGCCGGGGGATTCCGCGCGAGCCGACGGCGCGAAGACGACCGAAAGCACAACCAGTGAAACTACCACGGTGGACTTGATACTCATGACAACTCTCCTTGTTGCACCCACTTCCCCATGGCTTGAACGCTGGTCGCCTGTTCCAAAAACCGGGACAGCCGGCGCGTTCTTATAAGACGCTGAGCCTAGCGCGGGTTTTCGCCAATTCCAGTGACCATTTTCGCCAAGCGCCGCGGACCGACAGGCGGCCGGAATGTTTCCGCGAGCGGTCGTGCAGCCGCCAAGACCGCGGCTTAACTTAACCCTTGTCGCTCCGGGAATGCCGCCGCAATAATGCGCGCACCATTTTGGTTCTGTTTCTGATAGGGAAGTTAATGCCAGCCACGCGCCCGCATTCTGAGTCTGCCGCCCCGGAACTTTCCCTGTCCTCGCTGTTCTGGATTTTTTTCCGCATCGCCTGCACCAGCTTCGGTGGCTTCATGGCCATGATCTCGGTGGTCGAGAACGTGGTGGTGGAGCGCAAGAAATTGCTCACGCATCAGTCCATGCTCGACGGCATTTCGCTCGCCTCGATGCTGCCCGGCCCGGTCGCGGTCAATGTCTGCACCTACGTGGGTTACCGCCTGCGCGGCCGCGCCGGCGCGCTGGTGGCGGCCACGGCCGCGATCCTGCCGGCCTTTGTGCTGGTGGTGGCCCTGTCCGCCGCCTATTTCCGCTGGGGCCAGATCCCGGCGGTGAGCAAGCTGTTCATGGGTTTCATCCCGGCGGTCACGGCCGTGATCGTGGCGGCGGCCTGGAACATGAGCCGCAAGTCTCTCACCGGCCTGCGCGAGGAGGCGATCGCCATCGCCGCCTTCGCCGCGCTGCTGGGGATCGGCGGGTTCTACAGCACGCTCGGAATCATTCTCGGCGCCGGCGTCATCGGCTGGCTGCTGTTCCGGACCGGCCCGGGCCCGGCCGCGCAGCCGCCACCGGATAAAAAACCGGCCGCTCCGGGAACGTCGTTCAGCGCCAACGCTCTCCTGTTAGGCACGGCCCCCATGGTGCAGATACCGTGGTGGAGCGTCGACCCCGCCATCCTGATGAAGCTGGGCGCCGTGTTTGCCGGCATGAGCGTCATGCTCTTCGGCGGCGGTTACGTGTTCATTCCCATGATCCAGGAAATCGTCGTGACCAACCAGAAATGGGTGACGTCGCAGGAATTCGTCGACGGCATCGCGCTCGGGCAGATCACGCCCGGCCCGATCCTGGTGAGCGCGGCCTTCATCGGGCTCAAGGTCGCGGGACTGGCCGGCGCGACGGTCGCCACCGCCGCCATCTTCGCGCCCCCGGCGGTGCTCATGGTCGTGGCCTCCCATGCCTTCGAGCGCCTGCAACGCTCCCGCGCGATCCAGGCGGCGCTGCGCGGCGTGCGCCCGGCGGTGATCGGCATGATCTTCGCCGCGGCCGTGGTGGTGGGACAGACCGCGGTGCCGGTGTGGTATTCGATCGCGCTTTTCGCGGTCGCGTTGTATGCGCTGATACGTTTTCGCGTGGAGGCGGTGTGGATCATCCCGGCCGCGGGCGCGGCGGGCTGGTGGCTTTATTAGGTAGGGAGGCGCGTTACGGTTGGCGCGCGTGATTCAATCTGTGATCCAGGAGTGCTTGCCATGAACATCTTCATGATCGGAACCCAACGCTCAGGCTCGAATCTGCTGCGCCTGATGTTGAACGAGCTGCCCCGCATTGCCGCGCCGCATCCGCCGCATATCCTGCAACGTCTGATGCCGCTGGTCTCGAACTACGGCGACCTGGAACAACGCGATAATTTCGCGCAGCTGGTGGACGACGTCTGCCGCCTGGTCGAGCTCAACCCGGTGCCGTGGGAAGGCGTGACGCTCAACCGCCTCGACATCCAGCTGCGCTGCCGCCGGCATACGCTCATGGCCGTGTACGAGGCGGTGTACGATGCGATGGCCAGGGCCTGGGAGGCGCGCAACTGGTGCTGCAAGAGCATGGCCAACATCCAGTATCTGCCGCAGATCGAGGAACACTTCCGCAGCCCGCGCTACATCTATCTGTATCGCGACGGGCGTGACGTGGCCTGCTCGTTCCGCAAGGCGGTCGTTGGCGAGAAGCATTTCTATCACATCGCGAAGGAATGGGCTGCGGCCCAGCAGCTGGCGCTCGGCATGCGCGAACGCATCGGCCCCGGCCGCTTCATCAGTATCAGCTACGAGTCGCTGACCAGCGAGCCGGAACATACCATGCGCCTGCTGTGTAAATTCCTTGGCGTGCGCTTCAATCAGAAGATGCTGGAGTTCTACATGTCGGACGAGGCCAAGCGCGCGGCCCAGTCGAGCGATCTGTGGGGCAACGTGGCCAAGCCGATCATGGCCGACAACACCCGCAAGTTCCTGTGCGACGCGAACCAGGTGGACATACGCATCTTCGAGTCCGTCGCGAGTGACGTGTTGAGCGCCCTCGGTTACGAGTGCATGTACGTTCCGGAAGGCGCCAAGCCGGTTTTCAGCGAGGAGGATATCCGGCGGTTCGACGCGGAGAACCGGCGGCTCAAGGACGAGGTGCTGCAACGCGCCAGCGCAGACGACCTCAAGCGCCGTGACCGCCAAGCCACCCTGATCCAGGAGATTCGCGACCGCGGCCAGATGGCGCCGCCGTCCATGCGCGCCATCGCCTGAAGTGAAATTTAAATCTTAGCCACAGATATCACAGAGCACACAGAGTGTAGAGGAAAATGATTTTTACTCTGTGACCTCTGTGGCCAGTTTTTTTCGTATTGAAAGGGTTCCTTTAAGTCAGATCCAGGTCCTTGAGCTTGCGCGTGAGGGTATTGCGCCCCCAGCCCAGCTTTTTGGCCGCATCCTGCTTGCGTCCGCCGGCGTGCTTGAGCGCGGCCTCGATCAGGATGCGTTCGAAGCTGTCATTGATGCCCTTGAAGATTTCGTCCTCGCCGCGCGCCAGGCGCTGCTCCACGGTGTTCTTGAGCTGATCTTCCCAGTCCGCGCCATGCGCGCTTCCGGTATCGACCGTCAGCAGTTCCGGCGGCAGGTCCTCGACGCGCACCGTTTGCCCCGGGGCCATGACGGTCAGCCAGCGGCAGGTGTTTTCCAGCTGCCGCACGTTGCCCGGCCAGGGCAGCCGACTGAGAAATTCCTCCGCCGCCGGCGCCAGCTGTTTCGCCTCCACGCCGAGTTCGATGCCGGACTTCTTCAGGAAGTAACCTGCCAGGGCCGGAATGTCCTCGCGCCGCTCGCGCAGTGGTGGCAGGTGGATGCGGATCACGTTCAGACGATGGAACAGGTCCTCGCGGAACTTGCCATCCTTCACCCGGCTTTCCAGGTCCTGGTTGGTGGCGGCGATAATGCGCACGTTGGTTTCCACCTGCTCGTGGCCGCCGACGCGGTAGAACTTGCCGTCCTGCAATACGCGCAACAGGCGCGTTTGCAGGCCCGGCGGCATGTCGCCGATCTCGTCCAGGAACAGCGTGCCTTCGTTGGCCTGCTCGAAGCGGCCCTTGCGCTGGTGGGTGGCGCCGGTGAAGGCACCTTTCTCATGGCCGAACAGCTCGGATTCGAGCAACTCGCTCGGGATCGCGGCAATGTTGAGCGCGATAAAGGACTTGTCGGCGCGCGGACTGTGATTGTGCAGGGCGCGCGCCACCAGCTCCTTGCCGGTGCCGGATTCGCCGTTGATGAGCACGCTCAGGTGCGATCCCGACAGCCGTCCGATGGCGCGGAAAACCTCCTGCATCGAGGCGGCCGAGCCGATGATCTCCGGCGTTTCCTCGTTGACCGGTGTCTCCACCTTTTGCCGACGCCGGTGTTCGATGGCGCGACGAGTGAGGCGCACCGCCTCGTCCACGTCGAACGGCTTGGGCAGATACTCGAACGCGCCGCCACGGTAGGAGGCGACCGCGCTTTCCAGGTCGGTATGGGCGGTGATGATGATGACCGGAATCTCCGGCGCCCTGGCGTGAATGGTCTTGAGCAGTTCGAGCCCGCTGATGCCGGGCATGCGGATGTCGGAGATCACCACGTCCGGCCGCTGGCGTTCCAGCAGGTCGGCGATGTCATTCGCCGAGTCGAAGGTCTTCACCGCCATGTCCGCCTGGGTCAGGGCCTTTTCCAGCACCCAGCGGATGGAACGGTCGTCGTCGATGACCCACACGATATCCTGTCTAGCCATGACCGTTCTCCAGTGGCAGATAAATGCTGAACACGGTATGCCCCGGGCGGCTATGGCACTCGATCAGGCCGCCATGCTTGGCAATGATGTCCTGCGCGATGGAAAGCCCCAGGCCGGTGCCGCCGGGCTTGGCCGTGACCATGGGATAAAAAATGTGCTCCTGGATCTCCTCGGGGATGCCCGGGCCGCTGTCTTCGATGTCGGCGCGCAGCGCCAGGCGATGACGCTTCTGGCCGATGGTGAAGTTGCGCTCGATCTTCGTGCGCAGGTGAATCACGCCCTGGTGCTGGATGGCCTCGGCCGAGTTGCGCACGATGTTGAGCACCGCCTGAATCAGCTGCTCGGGTTCACCCTCGAATTCCGGCAGGCTCGGATCGTAGTCGCGCTCGAGGGTGAGGCCCACCGGCACTTCCACCAGCATGAGCTTGCGCACATGTTCCAGGATTTCATGGATGTTGACCGGCTGTTTCTTCAGCGGCTTGTGCGGCCCCATCATGCGGTCCACCAGGTTACGCAGGCGGTCGGCCTCGTGGATGATGATGCGGGTGTATTCCTTTAGCGATTTGTCCGGCAGCTCGCGCTCCAGCAATTGTGCCGCGCCGCGCAGGCCGCCGAGCGGGTTCTTGATCTCGTGCGCCAGGCCGCGCATCACCGCGCGGTTCGCCGCCTGACGTTCCAGCATGCTTTCGTCGCGCGCCAGCCGTCGCAGCCGGTCCACCTGCGTGAGTTCCACCAGCAGGGCCCCGTCCGGCCCGGCGTCGGCCAGCGGCGTCACCGTGCAATCCACGGTAATAGTGCGGTTGCCCGGCAGCTTCAGCGGTACACCGCGGGCGGTGACAGGGTGACGGCTTTCCAGCGTCTGGCTGAGCGTCTTCATCGCCAGGCGGGCATGCGGCAGCAGTTCCGCCAACGTCTGCCCCACGGCTTTCTTGGCGCTGATCTCGAACAGCATCTCGCCGGCTGGGTTGATGCTGGTCAGACGCAGATCGGCGTCGAAGGTCAGCACCGCCGTCGTCAGGTTATCGAGAATCCGTGGGGGCGATCCTGTAAGCATGGGCCACCTGTCAGGCGCTGGCTGGGCTGAGGCAACATGTTTCACGACTCTAAATCCTTATAAATAAACGACTTGCAAATATCCTTGATTGCAGCATTTATCATGCACCATTTTGGTGCATGAAGATATATCTATCTCCGGTCCCCAAAAACAATCGCCCCCGGTACGGGGGCGATTGCGGGTTTACCACACAGACCGGCGCCCCTTAGACGCTGTAATACATGTCGAACTCAATGGGATGCGTGGTCATGCGCATGCGCGTGACTTCCGTCATCTTGAGGTCGATATAGGCGTCGATGACGTCGTCGGTGAACACGCCGCCGGCCTTGAGGAAGGCGCGATCCTTGTCGAGCGCCTCGAGCGCCTGGTCGAGCGCATGGCACACGGTCGGGATCTTCTTGGCCTCTTCCGCTGGCAGGTCGTACAGGTCCTTGTCCATGGCCTCACCCGGATGGACCTTGTTCATGATGCCGTCCAGACCCGCCATCATCATGGCGGCAAACGCGAGGTAGGGGTTGCTGCCGGCATCCGGGAAGCGTACCTCGATGCGCCGGCCCTTCGGGTTCGGCACATACGGAATGCGGATCGAGGCCGAGCGGTTGCGCGCCGAGTAAGCCAGCATCACCGGCGCTTCAAAGCCTGGCACCAGGCGCTTGTAGGAGTTGGTCAGCGAATTGGTAATGGCGTTGAGTGCGCGCGCGTGTTTGATGATGCCACCGATGTAATACAGCGCCGTCTGCGACAGCCCGCCGTACTCGTTGCCGGAGAACAGGTTCTTGCCGTCTTTGGCGAGCGACTGGTGCACATGCATGCCGGAGCCGTTGTCGCCGACGATGGGTTTGGGCATGAAGGTGGCGGTCTTGCCATAGCTGTGGGCCACGTTATGCACGCAGTATTTGTAGATCTGCAGCTCGTCGGCCTTCTTCACCAGGGTATTGAACAGCATGCCGATTTCGTTCTGGCCGGCGGTCGCCACTTCGTGGTGATGGGTTTCGATGGAAAGTCCCATTTCTTCCATCGCGAGGCACATGGCCGAGCGGATGTCCTGCTGCGAATCGACCGGTGGGACCGGGAAGTAACCGCCCTTGACCGTCGGACGGTGGCCCAGGTTGCCGCCTTCGTACACCTTCTCGGTGTTCCAGGAGGCTTCCTCGGAGTCGATCTTAACGAACGAACCGGAAATGTCGGCGCCCCAGCGTACGTCGTCGAAAATGAAGAACTCGGCCTCGGGGCCGAAGAAGGCGGTATCGGCCACGCCGGTGCTCTTGAGATAGGCCTCGGCACGCTTGGCGAGCGAACGCGGGCAGCGCTCGTAACCCTGCATGGTGGAGGGCTCAACCACGTCGCAGCGCAGGATAAGGGTCGGTTCCTCCATGAACGGGTCCATGACCGCGGTGTCGGCGGCCGGCATCAGGATCATGTCGGATTCCTGGATGCCCTTCCAGCCGGAAATCGAGGAGCCGTCGAACATCTTGCCGTGCTCGAAGGTGTCGGTCTCGATCGTGTGTGCCGGAACCGAAACGTGTTGTTCCTTGCCTTTGGTATCGGTGAAGCGAAAGTCAATGAACTTGACCTTCTTGTCTTTGATCAGTTTGAGAACATCTGCGCCGGACGACATGGGTTTCCTCCTGGGAAATGTAAGTGTGCTGCGAGCACAGCTAAAAATTGAGCTCTCATTTTTGCACGATTTGTGCCATTAAAATTTCAATATAAAATCAATTAGTTAATTAACAGTCCCCGCTAAAAAAGTCATTTTATGCACTAAAACGGTGCAATTTTTTAACTAAATGCACCAATATTGTGCATTTATTATGAGCAACTCAGTGGTATCGCACTTTTACGGTGCGAAACTGCGTGTCGTGTTGAACCGCCTCGGAAAACCGCCGGGCCAGCGCCTGTGCCGCGGAGGCATCGGCCGCAACTGACAGCGGCAGCAGCAGTTCGATATCGATGTGCCCGTCCAGATAATGCAGCGTGACATGCTCGATGCGACGCGCCTCGGGGATGGCGCGAAAGTAATCGTCCAGACGCTTCTGCACTTCGTCGCGCAGCGGCAGGCCATCACAGCTGGGGCCTTCCACGTCCTCCTCGGTATCGATGTGCACCATGACATCCGTCAACGGCGCGATCTCCTGGATGAGCTTGGCGCGCACCGCCTCGCTGATCTGATGCCCCTCGGAAACGCTCACGTGATCGTCCACGATGATGTGCACGTCGGCCAGCGCCTGCCCGCCCACGCGCCGCGTGCGCAGCAGGTGCAGCGCCTTGACCCCGCTGACCGTGAGAATGGCATGGCGGATGTAGTCGAGGTCTTTTGCCCCCAACCCCGTGTCCACCAGCTCGCGCAACGACGTCCAGCTGAGCTGCACGCCGACCTTGATGATCATGACCGCCACCACGATGGCGGCGATGGCGTCGAACCAGGCGAAACCCATGAGGCTGCCGCCGATGCCCACGGCCACGACCAGCGAGGACAGAGCGTCGGAACGGTGGTGCCAGGCGCTGGCGCGCAGCATGTTCGAGCCGAAGCGGTTGGCGGTATTGATCGTATAGCGATACATGGCCTCCTTGGCCACGAGCGTGCCGAGGGCGACCCACAGCGTGAGCGTGCTTGGCGTCACGATGGCGCCGGCGGCCATGAGCTTGATGCCGGCGCGCGCGGCGATGCCGAGGGCGACGCCGATCAGGACGATGCCGAGGATCATGGTGACCGCGGTTTCGATGCGCTCGTGCCCGTAGGGATGTTCCTCGTCGGCGCCCTTGCGCCCGTGCTTGAGCGCGAAGATGACCAGCAGATCGGCGAGCGTGTCGGACAGGGTGTGCAGGCCGTCGGCGACCAGCGCCTGCGAGTGCCCCAGGATGCCGATGATGACCTGGGCCGTGGTGAGCAGGAAATTGGCGGTGATATTGACCACCGCCACACGCAGGCTGGCGCGGTAGCGCTCGGGACTGGAGGCGTCGAAATGGCTGTGTTCGCCGGCGCTGCTCATGAGATCACGCGTACGGTAATGACGATATTGTTGCCGTCACGGCGCGTCTCCAATATTTCATGGCCGTGTACCCGGCACCAGGCGGGGATGTCGTGCAGCGCCCCCGGGTCGGTGGCCTGCACTTCCAGGGTATCGCCGGGAGCGAGTTCCGCGATCCGGTTCTGGGTGCGGATCACCGGCATGGGGCAAAGCAGGTAGCGCGCGTCCAGCACGAAATGGCTCATGTCTTGTTCTTTATAAATACCACTCGGGCGGGATGTCGTTGGCCGGGATCGGCGCGACCTTAAGTTCGCGGCTGTTGCCCGCGGCATCGGTCACGGTCAGGGTCACCGTTTCGGCCTCGCGGCCCTTGCCGAAGCGCGCCGTCAGGCGCGCCGCGAGCTCGAGATCATCCTCGCTTGCGGTTCCATCAATGAGCACGAGCGGACCCTGATGACTGGTGGCATGGAGATGCGTGAAGCGCTTGCGGTAGCCGTTGAGAAAATTGTTTTCGCCCTCGTCGCGCCCGACGATCAGCTTGAAATTCGGGCGCGGGCGCAGGTGGCGGCCGACCTTGAGCAGCATGATGTCGTCGATTTCGTATTGCTTGGTGCCGCGCGTGGTCCACAGGTCGGTGAGCTTGTGCGAATACTGCTCGTTGGTGAGAAAGCAGCAACCCCCCGCCGGCTGGGCGTAATCCGTGAAACCGTATTGCGCTGCCAGCCGCATCTGCGGTTTGCGGCTGCGGCCGTTGAAGTCCAGCAGCTTGCTCCGGTCCACCCAGCCCTCGCGCTCGGGCAGGGTTTCGGGCAGGAGCTTGGCGCACAGCGGCCGCAGCAGCCGGTCGAAGGCGCCGGACTCGCGCGCCACCACCGGCATGGTGTCGCGCCGCTGGCTCATCGGGCGCTGGCCCAGCACCTCGCCGGTGATGATGAAGTCGAAGCCGTTTTTTTCCATCCACTCGCGCGCCTTGCGCACCATGAAGCCCTTGCAGTCGAGGCAGGGGTTGAGGTTGGCGCCGTAGCCGTGCTTCGGATTGATCACGACGTCCTTGTACTCCTCGATGACCTCGATGATGTGCAGCTTGATGCCGAGCTGTTCCGCCGTCCACAGAGCATTGTTTCGTTTCGGTTTGGCGTGCTCGTGGTTGCGGATCGCGTGCGTGTGCCCCTCGACGCAGAAGCCGGTGTAGAAGTTGATGCCCTCGACGTGAATGCCCTGTTCCAGCATGACCTTGGCGGCGAGCATGGAATCCAGCCCGCCTGAGATCAGCGCCACGGCCTTGCGCGGCGTGCCGGCAGCCGGGGCCGGATCGGGAGCAGACACCGCTGCGGACCTGGGGATGGACATGGGGAGCACCGTCGACGAATTCCGGGGGAGCACATACTAGCCCAAACCATGGATTCCGGCACGCCTTGAGATGCGGGAGCCTTGGTTAAAGCGTCGCCAGGCACGGTTTCGCCGAGACAAAAAAACGGGCCCTTGCGGGCCCATTTTGTG
>Ga0209705_10000541_pt1 | contig 19791 bp, 17 predicted proteins | sample PPLLaktember2015_5_FD_187262 | JGI IMG/M metagenome (GOLD analysis project Ga0209705, IMG submission 187262) | Freshwater sediment microbial communities from Prairie Pothole Lake near Jamestown, North Dakota, USA - PPLs Lake P8 Core (1) Depth... | ecosystem: Environmental > Aquatic > Freshwater... | reverse complement strand
ACGGGAAAGAATCATGAGAGACCTGTCGCTGCACATTCTCGACATCGCCGAGAACTCGATCCAGGCGAGGTCCAGCCGGATCGAGATCCGGTTGGAAGAGAACAGCGACCTCGGACTGCTCATCCTAGAGATCAAGGACGACGGCGTCGGCATGGATGAGGAGATGGCGAAACGGGCCCTGGATCCGTTCGTGACGACCAAGACGACGCGCCGGTTCGGGCTCGGCCTCCCGCTCCTGGACCAGGCGGCCCGGGCCGCCAACGGGAAGCTCACCCTCGAGTCCAAACCGGACGGGGGAACCCGGGTGCGCGCGGTCTTCGAGCTCGACCACATTGACCTTAAACCTCTCGGCGACATGGCCCAGACTCTGGCCACGCTCATCATGGGCCACCCGGAAGTTGACATCATCTATCAGCACAAAGTCGATCACTCCAAATACGAGCTCGACACTAGGGAGGTCAAGGCCCAGCTCGCCGGCCTCCCCATCGAGTCGCCGGAGATCATCGCTGTGCTTAAAAAGAACATCAAGGAAGGCTTGGATCAATTAAAGGAGGGAAAATGAACCAAGGCAGAGTCACTGAAATCCTCACCAAGTACCAGGCCGATGAAAGTGCTCTGATCGCCATCCTCCAGGACATCCAGGTGGAGTACAGCTACCTGCCCAAGCCCGTGCTCGTCCAGGTTTCCAAAGAGCTCAACATCCCCCTGAGCCGTGTGCTCAGCCTGGCGACGTTCTTCAAGGCGTTCAGCCTCAAGCCCAAGGGAAAACACCCGGTCCACGTCTGCCTTGGGACAGCCTGCCATGTCCGCGGCGCCCAGCTTGTTATGGAGAAGTTAGAGCGCGAGCTGGGAATTAAGTCCGGCGAGACCTCGGCCGACGGGGAGTTCAGTCTCGATGCCGTGCGCTGCGTCGGCTGCTGCGGCCTGGCTCCTGTGGTTCAAGTCGGTGAAGAAGTCCACGGGAAAATCACCCAGACCAAGGTGGCCGGGGTGATCAAGAAATACAAGAAATGAGGAGGCCGAGATGCCCAAGCTCACTCTCGAAGAACTGGCCAGGATCCGGGAAAAGACCAAGCGCCTGACGACGATTCGGGAGGGCGGCGAATACCGCGCCAAGGTCTGTGTCCACATGGGGACATGCGGGATCGCGGCCGGCGCGCGCAACATCATGAATTCCCTGATGAAAGAGCTCGAGGAGCGGGCGCTCAGCGATGTCCTCCTGACCACCTCAGGGTGCGCCGGCCTGTGCAGCCGCGAGCCCATGGCAACGGTGGAAATCACCGGGCAGGCGCCGGTCAAGTACGTGGACCTCGACGAGAAAAAGATCCGGGAGATCTTCGAAAAACACGTCCTGGGGGGTCAGATCGTCACCGCCTATGCCCTCGGCATCGGCAGCGAGAAGACCGATTTCTAAGGAGGGCCGAACATGACAGAAGTTGCTAAGGAAAAGGCCTTTCGCGTCCACCTCATGATCTGTGCAGGAACAGCCTGCGTCTCCAATCACTCCTTCGAGGTCAAGGAGGCTCTGGAAAAAGAGATCAAAAGACTGGGACTGGACAACGAGGTGCTGGTGGTTGCGACCGGCTGCAACGGTTTCTGCGAGCGGGGCCCTCTGCTTGTCGTCCAGCCGGGGAACATTTTCTATCAGCAGCTGACGGTCAAGGACGTTCCCCATCTTGTCGAGGAGCATCTCCTCAAGGGTCGGCCGGTCAAGAAGCTCATGTACACGCCGCCCAAGGAAAAGACTCCCATCCCTGTCCTGAGCGATATCGATTTCTTCAGGAAACAGGTCCTTATCGCCCTGCGCAACCGCGGCCTGATCGACCCGGAGAAGGTCGACGAATACATCGCCCGCGACGGCTACGCGGCCATGGGCAAGGCCTTGACCCAGATGACTCCCGACAAGATCATCTCTGAGATCACGATTTCGGGCCTGCGGGGACGGGGAGGCGCGGGGTTCCCCACCGGGCTCAAGTGGCAGATGGTCCGGAACGCCGTCAGCGCCAACGGCGGGGCCAAATACCTGATCTGCAACGGAGACGAGGGCGACCCGGGCGCCTTCATGGACCGGAGCATCCTCGAAGCCGACCCGCACTCGGTCATCGAAGGGATGGTGATCGGGGCCAAGGCCGTCGGCGCGACCCAAGGCTTTGTCTACGTACGGAATGAGTACCCCCTGGCCATCAAGCGGATGACCATCGCCCTGGAACAGGCCCGCGCTTACGGCCTGCTGGGCCAGGACATCCTGGGCACGGGCTTCGACTTCGACATCAAAATCGTCCGGGGAGCGGGCGCCTTCGTCTGCGGCGAGGAAACGGCCCTGATCGCCTCGGTCGAGGGCCGGTTGGGCGAGCCGCGTACCCGTCCTCCCTATCCCGCCCAGAGCGGGCTGTGGGGCCAGCCGACCGGCATCAACAACGTCGAGACCTGGGCCAACGTGCCGGCCATTATCCACCGTGGCGCTAAGTGGTATGCGGCCATCGGGACGCCGACGAGCAAGGGGACCAAGGTGTTCTCGCTGGTCGGCAAGATCAACAACACCGGCCTCGTCGAGGTCCCCATGGGGATCACCCTGCGCGAGATCATCTATGACATCGGCGGGGGGATACCCGGAGGCAAGGCCTTCAAGGCCGTCCAGACCGGAGGCCCGTCGGGAGGGTGCATTCCGAAAGAACAGTTGGACCTGCCCATCGATTACGAAAGCCTGACCCAGGCCGGGTCGATGATGGGGTCGGGCGGCATGGTGGTTATGGACGAGGACACTTGTATGGTCGATGTCGCCCGGTATTTCCTCTCCTTTACCCAGGACGAGTCCTGCGGTAAGTGCACGCCCTGCCGGGAGGGGACCAAGGCCATGCTGGACATCCTGACCCGGATCACCGAGGGCAAGGGCACCGAGGAGGACCTCACCCTCCTCGACGACATGGCCCATGCCGTCAAGGACTCGGCCCTCTGCGGGCTGGGCAAGACGGCGCCTAACCCGGTGCTGACGACCATGCGGTATTTCCTAAACGAATACGAGACGCACATCCGGGACAAGAAGTGCCCGGCTCATGTCTGCCGCCAGCTCAACGTCTACAGCATCGACGAAGAACGCTGTCTCAACAAAGGCAAGGGCTGCGACCTCTGTCGCCGCAACTGCGCCTCGGACGCCATCCGGGGCGCCAAGAACGAAGCCCACCGCATCGACCCGTCCAAGTGCATCAAGTGCGGCGTCTGTTTCGATGTCTGCAACTTCGGCGCCGTCAAGGTGGACTAAGGAGAGAATTGATGATCAACCTGACGATCGACGGAAAAAAGGTCGAGATCGAAGAAGGCAAGACGATCCTTCAGGCGGCCGCCAAGAACGACATCAGGATCCCCACCCTTTGCTTTCATCCGGTCCTCGAGCCCTACGCCGCCTGCCGCGTCTGTGTCGTGGAAGTCGGCCTGCGCGGCAAGACCGACCTGCTGACGGCCTGCAACACCAAGGCCCAGGAAGGCATGGAGGTCCAGACCAAGTCGAAGCGGGCCCTCGGGGCCCGCCGGATGAACGTCGAGATGCTGATGGCCAGGGCGCCGGCCGCCGAGCCGATCCAGAAACTGGCCAAGGAGCTCGGCCTCGAAAAGACGCGGTTCGCGATCAAGGACCCGAATGAGAAATGCATCCTCTGCGGCCTCTGCGTCCGGGCCTGCGAACAGATCGTCGGCGCGTCCGCCATCAGCTTCGTCGAGCGGGGCACCGATCGCAGAGTGACCCCTCCCTTCGGCGAGCCGTCCGAGGCCTGCATCGGCTGCACCGCCTGCGCCTATTTCTGTCCGACGGGCGCCATCACCTTTGAGGACAAGTACGGGCGGAAGGTCATCCACGATGAGCTTCATCTCGGCCCGTCCACGGCCATCCGCGTGCCCATCCGTCAGGCCGTGCCGATGGTGCCGTTCATCGATGACCAAGCCTGCATCCACTTCAAGACGGGCGAATGCAAGGTCTGCGTCAAGGTCTGCGACCGGGAAGCCATCAATCACGATATGCAGGATGAAGTGATCGAGGTCGAGGCCGGAACGATCATCCTGGCTTCCGGGTTCAAGTCGTTCGATGCCAAGCGGATCCCCGCCTACGGATACGGGCGTTTCCGGAACATCATCACGGCGCTCGAATTCGAGCGGATGGTCAACGCCTCCGGCCCCACGGGAGGGAAGATCAAGCTGGCCGACGGCAGCGAGCCCAAGTCGGTGGGCATTATCCATTGTGTCGGTTCACGCGACGAAAACTACAACGAATACTGCTCCCGCGTCTGCTGCATGTACGCCTTGAAGTTTGCCCACCTGATCCATGAAAAGGCCCATGCCGACGTCTACAATTTCTACATCGACCTGCGCTGCTTCGGGAAAGGCTACGAGGAATTCTATCACCGGCTGCTCAAGGAGGACACGAAGTTCATCCGCGGCCGCGTCTCCGACATCACGGACATGGCCTTGACAAAGCAGGAGGACGGGAAGCTGATCATCCGGGTCGAGGACACCCTGCTCGGGGTGGTCCGGCGCATCCCGGTTGATATGGCCATTCTGGCCACGGGTCTTGAAGCGGGGATGGACCAGAACCAGCTGGCCAGGATCTTCAACATCTCCCGCAGCCAGGACGCTTTCTTCCTAGAGCGGCACCCCAAGCTGGCTCCGGTTTCCACCTTTTCCGACGGTATCTATCTGGCCGGCACCTGCCAAGCTCCCCGCGATATCCCCGACACGGTCGCGCAGGCGGGCGGAGCGGCCGCCGAAGCCCTGGCCCTGGCAGACAAAGGCACCTTCGCCCTCGAGCCGGTTACCGCGGAGATCAATAAGGAACTCTGTTCGGGCTGCCAGACTTGCCTCGGACTCTGTCCGTTCACGGCCATCGTCTATGAAAAAGAAGAAGGGTACTCGAAAATCAATGACGCCCTATGCAAAGGCTGCGGCACGTGTGTCGCCGCCTGTCCCAGCGGCGCCGCCCAGCAGAAGCACTTCCGAGACGCCCAGATTTTCGCCGAAATCGAAGGAATATTGTTGGGCTAGAGGCTCTGATGTTGAACATTGAGGATCATCTTCCAAGGAGTTGAAGAAAGGAGAGTTCCGATGGGGAACAATTTTGAACCTCAAATCGTCGGTTTTCTGTGCAACTGGTGTACATATGTGGCTTCAGACTTGGCCGGCGTCGCCCGCCTCCAGTATCCTCCTAATATGAGAGCCATCCGGATGATGTGTTCAGGTTCAGTCAGTCCCCTCTACATCATTTCTGCACTCAAGAAGGGCGCAGACGGGGTCTTCATCGGTGGATGTCACATTGGAGATTGCCATTATCAGCGGGGAAATCACTCCACCTTGAAGAGGGTAACGATAGTCAAGCATCTGCTCGAAGCTCTTGGAATCGACCCGCGCCGTCTTCGACTGGAATGGATTTCCGCTTCAGAGGGGCCGCAATTTTCAAAAGTTGTGGCAGAATTCGTGAACCAGATTAAGGAGCTGGGCCCAAATCCCTTGAAAGGAACCTGAAAATGGAAGACAAAATTCGCCTCCACTGCAAGGAAATATTATCGGGGAAAAAGGTCGACGTCATCTGGGGCTTGAGAGAAAAAGACGGATTCGTTGCTCCCTTTCTTTTCCAGAGTCCGGAGGATCTCGATTCTCTCGTTGTCTCTTCCAAATACCCCCTGTCCTTTACCTGCCGGCCATCCAAGGAAACGATTATTTCCATCCTCCAGAAGAAAGAGCCGGGGTTGAGAATCGGCGTCGTCGCCAGGGGCTGCGATGAACGGGCGCTTGTCGAACTCGCGAAAGGCGAGCAAATCAACCTGGACCTGATAGAAGTCATCGGCTTTTCCTGCGATCAAGCGCAGGCTGAAGAATGCCTCTGTTTCATGCCTTTCCCTCAGAAGCTGCTGTTTGGAACCAAGGTCGAGGGCATCCCCGAAGATAAAGCCTTCCATGACTTGCTGGCCAAGGAACTCAAAGAACGCCTGAATTTCTGGCAAGACCAGCTCAGCAAATGCATTAAGTGTTATGGATGCCGGAACGCTTGCCCGATGTGCTTCTGCAAGGACTGCCGGATGGAGCAGCCCGTCTACACGGAAACAGGATGGCTCCCCCCGGAATTCCCCCTTTTCCACTTCGTGCGCTTTTACCACATGGCGGACCGGTGCATCGAATGCGGCGAGTGTGAAAAAGCCTGCCCGATGGACATTCCCCTCCGAAAAATCACCAAATACCTCCGGGCAAAAATGAAAGAGATTTTCGACTACCGGGCCGGCCTCAATGCCAAGGAAAAATCGCCGATCCTAACGACTCTCGATGAGGACCCGGTCAAGGAGTTGCAGGATGAAATACGATAACATTCCAACTGTCTGTCCTTACTGCGGCGCCGGCTGCCGTCTGTATCTTCAAGTCCTCGACCAGGAAATAATCGGTGTGTTGCCCGTTAAATCCCACGCCGTCAGCCAAGGCAAGCTCTGCATCAAAGGCTGGAATGCTCAGGAGTTCGTCTCTCACAAGGACCGCCTGTTGAAACCTTTGATCAAGAGCAACGGCCACTTCAAGGAGATTTCCTGGGACGAGGCCCTGGGAATTGTTGCCAAGAAACTCAAGGACTATCCTCCCGAAGCTGTCGCCACGCTCTCCTCGGCAAAATGCACAAACGAAGAGAACTTCCTGATGCAAAAATTCGCCCGCGTCGTTCTCGGGACAAACAATGTGGACCATTGCGCGAGGCTATGTCACGCCTCCACCGTTGTCGGGCTCGTGAAGTCCTTCGGAAGCGGAGCCATGACCAACTCCATCCCTGAACTTGAAAATTCAGCCTGCATCCTGATCATCGGCTCCAACACGGCTGAGCAGCATCCTCTTATCGCCCGCTATATTATGAGAGCCAAGGAAAAAGGGGCCATTCTGATCGTGGCCGACCCAAGGAAAATCACGCTGACTCATTTTGCCGACTTCCATCTTCCCCAAAGGCCCGGGACTGACGTCGCCCTGCTCAACGGATTGATGAATGTCATCATCTCCGAGGGACTTGAGGATAAGACCTTCATCGCGGAGCGCACCGAGAACTTCGAAGCCCTCAAGGAAATCGTTAAAAAATTCACGCCGGAATACGTCGAAAGAATAACGGGCGTCCCTAAGGAAAATCTCGTCCAAGCGGCCAGAGCCTATGCCAAGTCTCCCGCCTCGGCGATCGTCTATTCCATGGGAATCACCCAGCATACGACCGGCGTGGATAATGTCGTTTCCTGCGCTAACCTGGCCATGTTGACGGGGAATATCGGAAAACCCGGGACAGGCGTCAATCCCCTGAGAGGACAGGTGAACGTCCAGGGTGCGTGCGATCTCGGGGCACTTCCCAATGTCTATTCCGGCTACCAGAGTGTCGCCGACGAAAACATCCGGAAAAAATTCGAGGATGCATGGCACACCGCACTTCCTCCCAAACCCGGCCTGACTGTCGTTGAGATGATGCAAGAAGCTGAAAAGGGAAACCTGAAAGCCCTGTATATCATGGGAGAAAACCCGATGGTCTCGGACCCGGATATCGGACATGTCAAGAAGGGTCTGGAGAATTTGGATTTTCTTGTCGTCCAGGATATCTTTATGAGCGAGACGGCCGCGCTGGCGGACATCGTCCTCCCGGCCGCTTCCTATGCGGAAAGAGATGGCACGATGACTTCCACGGACCGCCGGGTTCAGCTCCTCACCCAAGCCATCGAGCCGGCCGGAGAGAGCAAACCCGATTGGCAGATCATTTGTGAGCTGGCAAAGAAGATGGGATCTCGGGAGTTTGAATACTCCTCCGCTTCTGATATCATGGACGAAATGGCGCACTTGACTCCTCTTTACGGAGGGATTTCCTTCGAGCGCCTCCGCGTCCGGGAGTTGCAATGGCCCTGTCCCAACAAAGATCACCCGGGAACGCCGATCCTGCATAAAGAAAAATTCACTCGCGGGAAGGGCCAGTTTCTTCCGATCGAATTTAAGGAACCGGCGGAGCTCCCTGACGAAGAATATCCGTTCATATTGACGACGGGCCGAACCATTTTCCATTTCCACACGGGGACGATGTCAAGGCGCGTCGCCACTCTCAACCGTGAAGTCCCCACCGGGTACGTCGAAATCAGCTTTAAAGACGCCCAGAAGATCGGAACGAAAGACGGGGACATCGTCACGATCACGAGTCGGCGGGGGACTATCAAGATCAAAGCGAAAATTACATCAAGGGTCAATGAAGGGGTCGTTTTTATCCCTTTCCATTTTGCCGAATGCGCGGCCAACATTTTAACCAATCCAGCCCTGGATCCCGTTGCCAAGATTCCTGAATTCAAGGCCTGCGCATGCCGGGTGGAAAGAGGATAGCCCCAAAATTCAAAATATCGTAAGGAGGAATAATGTCTAACAAACCCGTCGAGTGTGTCCTGACTGCGTGCACAGCCGGTAAGTACAAAGCCGGGCTCTCCACTGGGAATTACCTGATCCGGGGCTTCATGGCAGGGCTTTTTATCGCCGTTGGCGCCGCTCTGGCGACGGTCTGCGGGACAGGGCTGGAAAGTGTCTCTCCCGGTTTCAAGAGTCTCATCGCCGGCGCTGTCTTCCCTGTCGGCCTGATTGCGATCGTTCTTACGGGAATGGAGCTCTTCACCGGCGACGCCATGCTGCTTCCCATGGCCGCCATGGACAAGAAGACAACCTGGGGCCGCGTTTTCAAGGTTTGGTTCTGGGTTTACATCGCCAACTTCATCGGCTCCATTTTTTGGGCGTACTTGATGGTGGCCGGCCCGTTGAGCAAGGGCGGAACGGCGGAGTTGACGGCGTTCGGACAGAATGCCGTCGCCATCGCCGAAGGCAAAACCCTGCCTTATATGGCCGCCGGCGCCGTCGGCCTCTGGTCTTGCTTCATGAAAGGAATCGCCTGCAACCTTCTGGTCAACCTGGCGATCATTCTTTCTTTCACCTCGAAAGCGATGATCGGAAAGTTCTTTGGAATCTGGTTCCCGATCATGGCCTTCGTGGCCTCCGGGTTTGAACACAGCGTTGCCAACATGTACTTCATCCCGGCCGGGATCTTGGCCGGCGCCAAAGTGACCTGGGGTCAGTTCTTCGTCTGGAACTTGATTCCTGCGACTATCGGCAACATCATCGGAGGCATGGTCTTCATCGGCATGGTCTACTACTTTTCGTTCAAAAAGGAATTTCCCCAAGAGACTTGAGATGCCCTTTAAAAAAGCAAAGTCGATCCTTGCGGCGGCTCTCTTCCTCATCGGCTCCATCCCCTCACTTGCCGAGACAATGGAAACCGGCAAAGGGACGCTCAAGCTGGGCCTCATTCTCCAGCCCACGCTGACCTGGACCCAGAGCGAGCTTTCGCCAAGCACTTCCCTGACCATGAAACGGGCCAGGTTTCTCTTGTTTGGAGAGATCATCCCCGGCAAAGTCAAGTACTTCGTCCAGACGGAAGTTGTCGGCTCGCCATCGCTGCTGGACATGAAACTCCAGTTTTATTATCTTCCCAAAACCGAGATCGCCATCGGGAGATTTCTGCCGAGCTTCACGCATTATATGCCCATGTCCACGGCCAAGCTGGACTTGATCAACTACCCCCTTATGGTTTTGAAGTACGGCATGTGGCGCCAGGTGGGCATCCAGACCACGACGACTACGCAGTACGTGGACTTCAACGTCGGGTTGTTCAACGGCTATCCCTCCAACAACTGGTCCGACAACAATGATGCCAAGGACATACTCTTAAGGGTCGCGGGCAAGCCCAACAAGGCCTTCGTTGTTTTCGGGAATGCCTGGCTGGGGAACGCGTTGGGGGACAAATCCGGAGTCTTGGGCAAAGACCTTTATGGCGGCGGCATTTTATTCGACAAGGCCCTTTCCGAAAGCAATCTGGCCATCAGTTTCAGGGGAGAGTGCCTCTGGGGAAAGGAAGATACGACCGACGGAAAGGTCGACAGCCTGGGTCTCTACGCCAACGTCGGCCTCAAGATCAACCCTCAAGTGGAGTTCCTCGTCCGGTACGACCTTTTTGACCCCAACACGAAAACCGGCGACAACAGGCTGGACTGGATCACCGCCGGGGTGAACTATTATCTTCAGGGCCAGAACGTCATGTTCTATCTCAACTACATCAAGAAAATCAATCAAGTGGGAGCGGGGCTCAGCGACCCGAAGGACGATGAGATCATTTTGCAGGCGCAAGTGTTTTTCTAATTGAAATCTAAAAAAAAGGTCCGCCTGACCAGGCTCTCCCCTCGGGGCCTGGTCCGGCTGGACGATATCGTCGCCATCGAGGAGCCGTTGGTCGTCTATCTCAACGGGAAGCCCTTCGTTTCCCTTTTTTGCACTCCTGACGCTCAACGCGCTTTAGCCGCAGGCTTCCTCTACGGCTCAGGGATTCTGAGAGACAAGACCGATGTGGCCTCAGCCGAGATCGAGGTCAAGGACAAGGCCGTTTGGGTCAACGTGGACAGGCGTATCCCCGAAAAACTCGGCCTTGGCATCGGTTCAGGATGCGGAGGAAGTCCCCTCTTCGGTCCGACCGGGCTCATCCCTCCCCTGAAGGCCGGACTGCGGATTTCGCCGGAGACGATTTTTCCCCTGGTCGAAGAATTCCAGAGCCGCGCCCTGATCTTCAAAGAAACGGGGGGGACTCATTGTGCCGCCGTTTGCCGGCCCGAAGAGATCCTTTTTTTCTCCGAAGATATCGGCAGACACAACGCGGTTGACAAAGTGATCGGACAAGCGCTCCTCGCCGGTATTCCGCTCGAGGATAAGTTGCTCCTTCTTTCCGGTCGGATCGCCTATGATATCGCGGTCAAAGCGGCGCGGGCGGGGATCCCCGTGTGCATTTCCCGTGCCGCCCCCACCTCAGCCGCGCTCGCCTTCGGCCGGAGGATCGGCCTGTCCATCGTTGGATTCGTCCGCGGAAAACGCATGAACATATACACTCACCCGGAGAGGATCATCCCGTGACCGCCGTCATTTTAGCGGGGGGCAGGAGTCGCCGCGTCGGAGAAGACAAGCTCCTCCTGAAATGGGGCCGTCTTACCCTCATCGCCCACGCCGCGGAAACGCTTTCCCCGCTCTTCGAGGATGTGCTGATCGTCGCCGGCCGACAAAATGTCAGGGCCCTGAGGAAGCTGTTCCCCTCACACCCGCGAATCGTCTTTGACGTCGTTGAAGATAAGGGCCCTTTGGGAGGGATTCACGCCGGCCTGATTTCCGCCGGCTCATTTGCCGCCTTTGTCATCGGCTGCGATATGCCCTTGCTGAACCCGAAACTCATCACCTTCCTAAAAAGCCTGAGGCCGGGGTTTGATGCCGTGGTTCCGAGGACGCCGAAGGGTTTGGAACCCCTGCACAGCATCTATACAAAAAATTGCCTCCCCGTCATCGAAGGCCGGCTGCGCGAATCCGACCTGAAACCGACGGCCGTCTTTTCCCGCCTCAAAGTCAGGTATGTGGAGCCGGAGGAAATGACGGCCTTTGACCCCGAGCTTCTTTCCTTCGCCAACATCAATACGCTCAAAGACTATCGAAACTTGGCCGGCCGGTTCGCTCCCAAAGAAGGCCCGGTCCGTTCAGCCCGGGCCGGTTCTGGTGACGCTGAGGAGAAATGCCGCTGACGGGATCGAAATAACCTCCGACTTCTTGACATCTCTTTGAGCCGTGTTTTATACTGCATGACTCGTGGCGAAGTATCGAACTCACGGCGGATCCCCCACGAGGCGTCCGAAGCGGAAAGCCATTTATAATCAGTAATATGGCTTCGTTGTGGTGGTTCGCAAGTGTGAAAATTCTTGGCTGAGGAGGTCACCAGTGAATCATGCCCAAAGCAACATATACAGTCCGCGTCCTGTTTCGATCGCCAGGACTTTGCCTCAGATCACCGACCACCGCTTGTTCCAATTGAAACTGGAAGACGGGACTTCCTGGGAAGATTTCGGTCATCAGCCGGGCCAATTCATCGAGGTCTCCATATTCGGCAAAGGCGAGGCCCCCATCAGCATATCCTCCCCCCCAACCCGCTCCGAGCATCTTGAGATCTGCGTCAGGCGGGCAGGGTCACTAACCGATGAACTGTTCAAGTTGGCCAAGGGTTCCTCCCTTTCCATTAGAGGTCCCTACGGAAGGGGCTTTCCTCTGGACGTCCTGAAGGGCCATAATCTCCTCTTGGTTGCCGGCGGTCTCGGCCTGGCTCCACTTCGCTCTCTTTTGCTGTATGCCCTGGACAGAAGAAGCGAATTCAAAGACCTTGTCTTAATGTACGGAACAAACAGCCCTGATAATGTTCTTTTTAAGTATGAACTGCTGAGTTTCTTTGACCGCGATGATATTAAATATCTCTACAGTGTCGACCGGGACGAAGAGGGCATCTGGAAACAGTATGTGGGTGTAGTCACGGGTTTATTCGACCAGGCCGAGTTATCACCCGATGATACCTATGCCGTGCTCTGCGGCCCTCCCGTTATGTACAAGTTCGTCCTGCAGAAGCTTCTGAAGCTGGGATTCCCCAAAGACCGAATCTATATGTCGCTTGAGAGAATGATGAAATGCGGTGTGGGCAAGTGCGGTCATTGTGCCATCGGCGATAAGTATTGCTGTGTGGAGGGACCTGTTTTTCTGTACCCCGAGATTGAAAACATCAGGGAGGCCATCTGACCATGAACAAGACGATTTCGATATGTCCCTTCTGCGGGTGCGGCTGCAGCTTTTACCTGGTGACCGAAGGGAATAGAGTCATAGGTATAGAGCCGAGTCCCTTGCATCCGATGAACAAGGGAATGCTGTGTATCAAGGGCTGGAATTCATATGAATTCGTCAATTCTCCCAAGAGGCTGACCTCCCCGCTGGTGCGAAAAGATGGCCATCTGGTCGAAACGGGCTGGGACGAGGCTTTGCGGACGGTCTCGTCCAAGCTGAAAGAGACGCAGGCTGCGTACGGTCCGGGGGCACTGGCTTTCTTGTGTTCGGCCAAGGTGACGAACGAGGAAAACTTTCTGATGATGAAATTGGCACGGGCGGCCTTTAAAACCAACAATGTCGATCACTGCGCCCGGCTCTGTCACAGCTCCAGCGTGGCCGGGCTGGCCTTGACCTTTGGGTCTGGAGCCATGACGAATTCTATTCTTGAGTTCGAGGACGCCGACCTTTTCTTGATTGCGGGCACGAACACCACCGCCCAGCACCCCCTGATCGGAACCCGGATGATCAATGCCGTTGAAAAGGGCGCCCAACTCATTCTCATGGACCCGAGAGAAATACCGCTCGCCCAGTTTGCCGCTCTCCATCTGCGGCATAATGTGGGCACCGATGTCGCCGTTCTGAACGGCCTGATGAATATCATTATCCAAGAGGACCTGTACGACAAGGAATTCGTCGCCTCGAGAACGGAGGGGTTCGATCAGCTCAAGTCCGTAGTCAGCCGCTACACGCCGAGAGTAGTGGAAAACATCTCGGGAGTCAGCGCCGGGGCGCTGGAGAAGGCGGCCCGCATGTATGCCGGGGCACACAAGGCCATGCTGGTTTTCGCCATGGGGATCACCCAGCACACGACCGGCACGGACAATGTGAAGTCCTGCGCCAACCTGGCGATGCTCTGCGGAAATATCGGCCGGCCCTCCACGGGAGTCAATCCCCTGAGGGGACAGAATAACGTGCAGGGAGCTTGTGATATGGGTGCTCTGCCCAACGTCTTCAGCGGCTACCAGAGCGTCGCGGATAAAGGGCTGCGGAAAAAATTTGAAGATGCCTGGAAGGTGGAAAATCTCGATGAAAAACCAGGCATGACCATTACCGACATGATGATGGCGGCGCAAAAGGGAAATATCAAAGCCATGTATATCATGGGGGAAAACCCCGCCCTGAGCGATCCCGATTCTTCCCATATCGAATTGGCACTTTCAAATCTGGATTTCCTCGTGGTGCAGGATATTTTTCTTTCCGAAACGGCGGCCCTGGCCGACGTTGTTCTTCCGGCCGCCTCCTTTGCTGAGAAGATGGGCACGTACACGAGTACAGAGAGACGGGTCCAGCTATCCCATAAAGCCATCGACCCTCCGGGCTCGGCCAAGGCGGACTGGGAGATCATCTGCGCGATAAGCAGCCTGTCAGGCTATCCGATGCCCTATGGTTCCCCGGCAGAAATCATGAGCGAGGTCAACTCACTGACGCCCTCCTACGGAGGAATCACCTATCCGCGACTGGAGAAGGGTTTCGGCCTGCACTGGCCCTGCCCCAAGGAAGACCATCCCGGCACGCCGATTCTTCATAAAGACAAATTTACCAAGGGGTTGGGAACGTTCATGCCCTGCGAATTCCGGCCGTTGGCGGAGGCTCCGGATGAGGAGTACGATTTTCTCCTGACGACCGGGCGAATCTATTACCAGTATCATACCGGAACGATGTCCAGACGCGTCAGCGTCCTGGAGAGAGAAGCCCCGCAGGCACGCATTGAAATCCATCCTGAGGATGCCAAGAGGCAGGGGATACGGAACAACGACATGGTGGAGGTGATATCAAGACGGGGCGCCATGAAGGCGAGGGCGGAGGTCAGCACCATAGTTCCGAGGAAAGTGATCTTTACAACCTTTCATTTTGCCGAAGCCCCTGTCAACATGCTGACCAACCCGGCGCATGATCCGATTTGCAAGATACCCGAACTCAAAGGCTGTGCCGTCAAGATCAGGAGGAGCGCATGAAATCGATAAAAAAGGACCATCTTGTGCCGGTGCTCAATAGCTGGGCGCAGCGCTTTCGCCTTTTCGCCCCTGTCCGAGGAATAAACGGGGAGTTCATCCTCAGCCATTTTCAGAAGCCGAACTTTGACCTTGATTATAAGAAGCCGAGTCTTCCTCCGAAATCCACCTTGATGCCGCAGAGTGAAGTCATTTTTGAGGTGGAGAACAACGGCTACCGCGAGGTCGTAAACGCCCCGCAGACGATGCTCTTTGGCATCCGCGCGTGTGATGCGGCGGGACTGGTGCAGTTCGCCCGTTTTATGAGCCGGGACAGGGAAGATGTCTATACCAAGTCAAGGACGGACGAGACGATCAAGGTGGTGATGGCCTGTGACGGGCCTCAGACCGAGACCTGTTTCTGCACCACGACCAAGAGCGGACCCTATGCCAAGAAGGGCTTCGACCTCCAGTTCTATGACATGGGAGATGTCTTCCTGGTGGAAACGGGGAGTCCTCGAGCCGAGGCGCTGCTGGCGGAGAAGAGTTTCTTTGACCAGGATGATGGCAAAGCGGCGAAGCAGATCAAAGGATTCAAAGAGAAGGGAGTCCGGGCGATACCGGTGAGAGAGACTGTTCAAAAAGCCATGGATCGGCTCAAAGAAGGCAAGGCCGTTGAGAATGTCTGGGAGCGCTTGGGAAAGAAATGCATCGCCTGCGGCGGATGCGTCTATGTCTGCCCCACCTGCACGTGCTTCAACGTATATGACGAGGTCTCGGGACCGGGTCGAGGACATCGGATGAGATCATGGGATACCTGCCTCTTTGGGGGCTTTACCCGGGAGGCGTCCGGACATAATCCTCGCCCCGATCAGAACTCGAGACTCCAAAGACGGCACGAACACAAGCTGCTCTATTACCATAGAGACGATGTCGCGGATATGCTTTGTGGCTGTGTCGGTTGCGGGCGTTGCTCCGATTATTGCCCTGTCCATATCGGCACGTTGGAGGTTGTAGACGCCATTTCCGGACAATGATCATAAAATAAATCAGGAGGCGCATAAATGCCGGAGAAAAATATTCTCATCGTGGATGATGATAAGGATTTCGCGGATGCCATCAGTATCGTTCTGAAGAACAACGGCTATCAGGTGAAGTACGCTTCAAGCATTGCCGAAGGCCGTGATGTGATCACCAAAGAAAGGCCCCATCTGATCATCCTGGATGTGATGATGGATAAGCATACAGATGGTTTTGATTTCTGCCGGTTTTTAAAACAAGACGACCACTTCAAGAACATACCCGTGCTGATGGTAACGGCTGTTACCGAAAAGACCGGTTTCAAATTCTCGCCCAAAACGGATGGCGATTATTGTCCGGCAGATGATTTTATATCGAAACCCGTCTCTGTGAGTTTGCTTCTTTCGAGAGTCAACAAGCTGGTCCAAAGCAGCCAAGAATAATGACCCGTGTCACGCCTGCGGCGCCAAGCTCTGCCGGGTGACAGGTCCTGATCATCAACCTCTCAGACCAGGGCAGCCCGCCGATCCGGCAGCGTAAAAGATAACTTGCCCGGAAGGCCCCGGATTCAGTAAAATGACGGAGGGCAGTCCGGGCATGGAGCTGCCTCCTCAGACTCGAATGCGTTCTCGACAATTTTCCTTGCGGACAAAGCTTATCCTCAGCTTTCTCGCCGTCATTGCCGTCGGAGGATTGATCTCGCTCATCATCGGCCGTCGGCTGGTCCGGAATACCCTCATCAGCCAGGCCCAGGCCAAAGTCAATCATGATTTGGCCTCTGCCTGGATGGTCTTTAACGAAAAGCTCCAGGACATCAAGGACACAGTGAGCTTGACCGCTGCCCGGGAAAGCCTTCACGAGGCGATCAGGAATAACCGCACGGAAGTCCTCCTCCGGTACTTGAACCGGGTCAGAACTCAATACGGTCTCGATATACTGACGTTGACTGACAGCCGGGGACGGGTGATCGTCCGAACCCGGAACCCCGGAGTCATCGGCGATGACCAGTCCGAAGATGAGGTCGTCCGCCGGGCCCTTCAGCCGAATGTCCTGGCCTCTCCCCAGATTGTCCCACGGGAAGAACTTCTCAGAGAGGGGCAGGATCTGGCCGAGCAAGCTTATTTGGAATTCATTCCAACTCCCAAGGCGGCGCCGAGGCCGGAAAACGAAGAAACAAGCGGACTGATGCTCAAAGCCGCCGCCACCGTCATCGACGAGTCTAACGAACCCCTGGGCGTGCTTTACGGAGGCATCCTTCTGAACCGGAAATATGAGATCGTAGACCGGGTGAAAGAGATCGTCTTCAAAGAGGAGAAATACAAAGGGCGGGAAACCGGAACGGCCACGATCTTCCAGGGAGATCTCCGGATCTCGACGAACGCGACCGACCAAGAGGGAAAGCGGGCCATCGGGACGCGGCTTTCAGAAGAGGTAAAAAAGGCCGTGCTTGACAAGGGCTGGGCTTGGAACGACAGAGCTTTCGTTGTCAGGGACTGGTACATCACAGCGTATGAGCCGATCAAGAACATCGACGAGGAGATCATCGGGATTTTATATGTCGGCACTCTGGAAAAGCCGTATATCGACACCGCCAACCGGCTGATGTTCACTTTTACAGTCATCGCCCTTCTTTGTGCCGTTTTCCTTCTGATTGTTTTGTATTTCGCTACCGCTCGCATCATCAAACCGCTCCAGAGTATAGTCCTCGCCACACAGGAGATTGCCAGGGGAGGCCTGGATCACAGGGTCGAAGTCCAGTCCCGGGATGAAATCGGGGACCTAGCCGCCTCCTTCAACCAGATGACCGAACGGCTCAAAGCCGCCAACGAGAAGCTCGTCGAGTGGGGGACTACGCTGGAGAAAAAAGTCAAGGAGCGGACGAGAGAGCTTGAGGAGATGCAGGCCCATCTCATCCAGTCGGAGAAGCTGGCGGGCCTGGGGAAGCTGGCGGCCGGGATCGCCCACGAGATCAATAACCCACTGGGCGGGATTCTCATCTACAGCCACCTCCTTCTCGAGGACGCCAAAAAAGACACCGTCCAGTATGATAATCTGAAGAAGATCGTCAAGGAGACGACCCGGTGCAAAAACATCGTCAAGGGACTCCTCGAGTTCGCCAGACCCAAAGAGCCGGAGATGACGCCGACAGATATCAATGACACCGTCAAGCGGGCCCTCTCTATTTTCGAGCGCCAGGCTCTCTTTCAAAACATTGAAATTCGCCTGGATTTTTCTGAATTGCCCAAGATCGTGAGCGACGCGGCCCAGCTTCAGCAAGTCTTCACCAACATCATCGTCAACGCCGCCGAGGCCATGGAAGGGAACGGCGTCCTGACCATCAAGACCTACGTTAACTGTGAGGCTGAGTGCATCCGGGTCGAATTCACCGATACCGGGCATGGGATCAAGGAAGAGTACAGATCGCGGCTGTTCGAGCCCTTTTTCACCACCAAAGAAGTCGGCAAGGGAACGGGACTGGGGCTGGCCATCAGCTACGGAATCGTCCAGAAGCACCAGGGGAGCATCGAAGTCCGGAGTGAAGTCGGCAAGGGTTCCACGTTTACAGTTATCCTTCCCTTGAACAGGAAAAATGCCGATGAATGACCCGGCCGGGGTCCTGGTCATCGACGACGAGGAATCCATCCGGGATTCCATGAGTCAGGTCCTGCGCAAAGAAGGCTACCGCGTCAAAACGGCCGTGGGGGGCCGGGAGGGGCTCAATATTTTCGGCAAGGAAACCTTTCAGGCCGTCTTTCTCGACCTCAAACTGCCCGGAGTCAAGGGGATGGACATTCTGACCCGGATCAAAGAGTCCAGCCCGGAGACGCCGGTCATCATCATCACGGGATACACGTCCATGGAGTCCGCCATCGAGGCGATGAAGCGCGGCGCTTTCGACTACATGGCCAAGCCGTTCACCCCGGAAGCGGTCCGGGTGGTCACCAAAAAAGCCCTGGAGAGCCGAAGGCTTCTCTATGAAAACCTCTATCTCAAGCGGGAGCTGGAAGCCCGGACAGGATTTGAGATGGTGGTGGGGAAGAGTAAGGCGATGCTCAGCGTTTTAAACATCGTCGAGCGGGTGAGTCCAACCGAGAGCACGGTCCTGATCATCGGAGAGAGTGGCACCGGGAAGGAGATCATCGCCCGTGAGATCCATCGCCACAGCCTCCGCAGCGACTCGCCGTTCGTGGCTGTCGACTGCGGCGCCCTGGTCGAGACTCTTTTCGAGAGTGAACTCTTCGGCCACGTCAAAGGCTCCTTCACGGGTGCCCACGAAACCAAACACGGCCGGTTCGAGGTGGCCAATGGCGGCACCATTTTCTTCGACGAAATCAGCAACATCGCGCTCAACATCCAGGCCAAACTTCTTCGCGTCATCCAGGAGAGGGAGATCACCAGGATCGGAAGCTCCCGACCGATCAAGGTCGACGTCCGGATCCTGGCAGCAACCAATGAAAACCTGGCCAACGCGGTCAGCAAGGGAACATTCCGGGAAGATCTCTTCTACCGGTTGAGCGTGGTCCCCATTCACCTGCCGCCGCTGCGCGAAAGGAAGGAGGATATACACCCCCTGGTGCAGCATTTTCTCCAGAAATACAATAAGAGAGCCAAGAAGAATATTTCCGGGATCTCGGCCCGCGCGGTCAAAGCCCTGACGGAATACGACTGGCCGGGGAATATCCGCGAGCTCGAAAACACCATCGAGAGGGCCGTGGTTCTTTCCAAAGGCGGCGGGATCGATTTGGAAGACCTGATGTACCATGGAATCCCTGCCGTTTCCTCGCTACAGGGCCTCAGAAGCGGGAAATTCAAGAGCCTGGAGAAAATGGAAAAAGAATACATTACGGCCGTCTTGCGTGCCCATTATGGAAACAAGAGCCGGGCAGCGGCCATTCTGGGTATCGACCGCAAAACGCTTTGGGCAAAAATTAGAAAATACAAGACGCCCCTCTAAAAAACACCCACGGGGCCTTCCTCCCGGCCAGAATCCAAAGATAACCGGTAAGAGGGATTTCTTCAGACAAGTTGCCTTTTTCCCGCGTGTTGGGGAAAAACGCCACAGCGGGAATTGAACTGGTTTTTATGGGCCCACGGG
>Ga0209705_10000537_pt1 | contig 19894 bp, 16 predicted proteins | sample PPLLaktember2015_5_FD_187262 | JGI IMG/M metagenome (GOLD analysis project Ga0209705, IMG submission 187262) | Freshwater sediment microbial communities from Prairie Pothole Lake near Jamestown, North Dakota, USA - PPLs Lake P8 Core (1) Depth... | ecosystem: Environmental > Aquatic > Freshwater... | reverse complement strand
CGTCGCCTCGCGGGCGACCGTGGCACGGATGTCGTGGTACTGGCCGGCCAGGCGATCCGCGGCGTAGCTCTGGGCGTGGTGGTCACCGCGGCGGTGCAGTCGTTGCTGGGCGGCATCGGGCTGGCGCTGGCCGGCGTGCCGATGGCCGCGGTGCTGACGGTGCTGATGTTCATGCTTTGCATCGCCCAACTTGGCCCCGTCCTCGTGCTGCTGCCGGCGGTGGGATGGCTGTACTGGAGCGGGGACAGCGGCTGGGGCACCTTCCTGCTGGTGTGGACGCTGGTCGTCGGCAGCCTGGACAACGTCCTGCGGCCGTACCTGATCAAGAAGGGCGCCGACCTGCCCCTGCTGCTGATCTTCGCCGGCGTGATCGGCGGCATGCTCACCATCGGTCTGGTCGGCATCTTCGTCGGGCCGGTAGTTCTCGCCGTAGCCTACACGCTGATCGACGCGTGGGTTGAGGACGATCGAGGCAATGTCGAGCCGCCCTCGAATGCCTGAAGGCGCGGCTCCTTGATTAGAACCTTGGGTAAGGATCGCTCGGCAGACTCAGCCGAGAAACCGCTGCGCCTCGCGCAGGAAATCCGGCGGCGGGGGCAGGTCAGCCCGTGCGATGCTCGTCAGGCGCATGACAATGCTGCGGCCTGCAGAATTGTGCAGCGTGCTGAGGGTGATCGGGGTCGCCAGCCCGCTGGACTGAGACTGCTTCACCCCCTGACGATCGATGCACAGGGTGCTGGATTCGCCGCGCAGGTTTTGCTCCGCGCCGGCCAGCACGTCGACCAGAACGTCGAGATGAGTCTGCAGCAGTCCGGTGCTGAGCGTGCTGAGCTGCGCATCGATTTCCTTGATGCGCAGCTCCAGCGCCCGCGGATCGGGAGGCGTCTCGGCTGCCGCTTCATCCGTGCTGTTGCCAAACCCCCAGTGTCCGGACGCCAGCGCCGCCTGCTTGGTGCGTAGCAGATCGCGTTCGCGCTGGAGATCGCCGTGCTCGCCACGTGCCTCCGCGATGCCGGCAAGGGCAAGGGTGAGCAGGTGGTCGAAGGCGCGGCGCTTGAGCAGCCGCCGCGTGTCGTCCTCCACGGCCGTCGGATCGACCATGCGATGCTTGTTGAAGTTGACCGTCACCTGCGCCACATCGTGGCGCAGCTCGTTGCCCTCGAGCGCCACCCCCAGCACATTGCGTTCGTTCAGCTCCATCAGCAGCAGCGCGAAGACGCGTTCGGCCACGGTGTTTTCAGGGGACTTTTGCCATTGCCGCATCTCCGCGTCGCGCGACAGGATCTCGTTCATGTGGTCGACCGAGGCGAAGTAGGCGTTCAGCTCGGCGTCGCTGCCGTAGTTGCGGCGGTCCAGTTCGAGCGGGGGCGGGAGATTGTCGACCAGTCCCACCACATGGTCGATCGCGTGAATCACGGCGGGGCGCAGGCGCTTCTTGTAGCCGGACACGGCGCGCAGACGCCGGTCGGTGCCGTCGACTGCGCGCTCGATGGCGCGCTCGATCAGGTCTTCAGGATAGGTCCCGAGCTTGTCGGCGCCCGGACGGAATATCGATTGGAACAGCTTCAGCATGGGTGCTCCCTCCTGTCGTCGGAATTCTACGTGAGCGAGCGGGCGTGTCCTAAACGCAAATGCGACTGGGATTGCCTGCGAGGCGCCGTTCGTATTGTTGCGCCGAACACCTGCGTTGGCTTCCTGTATCGGCTATCAAGAGCCACCGGCGAAGCAGGAAAAATGTATTGCTCGGCGGCCGCTGCAGGTCAGTAAGCGGTCGGCTGTGGAATCAGCGCGTACTTCTGATGATCGGCCGAAGCGGACGTCACGCAGCGTCTAGAAAGTATGGGCGATCCACATGACTACTCTGCGGACGTAAACTACTGATTATGACCGGCAAACTGCTTTCGAGTATCTCATCGCATTCCGATTTAATGGAGGAATGGGACTGGCCGCTCAATCGCGATATAGACCCAAGTCAACTTGGCGAAAACAGTCCGAAAAAGGTATGGTGGCGCTGCGCCAGATGCGGACATTCTTGGGAAGCCAAAATTGTTTTCCGTGCAAAGCGTGGTACCGGCTGTCCGGTTTGTGCCTTAAAAGCGCGTGATGCAAAGAGAATTTCTCACACCGGAACATTAGACCAGACGCACCCGGATTTGTGTTCGGAGTGGTCATACGACCTCAATACCACTCTAACTCCGAAAGATGTTTCTAAGAATGTCAGAAAAAGAGTCTGGTGGAGATGCTCAAAGAATGAGAGCCATATATGGGAAGCATTCGTCAACAATCGGGCCTTAGGTGGTGCCGGGTGTCCTATATGCAAAGGGAAAAAAGCCACCCCTGAAACCTCTTTACAAGCTTTAAATCAGGAATTGGCAACTGAATGGCATCCAACACTTAATCAGCACTTGAGGCCTGACCAAGTTAGGCCCCATAGTCATAAAAAAGTCTGGTGGCGGTGCCGATTGAATCCCAATCACGACTGGTCTGCGTCTATAGACAGTCGAACTCGCGGAAACGGGTGTCCATTTTGTGCCGGGCAGAAAGCGACTACGGAACGAAATTTGAAAGCGCTTCACCCCGATATCATGGAAGAGTGGGATATCGAAAAGAATGTTGGAATTGACCCAGAAAAAATACTCCCCGCAAGCTCAAGAACTGTATGGTGGCGCTGTAAGAGAAATCCTACCCATTCATGGGCGGCTGTTATCAGCACAAGAACCCGCATGGGAGTGGGCTGCCCCTTCTGCAATTCCCAAACGTCGACCTATGAGCTTCGAGTTCTGACAGAACTCCGCAGCATCTTTCCAAAAGCACTTAGTCGCTACAAAGCTGGTAAAGACGAGGTCGATATTTACCTCCCTGAAATAGGCGTTGCGGTTGAGGTTGACGGCGCCTATTGGCATAAGCAAAAACTTAAAGCGGATCGGGAAAAGAATGAGCGCTTGAACTCCAAAAAAATTCAATTAATCAGGCTGCGGCAGGAACCCTTGAAGCCAATATCCGACTTGGACTTAACCTTCAAGAATTCCGGTATTACCTTAAACGATATCAAGACGCTGACAGGCAGGATAGCCAGTACGTTCGAGGTCGATTCTCGAACTGCTCGAAAGATTGCCGTCTACGCAGAAAGTACTAACTGGTCTAACGACTCCGAATATCGAGAATTACTGGAAACATTACCAGGCCCAAGACTTGGCACTTCACTCCTGGAAATTCGTTCGGACTTGGCGGCAGAATGGCATCCAGCCAAGAATAAGAACCTAAAAGCGACTGACGTGGCGGCCAAATCGAATTTGCCGGTCTGGTGGCAGTGCAGAAAAAATCCTGAGCATGTTTGGAGGACTACGCCGAACTCACGAGTGGGTAGCGGCACCGGTTGCCCATACTGCAACAGTAATCGCGTATCCAGTACACATAACCTTCAAGTTAAGAATCCAACGCTGGCTGCAGAGTGGCATCCAACAAAGAATGCACTACTGGGGCCGGAGGATGTGACTCCGACCTCTGGAAACAAAGTGTGGTGGCAATGTCGGGCTAATCAGGCTCATGAATGGCAGGCACTTGTTAGTAATAGAGCTAAAGGTTCTGGCTGCCCATTCTGTAACGGAAGACGCCCAATATCGCTTTCGGAGCAACAGATACTTGCGTGGGCTGATTCACATCACGAGAAGACTGGGAGATGGCCTACAGTCCGCTCTGGTAGAGTTTTAGATGCCCCAAACGAAAGCTGGTCGGCAATAAATGCAGCATTAAGTCTAGGAATACGTGGACTTACAGGCGGCACCAGCATTTCAAAATTATTAGGACGTATGCGTGGTGAAAAGGATCGCTAGCTTGTTCAAACGACCAACCCCTGAATTTCCCCCAATTTTGTAGATGTCTTTAAGCATTAACAATATGTTGCTTAGGCCGATGACCTGCCTGCCAGAAAGCAAAGGTGAACGTCTCTTGTAGGACCAACACCGGTCAGGGTTGAGGCCGGGCGGTCAATGCCCGTGGTGGTCGCTTGCCGAAATTCAGAATTCCAGAAATCTGACGCTGAGTTTGGCCGCTCCATCTTCAACTCGCCCTCAGGGCGCAAAAACCATCCCGTCTCCGTCTGGGGAAATCGTGGTGCCGGCCTCGCCGGCGATGATCCGGGAGAGGTCCTCCAGTGCACCGATGGCCGCTTTTTTGCCGGTCGCTTGGGCGAAGCTGCACGCAGCGGCCACCTTCGGTCCCATGGAGCCCGCCGCGAAGCTGATGTTGGAGAGTGCGGCGGGCGTGGCCTGGCGGATCGCGCGCTGCGTCGGCGTGCCCCAGTCGAGATAGACGGCGTCGGCGTCGGTCAGCATCACGAACAGGTCTGCATCGAGGTCACGCGCCAGCAGTTCGGTGCAGAGGTCCTTGTCAATCACCGCTTCGACGCCGATCAGCTTGCGGTCGGCGCCTTTCTGGTACATGGTCGGGATGCCGCCGCCGCCCGCGCAGATCACCACCGTGCCCTGGTCGAGCAGCCACCTGATCGGGCGGATCTCGAAGATGCGCTTCGGCAGCGGCGAGGGAACGACCCGCCGCCACTTCGGGCCGTCCAGCCTGAACACCCAGCCCTTCTCCGCAGCAAGGTGGTCAGCATCGACCTTGTCATAGACGGGGCCGACGAACTTGGTCGGATTCTGGAAGCCGGGGTCGTCCGGGTCCACCTCGACCATCGTCAGCACGGTGGCGAACGGGGTTTCATCCGGCAGCAGGTTGCCGAGTTCCTGCTCGATCATGTAGCCGATCATGCCTTCTGTTTCGGCACCGAGCACGTCCAGCGGGAAGGCTTCATCGGGCCGGTAGGCCGCGCCCTGCAGGGCGAGCAGGCCAATCTGTGGCCCGTTGCCATGGCTGATGACGATCTGGTGCATCTGGGCGAGCGGTGCAATCGCCTCGGCGGCAACACGCACATTCGCCCGCTGCACCTCGGCGGTCATCGGCTGGCCTCGTTTCAGCAGGGCGTTGCCGCCCAGGGCGACGACGATGCGCATGCTCAATCTTCCACAGTCGCGGTGAGGAGGTATTTGCAGTTCTGCTGGGTGTAGCCCTGAACGGACAGTCGCGAACGGTTGCGAAGAATGTAGCTCATGGAAGCGTTCTTCCCGGAAAATGAAGGGGGATCAGAATCAATGCGCCGGGTCGCGCGAGATCGGGCAGGTCATGCAGTGTCCGCCACCGCGGCCGCGGCTGAGTTCGGCGCCACGGATCGTGATGACCTCGATGCCGGCCTTGCGCATCAGCGTGTTGGTATGCGTGTTGCGGTCGTAGGCCACGACTACGCCGGGCTCCAGCGCGACGACGTTGTTGCCGTCGTCCCACTGCTCGCGTTCGGCCTCGTAGGAATTGCCACCGGTGACGATGACCCGCAGTTTCTGCAATCCCAGCGCATCCTTGACGACATCCAGCAGGTGCGTGTCTTCCTTTCGAATTTCGATGCCGCCGGCATCCTGGGGGTAGAGGCTGTAACAGCGTATCTGGTCTGCCACCTCGCGGAATACCGTGACCGCGTCACGGTCGAGGAAGGTGAACACTGAGTCGAGGTGCATCACTGAGCGACGCTTCGGGATCTGGCAGGCGATCACGCGCGTCGCGGCCCCGTGCCTGAAGAGTTCTCGAGCCACCTGCACCACTGCCTGGCGGGTCGTGCGCTCGCCCATGCCGATCAGAACCACGCCTTTGCCGATTGGCATGACATCTCCGCCCTCTATCGAGGCGCTCGCGAAATCCTCGTCGGAATCACCCCACCAGATGCGAAAGTCGCCGTCCGCGAACACCGGGCTGAACTTGTAGACGGCGCGCAGCAGCAGGGTTTCTGGCTTGCGTGCTGGCCAGAACATCGGATTGCAGGTGACACCGTTGTAGATCCAGCAGGAGGGGTCGCGCTGGAACAGCGTGTTGGGGATTGGCGGCAGGATGAACTCGGATTCGCCGAAGTTCTCTGCGAGAAAATTCTTGCCGGCGGCCTCGGGCAGCTCGGCATTCGCGATGCCGCCGATCAGGTGCGCGGCGAGCTGCTTGGCCGGCAATTCGTCGAGCCAGGGACGGATCGCTTCGGCCGTAACCGGGCCGACGGCATTCGCGGTGATGCGGCGGTCGAGGACGAAGCGGCGACCCTCCGGCACGTCAAGTGCCTGGGCGAGCAAGTCGTGGAGTTCGAGCACCTCGACGCCGCGCTCCTGCATCTTGAGTACGAAGTCGTAATGATCCTTCTGCGCCTCGTGAACCCAGATGACGTCATCGAACAGCAGATCGTGGCAGTTTCCCGGCGTCAGGCGCTGATGGGCCAGGCCTGGCCGGCAGACCATGACCGTTCGCAATTGTCCGACCTCGGAATGGACACCAAACTTGCGCATTTCCAGCTCCTCAAGATAAGCAGAACGATCGCGCCGACCTGAATCAGGAGGGCACCTTAAAACGCATAGGACGCGGAGAGCATCGAGTACAGCCAGTTGTCGTTGCCGCCCACCCACTGCTCGGCCGCCTCGCCCGGGAACAGCACCCCGACGACGCCAATCACATAGACCTTGTCGGTCGCCTGCCAGTCGACGATGAAATCGATTTCGTCGCCCCAGTCGTCGCTCGTGACGCCCGCATCGAGGGCGGTGGGCTCGTCGAGCGTGAAGTTGTAATACATCAGGTTCAGCGTCACTTTTTCGCTCGGCTGCATCTTCACCCTGAGCAGGTGGCTGGTCAGGTTGTTGTTGCCAAGCGGGTAATTCCCCGTGATCTCACCCTGGTACCAGGATCCATAGTCGGTGTAGCCATAGGCGATCCCGCGGAAGTTTTCACTGCGGGCGGTATCGGGGTCATCGCCATCGAACGTCGCGTACCGGTAGCTGAACACCGGCGACCATGGCAGGTCCTTCGCTTCATAGGCGGCCTGGGCGTACCAGCCATTCGCCTTGATCTGGTCGCTTGTCTGGTGCGCGTATTCCCCGCTCAGCGTCAGGGCGGCGAGAGGCTTCCAGGTGGCGCGACCCGAGTAGACATCAAGGTTGTCCTCGAACGCGGGATCATTCGCGTCCACCAGCATGTACGTGCCGCCGAGCGTTAGCTTGTCGCCGAAGTGATACTCGAAGTTCCCGCCCGTGGCATCCCCCTCGATCCCGCCTCCGCGTGGCTGGTTCTCCAGATAGAAGGCCTCCGCCAGCAGTTCCTTGCTCGCGATGCGGGCGATGGCGGAATTCTTGAACGCCTTGCGCATTCCCAGGTACCAGCCGCCGCGGTCACCGCCGTCGCCGCCGCCGTCGGCGATGAGCAGGCCGGTGCCGATGACGTAATCCTGGCGGCCTATCGAGAGGGAAAAGACGTCGTCTTCGAGCCCAGCGAAAAGGTCGTTCATTTTCCAGCCGATATGCCCCTGCTCGATCCTCAGGTCATGGGTGTCATCCGCCCCGATCGTCAGCCCGCTGGCGTCGTCGCCAAAGGTATTCGTGTAGACGGCGCTCAGCTTGCCGAAGAAGGTTCCCTTGCCGAGCGGTGTCTCCAGTGAGAGCTGGGGCTCGAAGCCCAGCTCAAACCAGCTGTCGGTGTTTTCTCCGAGGAAGGACTCCGATTCACCGAACCACGAGTTGCTGTTCGCGAACCCGACCACAGCCAGGTCGGCATTGAACATCAGGGTGGTGCCGTTCTGATTGTAGAGTTCGTATTCGGCGAGCGCCGCAGAGGTGACCAGGCTTGTGTTGGCCACCAGCGTTGCGTACAGCAGGTATTTCGCTTTCATGCTCACTTCCTCATTCTTCTAGCCGAGATTCTCTATAGAAGATCAGTGGCTTCGAATCGCCAGACACGCAAGAGAGGAGCAGGCGATCTCATTGACCCGGAAACCGGCCACATGAATTTAACCCATGAGCAAACTATACGTTGTCACGGCAAAGTGACAGCATCGGCATTGAGGATAGTTCGACTGGATTGATGCGGGAAATAGGACTTTGGTACACATGCGCTGCCATCGGACTGACAGACGTGCACTGGTGTTTCATTAGGACAGTCGATGGTGAGGCTCGCTTGGCGGACCCCAGAAGGCATTGCGCCTTGTGTCGTCTGTGCGGCCAGCAATCAAAACATACTGCACGGCGCCGACATCCGGGTCAATGCGATCAATACGCGGACGATTCGGGAAATGCCTTCTCAAATTCTTTCCTTCCACAGGGCAGGCTGCGCCTCATTCCGTGCCGCGCGGACGTTGCTCAGGCAAGGGCCCGCGATCCCAGGGCCAGCGCCCGCTCACTTCGAGTTCGAGCGTAAAGCTGAGGACGGTCCGGATCGCCACGATCACCGCGAGGACTCCCAGGTTTTTCAGCGTGGGCTCGATCGCCACCGTACCGATGATGTCGGCAATCACCAGCAACTCGAGCCCGAGCAGGATCGCCCGCCCCAGATCGGCACGCAAGGCATGGTAGGCGCTCTGAAAAGTCATTTTGTCCAGCAGGCGTTTGGTGAAGACGCCGCCGGCCAGCAGCGCGCCAAACAACAGCACCGCGACACCGGAAAGTTCGATGAAGTGCGCGGATGAAGCAATGAGGTATTCGATATCCATGGCCATCGTCTCCCAATCTTATGGCCTGCGGTCTTCCCAGTCCTCCCACTCCACCGGATGGGTCGCGAGATAGCGGCTGACCGCTGCGCCCATGGTCGGAAAGAAGGTCTCTTCGCCTAGCCGCGCAAACAGCCCGAATCGCTTCAGCTTGTCCTTGACGGGATCTTTCATCTCGGCGAAGCACAGCTCGATTCCGGCCGCACGCAGGGTCTCGTCCAGTTCGGCCAGCATGTCGGCGGAGGTGATGTCCACGCTGGTGACCGGTTCCGCAGCCACGACCAGCCAGCGCACCGGCGTAGGCGAGTCGGCCACCGCGTCCAGCACGCGATCCTGGAACAACTCGGCATTGGCGAAGAACAGGGGCGCATCCCAGCGGAACAGCACCAGGCCGGGAATCCGCCTGGCATCAGGATAGCGTGTGATGTCGTGGTAGCCCTTGACGCCCTCGGCGCGCCCCAGCACCGCGGAGTAGGGGCGCCAGGCATCCCACAGGAATTCGATGACGGCAATCAGGATCGCCAGGCCGATTCCTGGAATCGCCCCCAGCACGGCCACGCCGGCGGTACAGGCGATCGACAGCCAGAACTCCCAGCGCTGGATGCGATAGATCCGGCGCAGGTCGGCAAACTCGAACAGCCCGATGGCTGAAGCGATCACCACCGCAGCCAGCGCGCTGGTGGGCAGGTTCTGCAGCAGGTCCGGCGCTACCACCAGCAGCAGGGCAACGGCAAGCGCGCCGACGACCCCGGTCAGCTGGGTTTTCGATCCGGCGGCTTCGGCGACGGGGGTGCGCGATGAACTGCTGCTGATCGGAAAGCCCTGAAAAAATCCGGCGGCCAGGTTGGCGGCACCGAGCCCCACCATCTCCTGGTTGGGGTCGACATAGGTTCGGGTCTTTGCTGCATAGACGCGCGACAGCACGCTGGTGTCGGCGAACGAGACGAGCGCGACGGCGAGTCCGCCGAGCAAGACGGGGCCGATGTCGGCGGTGGTAATCCACGGAATGGCGAAGGCCGGCAGGCCTTGCGGAAGGGAGCCGAGCACCGAGACATCCGCGCGCGCCCCAAGGTCCAGCACGCCGACGACGACGGTCGCCCCGATCACCGCGATCAGGATGCCCGGGATGCGCTTGTGCCCCTTGAGCAGCAGGATCACCGCCAGGGTGGCCGCCCCGACCGCGAACGTTGTCCAGTTGGCCATGCCATCCAGTACCGAGGTGGCGATGGCCCACAGGTCCTTCACCGGCCCGACGCCGTCGATCGAGAATCCGAAAAGCTTCGGCAGCTGGCTGATCAACACCGTCAGCGCAATGCCGTTCATGTAGCCGTAGCGGATCGGCTTGGAAAGGAGTTCGGTGATGAAGCCCAGGCGCGCCAGGCCGGCCACGATGCACACCGTCCCCGATACGACCGCCATCATGCCGGCCAGGGCGACGGCACGCATCGGGTCGCCGCCGGACAGCGGCAGGACGACGGCGAGGATGACCGCGGCCAGCGAGGAGTCGGGTCCGAGCACCAGGATGCGGCTGGGACCGAACAGCGCATAGGCCAGCAGTGGAATGATCGTCGCATAGAGGCCGTAGATGCCCGGCACCCCCGATGCCACCGCGTAGGCGATGCCCACGGGCACCAGCATCGTCGTCAACACCAGTCCAGCCACGATGTCGTGACGCAGCCAGGCGGCCTCATAGTGGCGCAGGGTCTGCAGCCCCGGCAGCCAGCGTATCCATCCGTCGGGGCTTCTCTGGGCACGTACGATGCGGCCCGGTTCCGGCGGGGGTGAGGACGAGGACGGATCGCTCATGGGCTTAGGACGGATCGTGAATCATCAAATAACGCTAACACACCGTTGGCAATCGGCAAGGCGCAGTCGCGGTAGGACCAAAGTCTAATTGTTCGCGGCGGGTTTCGGCGTAGGTTAGGCTCGTTTTCAGGCAACACCGGCAGCCAGGTTTCAAGGGGAGATTGGCATGGAAGAAGGCATCGGCAGGCAGCGTGGTTGGCACAAGGCTTTCGCCGCGGACCTGATTCCGGGGTTGACCACCGCTGCGGTCGTCGTGCCGAAGGCGCTCGCCTACGCGACCATCGCGCAACTGCCGGTCCAGGCGGGCCTGTTCGCTGCGCTGGTGCCGATGGCCGTGTACGCGGCCCTGGGCTCTTCGCGTCTGCTCTCCGTCAGCACCACCACGCCGATTGCGATCCTGTGCGCAACGGCGATCGGCGAAGCGCTGCGCGACAACCCCGGGCTCGACCCGCTCACCGCCGCCGCGACGCTTTCCCTGCTGGTCGGACTGATGCTCATCGCCGCGCGCGTCCTGCGCATGGGTTTCCTGGCAAATTTCATCTCGGAACCGGTGCTGACCGGATTCAAGGCGGGGGTGGGCTTCGTCATCGTCGTCGACCAGGTGCCCAAGCTGCTCGGCATCCACATCCATAAAGAGGGCTTCTTCCGCGACGTTGGCTCGATCGTTGCGCATGTCCCGGAGCTCTCCTGGCCCACGCTCGCGGTGGCCGTGGGCACCCTCGCCATCATCTTTCTCGCCAAGCGCTTCCTGCCCAAATCGCCGGCGCCGTTGCTTGCCGTGGCCGTGGGTATCGCTGCCTCGGCCATCGTCGGGCTGGAAGCGGCAGGCGTCAGCGTGGTGGGTTCGATCCAGGGCGGGTTTCCTGTGCCGCAGCTGCCGCAGCCTGGATTGTTCGAGGCGATGTGGCCGGCGGCCGCCGGTATCGCGCTGATCTCCTTTACCGAGTCGATCGCGGCGGCGCGCGCTTTCGTGCGGCCGACCGATCCGCCGCTCGATGCGAATCGCGACCTCTTCGCCCTCGGCGCCGCCAATGCCGCGGGGGCTTTCATCGGCTCGATGCCCGCCGGCGGCGGCACCTCGCAGACGGCTGTGGCCCTCAAGGCCGGCGCACACACGCAGGCGGCTTCGCTGGTGGTCGCGGCGGCGGCCTTCGCGACGCTGCTGTTCCTCGCACCGCTGATTGAACTCATGCCGCATGCCACGCTGGCGGCGGTGGTCATCGCCTACTCGATCGGCCTGATCAGTCCGAAGGAGATGGTGGCCATCCGCCGCGTGCGCACCATGGAGTTCCGCTGGGCCCTGGTCGCCTGCCTCGGCGTGATGGTGCTGGGCACGCTCAAGGGCATCGTGGTCGCCATCGTGCTTTCGCTGCTGGGGCTCATGTACCTTGCCTATGATCCGCGGGTCTACGAGCTTCGCCGCAAGCCGGGCACGAATGTGTTCCGCCCGCGCTCGCCCGAACATCCGGAGGACGAGGCAATTCCCGGCCTGCTCATCGCCCGCCCCGAGGACCGCCTGTACTTCGGCAATGCCGCGAACGTCAGCGCAAAACTGCATGCCCTGGCCAAGGCCGCCGACCCGAAAGTGGTCCTGCTCGACTGCTCGGCGATTCCGGGTTTCGAATACACCGCGCTCAAGATGCTGGTCGAGGGGGAGGAGAAACAGCGCGAAGAGGGCAGGGAGCTTTGGCTCGCCGCGCTCAACCCCGAGGCGCTGGAACTGGTGCGGCGCACACCGCTGGCGGAACGGCTGGGACGCGAGCGGATGTTCTTCACCGTGGAACAGGCGGTCGCCGCGTTCGAAGCGCGCGGACCCGCATCATCCGGGGATCGCCATGAGTGAACTGCAGCAGATCGGGCACGCGGTTCGTGAGCCCTTGCTCCACCCCGTAGACCGGGTGTCGGAAATGATCTTCGGCCTGTTCATGGCGCTGACCTTCGTCGGCGTGGTGTCCATGGCCACGGCCGATCGCGAGGAAATCCGCACCATGCTGATCGCCGCCCTGGGGTGCAACCTGGCTTGGGGCCTGGTCGACGGGTTCATGTATCTGGTCCGCACCATCGCCGATCGCGGCCGGCTGCTCACACTCACGCGATCCATCCGCGAAGCGGACGCGGAGAGCGGGCGCAGGATACTCCAGGGGGCCTTGTCCGCGCCCGTTGCCAAGTTGATGACAACGACCGAAATCGAAGCCATGCGCGGTCGTCTTCTTGCACGGAATGATTTGCCGGCGCGTCCCAGGCTGCAGCGCGACGACTTCCTGGCCGCCTTCGGGGTCTTCCTGATCGTGGTGGCCTCGACCTTTCCCGTGGCCTTGCCCTTCGTCTTCATCAAGGACCCCGGCACCGCATTGTTCGTGTCTCGCGCCATCGGCCTGGCGATGATGTTCCTGGGCGGGCTCGCCCTTGGTCGCTACGCAGGGTATGGCAGCTGGAAGACCGGCTTCATGATGGCGGGCCTGGGCACGGTGGTGATGGTCGTCGTCGTTGCGCTCGGCGGATGAGCGCTGTACGCATCAGAATCGGCAAGCCTTGTACCCCGGATAGGCGATGAATTGGAAAAACCCCCTGACCGATGATCGCCTGAAGACCCCTCGTGCAGCCGCGGTCGCAGACATCGTGTTTTCGGTGTTGTTCATCATCAGTCTGGTCCTGATCCGGACTGCCGTTCCGGCCGATCCGCAGGCAGATGAGGATCTGTGGCCTGTGACCCCTCCACCACTCAACCAATACGTGCCAGAATTTCAGCCATGACACTCAGCAAATGGATGCTGGCGACGTTTGTCCTCGCGCTTGGGGGAGGCAGTGCGCTTGCGCAGGACATCGAACCGAGGGCTTACTCGAATGCGCCCGTCGGGATCAATTTCCTGATCGCGGGCTACGGTTATGCGGAAGGCGGCCTGGCGGTCGACTCGTCGGTGCCTTTGACGAATGCGAACCTTCAAGTTCATACCACGGTGCTCGCCTACGCACGGTCCCTCGATCTGTGGGGTCAATCCGGCAAGGTGGATGTGGTGATCCCTTATGCCTGGCTCTCTGGCGATGCCGACTATGCGGGCCAGCCCGTGGAGCGCGAGGTATCCGGATTCGGCGGCCCCCGCCTGCGGGTTTCCATGAACTTCATCGGAGCACCCGCGCTCTCGATGAAGGAGTTTGCCGACTACCAGCAGGATCTCATTGTCGGCGCAAGCCTGCAGGTGGGCTTGCCCACCGGACAATACGACGCCGACAAGCTGATCAACATCGGCAGCAATCGCTGGTTCGTCAAGCCCGAACTCGGCGTCTCGAAGGCGTCGGGCCCGTGGACACTGGAACTCTCGACCGCGGCGACGATCTTCGGCGACAACGAGGACTTCTACGGCGGCCAGTTGCGCGAGCAGGATCCGATCTATTCGCTGCAGGGGCATCTCGTCTACAGTTTCCGTTCGGGTATCTGGGCCGCATTGACCGGCACCTATTTCACCGGCGGGCGTACCACCAAGGACGGTGTAGAGGGGGATGATCTGCAAAAGTCCTCACGCGTGGGGGCGACCCTCGCCCTGCCGGTGAACCGTCGCCACTCGATCAAGCTCTACGCCAGCACAGGCCTCTCCATCCGCACGGGGACAGACTACGACGCCATCGGCGCCGCCTGGCAATACAGCTGGGGCGAGGGGCTATAGTTGGTAAGTGCTGCTTACATTGCCGGCCATTTCAGAATATTTGATCTTATAAAGAGGGCAGAAATTGAACACCCCCGCATCCAAGGTCAGTGACAGCTTTCTCAGGAACCCGCCGGACTTCTCGCTCGTCCATGGGGGGCCGCTTTTCCAGCTCCTGCTGCGGGCGCGTCTGTCCGACGACGCGCTGGAGCTTGCGCGCAAACGCATCATCGTCATCGCGCTGCTGGCCTGGCTGCCGCTGCTGCTGCTCTCGGCCCTGGAAGGACAGCTGATAGGGGGAAGTGTCGCCGTCCCCTTCCTGATGGACGTGGAAGTTCACATCAAATTCCTGTTGGCGATCCCCCTGTTGGTCAGTGCCGAGCTGGTGGTACACCGGCGCATGCGTTTGCTGGTGAAGCAGTTCCTGGATCGCAATCTGATTCCCGAGAGCGCCATGCCGCGCTTCGATGCCGCCATCCAATCGGCATTCCGGCTGCGCAACTCGGCACTCGCCGAGGTGCTGCTGATCGCTTTGGTGTATGGCCTCGGTATCCTGGTCATCTGGCGCCATTACATGGCACTCGATGCGCCCACCTGGTTCGCAACGCCTTCCGCGGAAGGATCCACGCTCTCGCTCGCGGGTATGTGGTACGCCTACCTGAGCCTGCCGATTTTCCAGTTCCTGCTGATCCGCTGGTATTTCCGCCTGTTGGTCTGGGTACGTTTTCTCTGGCAGGTATCACGCATCGACTTGAACCTGGTCCCCACCCATCCGGACCGCAACGGTGGCCTGGGATTTCTCGCCGCCACGTCCTACGCATTCATCCCGCTGCTGATGGCGCACGGCGCGATCGTTGCCGGAAACCTCGCCAACCGCATTTTCCACCTCGGGGCGACCCTGCCGGAGTTCAAGGGCGAGATCATCCTTCTGGTCGCCTGGCTGCTATTCATAGTCCTCGGCCCGCTCCTGGTGTTCGCACCCAAACTTGCAGAGGCGAAACGGACGGGCCTGCGCGAATATGGCACCCTGGCCCAGCGTTACGTGCGCGAGTTCGATGCCAAATGGCTGCGCGGCGGCGCACCTGCCGATGAGCCGTTCGTGGGCAGCGGCGACATCCAGTCCCTCGCCGATCTGGGCAACAGTTTCGAGGTGGTGCGGACCATGCACATGGCGCCTGTGTCGAAGGATGCCATCCTCCGGCTCACGGCCGCGGTGCTTGTGCCGATTGTGCCGCTGCTGCTCACCATGATGCCGTGGGAAGAACTGCTGAAAAAGCTGTTGGGCATTTTTTTCTAGGGAGATGCAGAACTACTCCGTCATCGCGAGGAGCGAAGTGACGTGGCGATCCAGAGATCGATGATTACGCTGACATTCTGGATTGCTTCGCTTCGCTCGCAATGACGGGATTTGATTTATTCAGCGTTTCCCTAGGCGCTTGGCGTTCCTGCGGCGAAAGCTGGATGCCCGACAACTTATCAAAGGCAAGGTGACATCATGTCCATTCATCCACTGGCCGGCAAAGCCGCTCCCCAGGATCTTCTCGCCGATATCGGCAAGCTGCGCGACACATACTTCTCGCGCAAGCCCGACATCACGGACAACACGCAAAGGGTAAGTTTCGGCACCAGCGGCCACCGCGGTTCGTCCTTGCGCAGCACCTTCAACGAAGCACATGTCCTGGCGATCTCCCAGGCGATCTGTGAGTACCGCAGCAGCCGCGGCATCAGCGGTCCGCTCTTCCTCGGCAAGGACACCCACGCGCTGTCCGAGCCGGCTTTTGTATCAGCCCTCGAAGTGCTCGGAGCCAACGGCGTGGCGGTCATGGTCGACCAGGACGACGGCTACACCCCCACGCCGGCGATCTCGCATGCCATCCTGACCTACAACCGCGGACGTACCGCTGGCCTGGCCGATGGCATCGTGATCACGCCTTCGCACAACCCGCCGGAGGACGGCGGCTTCAAGTACAACCCGCCGCACGGCGGGCCGGCGGATACCGACATCACGCGCTGGGTCGAGGACCGGGCCAACCAGCTTTTGGCCGGCGACCTCAAGGCCGTGAAGCGAATGGCTTATGAAGCGGCGCGCCGCGCTGCGCATGCGTATGACTATGTCGGCACCTACGTGGACGACCTCGCCTCGGTGGTCGACATGGACGCGATCCGCGGCACCAGGCTCAAGATCGGCGTCGATCCGCTGGGCGGCGCGGGCGTGGCGTACTGGCGTCCGATCGTCGAGCGTTACGGGGTTGAAATCGAAGTCGTGAACAGCACGGTGGACCCGGCTTTCGCCTTCATGACCCTGGACTGGGACGGCAAGATCCGCATGGACTGTTCGTCGCCCTACGCCATGGCCAAGCTGATCGCGCTCAAGGACCGCTTCGACATCGCCTTCGGCAACGACACCGATCACGACCGCCACGGCATCGTCACCCGCGCAGGGCTGATGAACCCCAACCATTACCTAGCGGCGGCGATCCATTACCTGTTCACCCACCGCCCGGACTGGCGCGCGGATGCCGCCATCGGCAAGACCGTGGTGAGCAGCAGCATCATCGACCGCGTCGCCGCAAAGATCGGGCGCAAGTTGGTTGAAGTTCCGGTGGGGTTCAAGTGGTTCGTCGACGGCCTCTACGACGGCTCGCTGGGATTCGGCGGCGAGGAGAGTGCCGGGGCCTCGTTTCTGCGGCGCGACGGCACGGTCTGGACCACCGACAAGGACGGCATCATCATGGACCTGCTGGCGGTGGAAATGATGGCGAAGACCGGCCGTGATCCGGCCGAGTATTACGGCGAGCTGACTCGCGAACTCGGCGCGCCGGTGTATGCGCGCATCGATGCGCCCGCGACGGCCGTTCAGAAAGCTGCTTTGTCAAAGCTCTCGCCTCAGAACGTCGACGCAACCGAACTGGCCGGCGACCCGATTTTATCCATGCTTACCCACGCGCCCGGCAACGGCGCAGCCCTCGGCGGGCTCAAGGTGGTCACCGGACAGGGCTGGTTCGCGGCGCGCCCGTCGGGCACGGAAGAGGTCTACAAGCTGTATGCCGAAAGCTTTCGCGGCAGCGAGCACCTGGCGCGCATCCAGCAGGAAGCGCAGGCGATTCTGGCCAGGGCCTTCAGCGGCGCCAAGGACTGAGCCAGGCGGGATTCAGGTGCGGGCGGGTGGCAACGCTGGAAGAGCGTTTTTGAGTCCGTTGCCCGGACTCAGAACCACCACACCATGGCAAGGATGTACAGCGTTGCGACCGCAAGCTGGGCCAGGGTGATCGGCACGCCGTAACGCGCAAAGCGGGCGAAGCTCACTCTCTCGCCCTGCTGCGCGCAGATGCCCGCAGCGACCACATTGGCAGATGCGCCGATCAGGGTGGCGTTGCCGCCGAGCGTGCCGCCGAACATCATGGCGATGAACACGGGCAGGGCGGCAGCCGGCCACTCCGTGAACTGCCCGGACAGGGCGATCTCCGGCACCGCTTGGATGGCGACGAAATAGCCCTTGGTCATCACGATCGAGGCCGCCACCACGGGAATATTGGCGAGCACGGTCGACATCAGTCCGACCGCGGCCAGCAGGGTCAACGCCACCAGGGTGTACTCGCTGCCGAGCCAGTCGGCAAGTCGCAGCGACATGCCCTGGATCACACCGGTTTTCTCCAGCGCCTGCATCAGACTCATGATGGCGCCAAGGAAGATCAGCGTCTTCCAGTCCACCGCGCGCAGGGTTTCGGAGACGGGCTCGACATGCAGGCCCTGCACCGCCAGCAGCGCCAGTGTCGCTGCCAGAATGGCCGCCGATGGCGGCCCGATGTCGATCGGCAATTGCTGCCCGAAGAGGAAAAGCAGCACCATCACGACCAGCACGGCCAGCGACATCGCCACGAACACCGGGCGCTGCAGACGCGGCACCGGGCCCGCAGGAGGCAGGTCACGCTTCGTGTTCCAGACTTCGCGCATCAGCAGCGGCAGCAGCGGCACGATCACCAGCACCGAAAGCAATCCGGCCAGACTGACCTGCTGGAGGTACTGCATGAACGTCATGCCGATCGCGGTGCCGACCAGGTAAGTCGCGGGATCGCCCACCAGGGTGAGCAGGCCGGCGGCGTTGCTGACGATCGCCACCAGTATCATCGGCCCGACGTAGCTGATTCCCAGCGCCTGCGCGGCGCGGATGATGAGCGGGGCGATCAGGACCACGGTTGCGGCGTTGGGCAGGAAGGCGCAGATCACCGCGACCGTCGGCACGATCAGGAGCAGAAAGCGCCGTCCGCTGCCCCGCGTCAGGCGCAGGAACGGCACCCCCAGCGAGGCGAATACACCCGATGTCTCCAGCATCCGTGCGACCACCATGCCGCCGAAGAGCAGCGCCAGCACCCCGCCTGCCGTGCCCTGTACCTTGACGAAATCGGCCTGGTCGAGGATGCCTGTGACCAACATGACGACGACGCCGAGCAGCGTGGCCACTGCCATGTCGATCAGGTCGAAGGCGATGGCAATGACGACGGTGGCGATGGTGGCCAGCGTGAGATAGATCTGCCAGTCACTCATGGGGTTGCTCTGCTCCTGCGGTTTCAGTTGAGAGGCGGCGCATACATCAATCCGCCCTGCGTCCACAGGCGGTTCAGGCCACGCTCCAGGCGGAGCGGGCTGCCGGTGCCCAGATTGCGTTCGAACATTTCGCCGTAGTTGCCCACGGCCCTGATCGCTTGAACCGCCCAGTCCTGGCGCAGGCCGAGTTCGCGCACGCTGTAATCCCAGTCCGCCCGGGCGCGTGCATCGGTGCTGCCCCGCGCGATCGCCAGGGGAACTGCCTTGTCCGCAGTTGCGCGGGTGATGCCGCGCTCCTCCGCCTCGACAAGCGTATACAGCACCCAGCGCACCAGCGAGGTCCAGTGCGGATCGTCGTTCTGGACCACCGGGCCGAGGGGTTCCTTCGAAATCCGCTCTGGCAGGATCACATACTTCTCCGCCCCGCCCGGCGCCCGCAGCCGCAAAGCGGCAAGCTGCGACGCATCCGAGGTGTAGGCGCGGCACTTGCCGGCAAACAGGGCATCCGCGGCATGGTGGGCGGAATCGATGACCAGCGTCTCGACTTGGGTACCGCGCCCGGCGAAAAACCGCGCCAGATTGCGCTCGTGGGTCGTACCCTTTTCCACGCAGATAGGACCCTGCAGCGACACCGCAGGTGTGTTGGACAGTTCGGCCGGCACCATGAAGGCCTGGCCGTCGTAATACAGCACCGCCGGAAACTCCACTGCGAGCAGCACTTCGCGGCTCATGGTCCAGGTGGTGTTGCGGGCCAGCAGGTCCACCTGCCCCGCCTTCAGGGCAGGAAAACGGGCCGATGCCTTGAGCGGCACGAACTTGACCTTGGCGGGATCGCCGAGCACCGCCGCCGCCACGGCGTGGCACAGATCGACGTCGAGTCCGCTCCAGCGGCCAGCGGCATCGCGGGCGGAGAATCCGGGAATGCCCTCGCTCACGCCGCAGCGCAACTGGCCGCGCGTGTGGATCGACTTGACGGTTTCGCTGGCGAACGCCAGGGAACTGCCCGCGCCGATCGACAGGCACAGGAGTATTGGCAGCAGGTGATTGCGGGTCATGCGCAGTACGGCTAGCAGGCGAGGGCTGCGGGGGGAACAATCAGGATCGCGCAAGGCGGGTGTAAGCGGAAGCGGCGTGTGCGTCCGATGCGGGTTTGCGTGGAGTACAGCCTTCTCGGGTCGGGGCGCGCGCATCGGTGTGTTTTCAAGCTTTCGCGGATTGACGCGGATTCTAGCAAATCAACGTATTCCCTGGACCGGCCCATAAAAAATCGTCGCAATGGGATAGCGGGAAGCCAGCATGAGCCTGCACGCCGGGCATGTGCTTGCCACTCAAAACACCGACGATAGCC